>Ga0209164_1001678_pt1 | contig 26984 bp, 31 predicted proteins | sample MTBNYHSulfiMetaG_FD_187458 | JGI IMG/M metagenome (GOLD analysis project Ga0209164, IMG submission 187458) | Enrichment culture microbial communities from rom New York Harbor, USA that are MTBE-degrading - MTBE-NYH (New York Harbor Sulfidogenic)... | ecosystem: Environmental > Aquatic > Marine >... | reverse complement strand
ATCCTGACCGGGAACAACCTTAAAGAGCCTTGGGCCAAAATCGGTAAAGGAGCCGCTGTGTTCCGCCCTTTAATCATTTTGTCCAAAATTATTTTGCCTGTACTGAGGATTAGACGGACGTCCCCCAGATTCATCGGAAGTAAGGGATTCGGTTGTATATTCCCATGCCGCCTTGGGGTCATTCATCGGATTGAGAAGCGATATAGTGTACGAGGCTCCCGGGGTAAAGGCGGACAAGGCAATGCCTCCCGGCGTCCTGTCGCCTTTGAACGACGACTTATACAGTCTCGGCAACCCAGGACGGACCCCTCGGCGCATCAGGGCTTCATCATCGTTACGGCCGGATGCCGCAGCGGACAACACCCCAATGGCCTCAAGGATATTGCTCTTGCCGCTTCCGTTAGCTCCGATAAAGACATTGACTGCCCCCAGATCGATTTCAAACTCTCGCAGCGACTTAAATCCATTAATTTCTATCCGCTCAATCATGCCCTCACCTGCCTTCTCACCGCCCGTTTTGAGCTTCACTCAGTTTACCAGCTGACCAGCTTATCAGCCATCAGCCATCTTGCTTACCAACCTATTCCTGTATACCATCCGCTTGAATGCCACTTCTTTCAGCGGCTCAATATAAATTGCCTTGTCTCTCACAGAGCCCCCAGAGGCACAGAGTCACCCCCCATGCGATAGCTGATTGTTTTGCCTGATTTTTCCTCTCAAAAAATCAGGCAAAGAAAAATTCAATCTCTGCGATCTCTGTGCCTCTGTGTGAGAAATAAATAGGGTGCGGACACATCTTCCCCATCTCTTGCCAGAACCTTCCTTCCCATCGTTACCTTCTGTAAGAAAACCAGAACGTTATTTGATTATTTACGGACGTCCCCCTCTCCCCATTATTTTTCATCCAACTCTCCACCCATCAAAATCATCCAGCCATAGAGCCCTGTCTGACCCTATGTCGTCGGCCCCACCAAAAGAAACCGTGCCATCCATGACATCCGTGCCAGAAATCTGCCCTTAGCCCGCTCTAACCCGCCTCCTCACCCAACTCCCAAACCCCCAAAACCCTACAAACCACACCGCCAAGTAGCCCACCAACACCCCCGTCCCATACCCCCTGAGCCCCAATGCCCCCAATCCAACCACCGCCTGCAACACCCCATATCCCACAGACACCTTCCAGTGGGCAATCCCCATTTCATTGGCCAACAACTGATACACATGCCGCCGATGTGGTGTCAGCAGATTCTCCCCATTCCTTAGTCTTACATACTCAGTCGTCAATTCATCCGCATAAAACGGAAACAAAAAGGAACACATCACCAAGAAATCATTCAGACTGCGCGAAAAGCCCACCACCAAAGCCCCAAAAACAAACCCCAACAGAACACTCCCCACGTCCCCCATAAACACCCGGGCCTTGGGCATGTTGAAAGGCAAAAACCCCACACACGCCAGCCCCATGCAAATCGCCAGCATCATGAAAGCCGCATTTCCCCCCGCCATTCCCGCAAACACCGCCGCCAACCCAAACGCCACAACCCCGGTAATCCCTGCAACCCCGTTGATCCCGTCCATAAAATTGTAATAATTGGCTGTCCCAACAATAAATATAGCAAGGAACGGGATCAGCAGGTACGCCAACCATCCCCGATCTCCCCATAGTAGGAGGCCAATCAAAAGCCCAATAGCGGCCAAGAACTGCACACAGAGTCTCATCTTGGGAGCAATTTCCCGTCGGTCCCCATAAAGGCTGAAGAGCGAAATCAACCCAATGCAACACAAGAACAGCGGCGGCAGTTTGAGAAGCCAGGCTGAAAACAAAAAGGCGGCCAGGATCCCAATCCCGCCGCCCTTCGGAACAACTCCGTCATGGGAGCTTCGATGATTCGCTTTATCCAAAACCCCTAACCTCGGACCCCAGCGGGAAATAAACCATGCCCCTGCGCCACCAAGAGCAAGAGCGCCTATAGAAACAAAGAGATATTCCATTTAACCCCTTTGAGCTTCGCGCTCTCAGCTTCCACCTAAACTCAGGTCTGCCAATCTGTGAAGTTTTCGGATCACAAATCCCCAGCCAGTCTCATTTCATTAATTGTCTCACGCCACCCCTCAAGAAGACTATATTTTGGGAAAAATCCAAGCTCAGTGCGAATACGCTGGCTGTCAACCGCCACATCTTCGGTATATTTATCTATTGTAGCCCGGCCAATTGGGGCTGCGCACCCGACCGACCTGGAAAGGCGTTCCAGTGTGCCAGCAGCAAAACGCACAGGTCCTACCGGCAACGATATCCGCGGCCTGCTTCGTCCCAGGCTCGTACAAATGACCTCAATAATCTCATTGAGCGTATGAAATTTTCCATCGGAAACGTTAAAAATTTTGCCTGCAGCAGCCTGGTGTTTTACAGCGAGGCCCACTGCCTGTGCGACATCCTTATCATAAATCAGCGTGCGGCGATTAAACCCATTCCCGATTGGAATGAACCGGCCCCTGGACAAAGATTTTAAGAGCCGCCTGTAATTGCCTTTTATCCGAGACCCATAGACAGCGCCCAGCCGCAGCACGGTCCCAATGGGTTGCCCGTCAGCGCACCTGGCTCCGAGTACAATCTGTTCTCCTTCCAGCTTTGTTTGTGCATAGTAAGTATCCGGATGGGTAGGAGAATTCTCGTCGATGACCTGATTGCCTGAATACCCATAAACCGCTATGGTGCTAAAAAAGACCAGCCTCTTGACACCAAACTGCACCGAAGATTCAGCTACGTTGCGGGTCCCCCCCACGTTGATTCTTTCATAGTCAGACTGAAGACTATTCGGGGGATTAACAATATGCAAAAGCGCTGCCAAATGAATGACGAAATCAATGCCGTCCATGGCGGACCGTACATCTTTTGGGTTCGAAATATCTCCGATGCGAACCTCGACATCGTTTGGAAAAAGATCAGGAAAGGGCTTTTCAATAGAAAAGGTTTTTATTCGGTAGCCCTCCCTGTGCAATTCCCTCACTATGCACGGACCCAATGCCCCAGTGGCGCCCGTGACAAGAACAACTTCTTTCATGTTTTCGCTAACTGTAACACAAGACATGGAATTTCTTTGTGCTCGCCTTAATAAGATCATGATAGCGGGCGGTGATTACCGAGCGTGAGTAATTTTGAATTACATGATCGAACCCTCTTTTCCCCATCTCCAGCCAAACACCTTGGTTCCTGTACGCATCAAGAATGGTATCAGACAGCATTTGAATTCTTCCTGAGGGAATGGCAACCCCACACTGAACACTCCTGATTAGCTGGGCCAAATCGGAATCCAAATCCGTGGTTGCCAGCACAGGCCGTGCACAAGCCATAATCCGATAAACCTTTGAAGGGATGGCCTCGCTTCCTGTTTCCGTAGCAAGGGGAACCAGGCAGATGTTCGATGCGCTATATACAAGCGGGATCAAGGAATAGGGTTGATACGGCAAAACTGTAAAGTTAGCCAGATGAAGATCCAGCACCCGTTTCTTGAAGGATTCCCTCAGAGACCCATCGCCCATCACCATGAAATGAATGGCTTCTTCATTTTTCAGCAATAGAGCAGCATCTATAAGCTGATCCAGACTTTGAGCCGGCCCGATGTTTCCCGCATAAGACACTACGAATTTTCCTTGTATGTTATGGAGCCTGCTGAACTCATTATCTTTGGGGTATGGCCTGTGGTCGGAAATATCGACGAAGTTTGGCACGACTGTCACTTTACCGGGCGGCACACCCTTTTCCAGCAATCTCTGCCGCATTCGAGGGGCTATGACCGTAACAGAAGACGCCTTCCTGTAAATAAAGGCTTCAAGCCTATGCAGCAGATTGATGAGCGCCTTGTTCCTGAGGGCACCCAAACTCACCGCTATATCAGGATACAACTCCTGAGCATTATATATGAACGGTATGCGATAAAAAGCCCCCAGAAGCCATGCACTGAGTCCGATGGTGAGCGGCGGGGAAGGAGAAATAATAATATCCGGACTTGAAATACTAACGATACCAGCAAAGGTGCTGATCACATGGAACCTGACCCATGCTGCCAGTCGAAGAGGCACACTTTTTCCCTTTCTCGGCATGATGGTGTGGTAAACCGGTATTCCATGGAAGTCGCTCTTACGCAACAATCTGCCCCAGTGATTTTGGAGCGGTTGGCTTTGCTCTGCCTTTATATCTCTATTGTAGTGAGGAGAAGTGGTTAATATCGTTAAGGTATGCCCCATTTTCTTCAGATCCATGGACAGCTCTCCCATGATTTGCGCAGTGGAAACGCTGTCGGGCGGGAATACCAGTGTGAGGATTAGAACATTGGCCATATTGTTGATAAATCGCGGGAGGTTCCGGTACTCTGGGAAAGGGAGATGTCAGGACAAAGAAACGGGCAAAACCCAGTGTCAGTACTTATGCCATACGGTTCGATTTATATAATCTGCGTAGCTCACAATGATTCGTGCCACCTTTTCCGAGACATTGGGCATCTGGTAATCCGAAACTACTCGCAGATTTCTCTCCTCACCCCTCTTCTGGCCGGTCAAAATCCCAAGTCCTTCTTGAACCCGCTCCCAACTCAACCCGACCATCATCACTGCCCCTTCCTCCATCCCCTCGGGCCGCTCGTGCGCTTCTCGAATATTCAAGGCCGGGAAGTTCAGAATGGACGATTCTTCTGTTATGGTCCCGCTGTCGGACAATACGGCCCGTGCATGAAGCTGGAGATTCACATAGTCGGTGAACCCAAAGGGCTTATGTAATTCCACCAGTTGTCCTAAGCTTATCTGCTCCGCCTCAATTCTCTTCCGGGTGCGGGGGTGGGTGGTCACGATCACCCTCTGCCCATATTCCCTTGCCAGCCCCTCAAAAATGGATATCAGACCCTGAAAATTGGCATCCGAGTCTACATTCTCTTCCCTGTGACAGCTCACCACAACATATTCCCCGCCCTTCAGATCCAGCCGACCCACAATCTCCGAACCCTGGATCTTGGGCATGTAATAATGAAGCACCTCATACATGGGGCTTCCGGTCTTGATCACCCGATCCGGTGGAAACCCCTCGCGCAAGAGATACTCCCGCGCAATGCTGCTGTAAGGCATGTTGATGTCGCTGATATGATCAATGATCTTCCGGTTGATCTCCTCTGGCACCCGCTGATCAAAGCACCGGTTGCCCGCCTCCATGTGAAAAACCGGCACCTTTCTTCTCTTGGCAGGGTAGGCGGCCAAACAACTGTTGGTATCCCCCAGCACCAGAAGGGCATCCGGCCTTTCCTTCTCCAACGCCTCATCCACGCGCGCAATCACCTGCCCCACCGTCTCGCACGCCGTTCTTCCTGCCGCCTCCAAAAAATAGTCCGGCTTCCGCAGCTCCAGGTCCTCGAAGAATACCTGGTTCAATTCATAATCATAGTTCTGGCCGGTATGGACAATCACCTGGGTCATGTACCGATCCAGTGCCGCCATAACGCGCGACAGCCGGATAATCTCCGGCCGCGTCCCAATAACCGTCATGATTTTCATTTCTTCACCACTAAGGACACAAAGAACACGAAGGGGTTTATAAAATAAAACGACGGATACCCTGCTTCAGAAAACGAACATTGAAATAGAGCGATAGGACAAGGCTGATGTCCGAGAATTTGATGAGTGAGTTCATCCATACCCCACTTTGTGCCCTTTGTGCTCTTTGTGGTGAACATATCCTTTTCTACCACTAAGGACACAAAGGGCACAGAGAATATCAATTAGATAAACAGAATTTTGAAGTTGTTCAGTATAACAAATCTGATGCCGGGGAATTTCATATTACTGCGATTCAATGCTGGCAGGCTCTCTCGAACTGACGTCACTTACCAGTTGCCACAGACACGCTGACGCAACCCAAATCAACCTTTGTGTCCTTTGTGCTCTTTGTGGTGAACACTTTTTCACCTCGAAGGACACAGAGATGTTCATAGGATAAAACGACGAATACCTTGTTTGAGATATCGGACATTGAAATTGATCAGGAGCCCCAGGCCGATGCCAGAAAGCTTCATGTAGGTGAGGATTTGGGCTTCATGGATGGGCAGAATTTTCTCAATTGATTTCAATTCGACGATAAGACTTTCTGCCACAACGAGGTCCAAACGGTAACCACAATCCAGGCGTTTCGTCTTGTACTCGATCGGTAGAGGCATCTGCTGAACAAAAGGGATACCTCTGTCTCTCAGTTCCTCACACAGGCAGATCTCATAGGCCGACTCCAGCAACCCCGGCCCCAAAGCCCTGTGCACCTCGATGGACGCCCCGATCACGTCATGACTGTAATCATTCATGCCCCACTTTGTGCCCTTTGTGCTCTTTGTGGTGTGTTCTTCACGAGCTCAAAATACGTATCCGGCTTTTCCGGATTGAACATCTCGCTCGCCCAGAAAAGCACCACCATATCCCCTTTCCCCACATTCTCTATCGAATGCGCATACCCCGGCGGGATATCCACCACCCTGAACTCGCTCCCTGACACCCGATACTCTAAAACCTCTCTGACCTCTGGTCTCTGATCTCTGACCTCTGGCTTTATGGAGCGAAAGCGAATAATAGCCTCCCCTTCCACCACCGCAAATTTTTCCACCTTGCTGTCATGATAATGGTTCCCCCTGGTGATCCCCGGCCGGGTCCTCGAAACAAAGATCTGTCCCACGTAGGGTGACTTGAGCAGTTCCGCCAGCTCTCCCCGCTCATCCTTATGCTGTATCAGCTCATACGCAAAATCCTCTTTATCCAAATAAGACAGGTAGCTGGCATACAGATTGCGCACAATCGCCTTCGAGAAATTTGGCATCATGAGGTTGTCTCGCGAGTCTCGAAATGATTGAATCAACCCTGCCAGCTCACCCAGACTCACCCGATACGACGGCAGCTCTCTCCCAAACCGAAACCCCGTCTCCTTAACCCCCTCCAGCTCCCCAACCAAGGCCTCCACCACATCATCGATATATGTCAGATCCATTTCCTTCTTGGGGTCCGATATCTGAATCGGCAGATCATGGGCGATGTTGTGGCAGAACGTCGCCGTCACGGAGTTGTAGTTGGGTCTGCACCATTTCCCGAACAGGTTCTTGAACCGATACACCACGCACCCTGCAACCGTTTCCTCCGCAAATCCCCGCAACACCTCCTCAGCATTCCGCTTGCTCACCCCGTACGGATTATCCAACTCCGCCTGAATCGAGGACGACAGTACTATCTTAGGCGCCCGCCCAATGGTTCTTAACTTCTTACAAACGTCATCAACAGAACCAGCGTTCCCCGTTTCGAACTCATCCGTATCTTTTGGCCTGTTCACACCGGCAAGATGAAAAACCACATCAGCTATTTCTAAGGCACTTTCCAAATCATCGGGTCTTTTGTCCAGGTCATAAACCAACAGCTCCACATCCTCACGCCGCCGAAGCACCGAACAAAGGTTTTTCCCAATAAATCCGTTAGAACCAGTAACAAGTACCTTCATGATTTTTGTGCCTTTTGCGCATTTTTGCGGCTGATATTCTTACCCAAGCATCGCGACCAGCTCGATTTTTGGTGCAACAGCCTCCACGAAAACCTCAGACCCATTTTCCTCAGCCGGTGCCTTCTTTCGAGACAACAGGCCTTTTTGTTCCAAATATCGTATTTCTTTGGCAATGGTTGACCGATTTCGGCTAAGAATATTGGCCAGGTTTTGGACGGTTTGTGGTCTTTTCATCACTTCCATCATGATTCGCCGCCGTCCACCAGACAGCAACATCAGCATCTGATCGGGATCTTCAAAGGAAATCGTCACCTTCCCCTCAAACGGCTCACCGCGATCTGCCCTTGAAGCTGCTTCTCTGGCCCGGCAAAAAAAATCATCCACTTTCCCTGTTCGAATAGTCACAGTTGTCATTCTGTTTTCTCCTTCTTCCTCTTCACCAAATCCTTCCACTCCGTCTGGAACCTCTCCACGACGCCGGCATAAGACTCGAACTCAAAAGACTCAACAGACCCCATCCAGTGCCGATGATGATATCCGTGCGCATTGTCATAACCCAGGACCCGGCCATTGTCGCCAGCAAATATCGTATGATTGATATAGGCGATGTTGTATCGGGTTACAACCCTCTTGTCTTTCTCCTGATATCCCCAAGCTTCATATTGCAAAATACCGCCACCAGACTTCTTGGATAACTCAAATCGTTCGCGTTCAAGCAAACGAACTGCTTTTTCTGCAGTCATTCTTGCGCCTTCTGCGCCTCTTTGTTTACCCCGTTAAATCTCTTTTTCATCCATTTAACCGGGGCGGCCATTACCCTTGGTGTCCTTCGTGGTAGAATTTCGTTTCAGCCATTCTTGCGCCTTCTGCCCCTTCTTGCCGTTATTATCGTTTTTACCTGAATACATTTTGTGACTCTTGCGCCTTTTTGTGGCTAATACCCTTCGTGCTCTTTGTGTCCTTTGTGGTTCATCGCTTTTCTAACAATTTGCAACTCCATCAACATCTCACACATCCCATCCACATCCAGCCTCTCCGTATTGTGCGAGTTATATTCCTCCGCCTCTGAAAACTCCTCCGCCCCTTCGGAGAAATAGCAGGAATAATTCAAATCCCTGCAATCCGCCGGCACCCGGTAATAATCCCCCATATCCTCGGCCTTGGCCATTTCCTCCCTGTTCAGGAGCGATTCATACAGCTTCTCCCCATGCCGGGTACCAATCACGCGTATCGGATTCTCAGCCTTCAATAACTTCTTCAACGCCAAGACCAGAGTCTCAATTGTGGCCGCCGGCGCTTTCTGCACAAAGATGTCCCCCGGTTGTCCATGCTCAAAGGCATAGACCACTAAATCCACCGCCCCCTCGATGGTCATCATGAACCGCGTCATGTTGGGATCCGTCACTGTCAGAACCTCCCCTCTCTGAATCTGCTGAATAAATAAGGGGATAACCGACCCCCTGCTCCCCATGACATTCCCATAACGGGTCCCGCAAAAGACAGACCCTCCATTGCTAAAACTCCGGGCCTTGGCCACCATCATCTTTTCCATCATGGCCTTGGACATGCCCATGGCATTGATCGGATAAACGGCCTTGTCCGTGCTAAGAACAATGACATGCCCCACTCCGCACGCCAAGGCCGCCTGCATGACATTCTCGGCTCCCAGCGTATTAGTCTTCACTGCTTCCAAAGGAAAAAACTCACACGAAGGCACCTGCTTCAGGGCTGCGGCATGAAACACCAGATCCACCCCCTGCATCGCAGGCATAATGCTGTCGTAATCCCGCACATTCCCCAGATAAAACTTTACATTAGGGCTCTTCAACGCATTCCTCATATCATCCTGTTTCTTCTCATCCCGCGAGAAAATTCGGATCTCCCCCATGTTCCCTCTCAAAAACCGGCTCAACACGGCATTGCCAAAAGTGCCGGTACCGCCGGTTATTAATAGTGTTTTCCCTATAAACATATTTTCCCTTTCCACAATCATACAAACACCACAGGAGAGACTTTAAAACGCTCACTGAGAAGCTTAAGTTGGCGAACATTGAGCTGACGTTTGCCAGATATAATTTCCGACACTACCCCCTGGCTCCCAATCTCGGGCAGGTCTGATTGCTTAAGGCCATGTTCTTCCATCAAGGTTTTTAGGGCATTTATCGGGTCCCCCTCTATATCGGGGTAATTTTGGGATTCATAGGCTTCGATCAGGCTTCCAATCGTCTCCATCAATGAAGATAATGGATGAGACTCATTGTTGCCAACCTCATCAATAAGACTATCAAGAAGATTGACCAGGTTATTATAATCTTTTTCATTGTGCGGCACAGAAAATACATGCTGTATTTTCGGCCAAACGTTAGCAATTTCTTTAAGCTGAGTATTCATTATTTCCTCCAATATCCTCGATCATATTCCTTGTGAGTAAGAACATGCCGAATATAAATCCGTCGCGTGTTGTAGTGTATTGCAGCAATTAACCGGGCCTTGTTTCCACCAATATTGAAAACCGTCAAATTATCGACCTTATCAGCTCCCGGAAATGCATAACGCAGTTCAGCAAATGAATTAAAATCAGTGCGTTTTACTATCCTATACCAGGATTCAATCGCCGAAGAACAATCAGGATGCTTTTTAGAAAATTCAATCAAGCGCTTTCGAGTGATTATGCGCATATAAATAACCTATCTCAGAATGAGATTTTTCTCAATAAAAATATTTTCAGCACCGCATCCCCAAAAGTGCCCGTCCCACCCGTAATCAAAAGCTGCCTATTCTCAAACATTCTTTACCACCCCATTATTATCCCTTAAATTTACAACCACCAATTACACAAAGACGTCTTCGTGCCCTGCATGTCATCCGTGGTAAATCTTTCACAGTGCCCGCCAAAGCTCATCCTTTTCCTCTCCTTCGAACCCTATCACCCTCTTTTGCTCACCTACGCAAATAAGTAGCAAATTAGACATGGCTATTTATTTGGAATGATGAAAAGAAAGTCAGCGGATTTCATGATTGTTATCCCATCATACTCTTTCAAATCCAATAAATGCTTGTCCCCCGAAACAATAAAACCAGCCCGAGATGCTACAGCACATTCGATGAATTTATCATCATCCGGATCATCGCCAACCACTCTTATTCTCCGAGATACTTTGACCGGCACAGTAAAGGTTGAAAAGTCGAGAAGTATTTGGTCAGTTTCTGCATCGGGCAGCCCGAACTTTGTCTTTAGCTTTTGTTCCAATTCCTTCTCTATTTCCGAGGAGGTGAATATCAATACTTTTCCGCTACGGCCTAAATCCACAATCTCGCGAGGCTTCCCACCCCAAAATATCGATGAGATATAGATGTTCGTATCAATTACAATTTTAGGAATCAATGGCGTTGCTGTCCCGCGGATCACAACTCAGTCAAGAAATTATTCATGAAGGAAGGCATCCAGTTCAGACTCATTCATTTTAGGGATGTCATACTTTTTGACTAATGATTCCGCAAAACAATAGAAATCTTCTTGATAGCGAGTATCCTTTACCATGTCTCTTATAAGAGCCATCTTTTTCTCAAAGGCCAGTTGATAGACCAAATCCCTTACTTGTTCATAATTGATATTAATCTCCTTTAGTTTTGGCATATGATCCTCCTTCTCTCACCCTCTTACCTTCTATCTTCTCCCGTACTCACCTTCTCGCCTTCTGCTCTTCACAGCCTCTCACCTTCTTATCCTCTAAACCTCTCCCCTTCCTATTTTCCTCTCTTCACCGCCTCCAGGGGAAAAAACTCACACGACGGCACCTGCTTCAGGGCTGCGGCATGAAACACCAGATCCACCCCTTGCATCGCATCCCGACTTTACCATCTGTCTGACCTCCGTCCTCCGTCCTCTGATCTCTGGCTGTGTAATCATCCTGCTTCTTTTCGTCCCGTGAGGAGATACGGATTTCAGCCAAATCCGTATCCAGAAACCTGCGCAGTACGGCATTTGCTAATGTGCCAGTGCCCCGGCGATTAGCAGTGTGTTTTCAGCAAACATGTTAAAATATCCTTAGAAAGCAATTGGAGAGGGAGGAAGGCTAACTCATCAGGGGCAAATTCTACTGACTGACGACGAAGTGACGGCAAGGAATTCAATTGGTTCCGAAGTATGCTTCTTTTTCTTTTGCATTTGGATAGTTTATGAGTACTGCTCTGTATTTCCCTTTGAATACAAAAAGGCTCCCGGCAGCAGCCCCTGAAATATTACATTCACGGATGACCTGACTAAGGTCATGCAGCGAACCAGCGCCCCCTAAAGCAGTTACAGGGATGTTAACCGCTTCTCTGACCCTGCGCACCAAGGTTAGGTCATACCCCTTCATGACCCCGTCATTATCAATCGAATTGACAACAATTTCACCAGCGCCCAACTTTTCCATGTGTCGAGAAAATTCCACCGGACATTTCCCGGTCTTGGTTTCTCCGTTGTGTGTTCGTATTTCGTATTTGCCGGTCAACTTGTGACGTTTTACATCTATGACGACTACAATACTTTGGTTGCCAACTTTCTTCGCGGCCTCTGACACAAGAGTTGGAGAAGAGAGAGCAGCAGAGCTTATCGCGACTTTTTCGACTCCCAATTCGACAATTCTTTGTATTTGATCACTTGTGGTTACACCTCCGCCGTAGCAGAGAGGCATTCTACATTCCGCAGCTAAATTTTCTATCATGCCATAATCAGGGCCTCTTTTTTCAAGAGTTGCATCAATGTCAAGCACAATAATCTCATCAACTTCTTTTTCATTAAATATTCTTACCGCGTTTATCGGATCGCCAACATATTTCGGATTTTGAAAATTGATGGTCTTGACGAGCCCCTTTTCCTTAACCAACAAACATGGAATTATTCGTGGAAGTAACATTTTACAATTTCGCAAAATTAGCAAGAAGTTGAATGCCAGCTCGATGACTTTTTTCCGGATGAAACTGAATGCCATAGATAATTCCGCTATTTACTGCGCAACAAAACGCTTCGCCATAATCAGTCACAGCAACAACATTTTCTTTTTCCTGACACTGAAAGTAATAGGAATGCAGAAAATAAAAGCGGGAGTCATAATCGAGCCCTTCAAACAAACCATTCATTTTGGTCGGTTTTACACTATTCCATCCCATATGAGGAATATTAAGTGGCTTTTTCAAAGAAGAGAAATTGAATTTTTTAATAACACCATCTATCCACCCAAGACCAGGCAGGAATCCTTCATCACTGGAATGTGCAAGCATTTGCATCCCTACACATATACCCAGTACCGGCACGTGGTGTTCAATCACTATTTCATCAAGAAACTGCCGCATACCTGACTGCTCAAGCTTTTTCATGGCATAATCAAAGGCGCCAACACCCGGCAATATTACCTTGCTGACATTCCTTAATTCACTCGGTTTCTTGACAGCGATAACGGGCAAATTCAAGTTTTTATAAACATTGGCAAATGCTCTTACATTTCCCAAACCGTAATCAATAATTCCTATCATCTGATTATCGCTCTTTGTACGCCGGCAATCCGCAAAATATTCGTTCCCAGGCTTATCAGATTCATGCTGTTTTTGTAATCTCGATAAGTCTTATTTTCGCCATCCAGTAATTTCTGTAATTCAGAGACAGTTAAATCCAATTTTTTTGCAATATATTCAAAATCGTGAGCTATCATATCCTCGTCATACGCCGGTTTGGCAATCTTTGCAAGCGCCTCCTCGCGAGTCATTTGTTTGGTTAGAATTAGACTGGAAAAGTGGGCTCGGTGCTTATCGTAGCCGAATTTCTTAGGAAGCCAGTATCCCTCATAAAACCTTGTAAATCGTGATTCATAATGCTTGTAGGCGTATGTTTGCCAACCGAAGCGATCTGCCAATTCTTTCATGGCTTTTTCTTTAATGTAGGGCACATAATTCAGGGGTTTGACCACCCTTACCCCCTTTATGAACCGATAATATATTTTAAACTTAAAGATATCCGCTGTCGGAAATCTCTTTAAGGGGAGCTGACCAAATCGGCGGTGAATATCTTTTATTTGACGCAAGTCGGAGGCATGATAATGCCATTCAAGTGGCTCACGGACGCATTCTGTTGAGTAGTTCGCTCCCGTCAGAATATATTTATGCCCATTCTGAGCCGCATAATTATACAACCCCGCAAAAAACGCATGATCCTGTGGAGTGTCTATATGTGATACTTGCGCTTTAAAAAAGGCTAATTGTAAATCCTTCATTTCAGGCCAATCAACAACCTCCGTGTAAAGATCGAGATCTAGGCCATCAACTAATTTTTCAATATTATTTACAGCTTCCTGCGAATTCCAACCTGCATCAACATGAAAAAGCATGGGTCTCAAACCAAATTTCTCTTTGGCGAGATATGTTACATAAGAGCTGTCAACCCCACCGCTTAGGCCAATCAGGCAATCATGATCACGGCCTTTGCCATCCCTCTTTATCTTATTGATTAGTGGTGCAACTATTTTTTCACCCTGCTCATTCGGATGCCAGTTGGGGAGAATATTGCTGTAGAAATTATTGCAGTAGTCACACCATCCTTTTTTGTCAAAAGCGATATTGGGATCTGTTGTATCCATTATGCAATTTGAACATATTTGGTAAGTCTCTTGGGTCATATTCGTTTACCAGAACTCAAATTCCCGATGAAGGTAAATTGATATTTGTTCTCCTTTTTCAGTAATCCTGAAATTTCTTAGGACAATGATAAAATTCTCTTATAAAAACAGGCATATTTTTCGGCGGCTATCGATACATCGAGCATTTTCTGAGCAATACGTCGTGCTTTAGCCCCCATTTTTTGTCTTAAGGCTGGATTTATTAAAAGCACTTCAACCTTTTCACTTAAAGCTTTGGGCTCCCTAATTGGTACAATGAACCCGGATACACCATCTTCGATAATTTGGTTAACTGAACCGACATCAGTGGTGACAACTGGTTTACCCATTGACATAGCTTCCCATACTGCCATCGGCCCCGATTCTGAAATGGAGGTAAAAACAAAAATATCTGCGCTTTGAAGGAGAGACGGAATATCATCTACCATACCAAGAAACGTGAAATTTCTTTCAGTAAGGTTGTGGGACGCTGTCAGTCTTTTCAGGTAGTCATAATATTTCCGCTGACTTCTAAAATTTGCGGCAGCGACAAAAAAATGCAAGTCGTCATACCTTTTGAGCAAAATTGAGGCCATTTGTATGAAATATTCAAGGCCCTTTGTCGGGTTTATGCCGCTCACTGTGACAATTTTTTTTCCACGAAACTGGTTTATTCTCTCATCTTCAAGAACATGTTTAGGATCAAATACAGTTGTGTCAACAGGTGGGTGAATTTCGATACAGGGTTTAGCCTCAAGTTGGCTTCTGCGGATGTAATAGTCGTAAACTCTTTTACCCGTGACAATGACACCAGAAGCGGTGAATTTTGCTATGATGGTGCAGATTCTTTTTACAACTTGGTTCATTAATGTATCTTCTATCACCCAAACGACAGGAATACCCGCCATAACCGCGGCCAATGCTCCCTTAAAGTGTTGCGAACCATTGACCTGTATCAGGTCAAACTTGTTTTTACGAAACAGAAGGTAAAGCCGCGCAACTTCAACAAAAAAGCAGCTGATATACTTAAATAAAAACCGTTTTTCTGAGCTCAATCGTGTAATGTTTAGAGCTGAACTGGAAACACCTGCTCTCGAAAGTTCTTTAGAAAATCTTTCCGAATCATAAATCGGGTAAACCACATGGGTGTGAATACCATGTATCTTAAGAGCTTTTGCAATCTCTGTAATACGACGTTCCGGACCGCCAAAACGACCTTCTTCATCCACGCTGCAAACCCGTATTTTTGAAATATTCGGCATCATTTCGAAATCGGTATTTTCTCTGCCAAAATATTCAAGTTTGCCCGGGTGGCAGCGCTCTCAATGATATTGATGTCTTCAGGGATACTAATTCTAAATGGTTCTCTGAACAATACAGTAAATTGGTTAAAGCCATAATCTTCTAATAATTGAAAAATCTTAAGGCCTGCCCCTAAATTGTGTTGCCTCAATTGTTCCTTATGATACTCAAAGATAATTTTCAGATTTTGGTTTAGGTCATTAATTTTTTTCATACCAACCATAGCTGACAATTCCTGCCCTTCAATGTCCATCTTGATCAGATCAATCTTTTCTTCCCCTTTCTCCAGGAAATACTCATCTATACTGATGGTATCTACCTCAATTACATCCTCACGCATATGATCGACTGAAATACTGTTACACTCTGAGAGACTTGTTACACTGAACCTGGCTTTACTCCGCCGTTCCGAGATAGCGTAACCCTCTATCACAACGCGACTTTTAAAATTGTTTTCCGATACATTTTTCGCCAGGAAGGCTCTTGTTTTCGGTGTGGGCTCAAAGGCAAAAACCTTCCCTTCAGCACCAACAATCTTCGCCGATAGCAAAGTAAAGAAACCGATATTGGCCCCCAAATCTACAAAGACATCACCTAACTTAAGGATATTCTGAATGGCCTCTCGGGTCTCCGTTTCATAATCGTTATTTGTCACAATGAACGCCGGTATACCCGAATCCTCTTCGCCAAAATAGATTTTAAAACCATTATGTTCGATGTATCCTTTCTTCAATTGCCTGTTCAGGATACCAGTCTTTCGAATGAGTAGATCCACCCTTACAAGCAAGTTGCCAAGGCATCGATCAAGCAGATAATGCGTAATTATGAAGCCCCGGATTCTTTGTCTCGTCTTGACATAAGCTTCTTCGACGATGGACCCAATACGCTTTTTAGAGCCTTTTAGTGCAAACAAAATCATTTAATCCCTAATCGTTTTCTTTTATCGGCAACAACGCTGCAGATAATGTCCTCTAAGTTCTTTTGCGGTTTCCAATTGATCAGCTCTTTTACGCGATCAATACAAGGAACCCTGCGAAGCATATCTTCAAAGCCCCCATTCGGATAGATCTGATCATATGGGAACAATTTGATTTCTGATTTGCTCTTTGAAATTTCTATAATCTTTTGAGCTAGCTCATAAATGGAGACCTCCTCGTTGCCTCCGACATTAATGACTTTTGATTCACAGCCCTCTTCGGTCATCAGTCGGAAAAGTGCCTCGGTAACATCCTCAACATGGCAAAAGCATCTGGTCTGCCTCCCATCCCCATACACTGTCAGTACCCGTTCTTGCAAAGCAAGCTCTACTAAATTGGGTATAACCATCCCATAAGCCGAAGCCTGCCGCGGCCCAACAGTATTGAAAAGCCTTACAATCACAACCGGTAACCCGGACTTCTTCGAATGAGCAAGCGCCAAAAATTCATCCAAAGACTTGGCACATGCATAGGCCCATCGATGCATGGTCGTCGGGCCTTCCAGCCTATCGCCATCTTCCTTGAATGGCACGTCTTTGCTCTTGCCATAAACCTCGCTCGTGCTCGTAAGCAGAACTTTTTTTCGATACCTGGCAGCGTACCTAAAAACGACCTCTGTACCTTGAAATATCTTCTCTATCGTATCGACTGGATTTTCCATAATCAGTTTCACACCGACCGCTGACGCCAGATGGAAGATACCATCGACCTCCCTCACCAGCGGTTCCATCAGAGTTTGGTCCAGCACTGAACCAATGACTATCTTAACTCGTTTGTGATTAAGAACAGCGTCCAGGTTATGGATATCACCGGTCGAAAGGTCATCAATTACGGTGATCTGATTTCCGGAATTAATCAACTTTTCGGTCAAATGCGAACCGATAAAACCTGCACCGCCAGTGACCAGATAATGCTTTGCGTTATTCAAGTTTGATTGCATTTCTTCTCCATTTTAATAATTTCAATCCCAAACATGTGCTATGATTTTTTTGAAGGTTACACCCCAGTGTTCGGGGTCAAAAAGAGACCCCAGCCTTTTACTTTCACCATACATTTCATCTAACTGAGAATCCGACAAATTGGCTGCTTTCTTTAGTCTAACTGATAATTCTTTCTCAGACTTTGCCGGAAAAACGAATCCATTTTTTTGATTAAGAAGATCCACACAATTTCCTACCTTATCGCTGAGAATCAAACCACACCCTACAAGGGTGGCTTCCGCAACAACCAATGGCCAATGGTCCACTAAACTTGGCAAAACTAAAAAGCGTGATCGCTTTAAAGCTTCAGCGATTTGAGGCGGTTGAGCAAATTGATGAACTGTTATACCTGGAGAGTTTTCTAAAAGACTCTTACATTCACCAACACCATACGCTATGAGTTCCCATTCTGGAAAATTGCTATGGAATATCTTAAATGCTTTTGCCAAAGTAGAAATTCCCTTCTCTGGAATGAAACGGCCGACATAAATGAGCTGTTTCGGTCTTTGTGTCAGCGTTGGACCTGGGGAAAAGCATTGCGGATCTGCCCCGTAGAGACCCTGATAAATTCGTGAAGAGGATACCCCAAAAAACCTCAGTAAACGCTTTCCGGATTTTCCTGCTACCCAATACGCAGAAAACCACCTCTTGTAAACCAATCGAAAATAAACCGCTCCAAGCCATTGCCGCAGGTTGTTTTCCCAGTAATTATCTATAAGGCATATGACTTTTCCCCCATTACATTTCACTTCTTTTCCTAGGTTGTTAAATGAAGGGACAAACCAGCCTGCTTGGAAAAAAATATCTGGCACAGGTAAATAAAGCTGTTCCCAGGAATAAACATCTGAACCATCTATCCAATGAATCTTTTGGCCGAGGATTTCCTCCATCCCCTTGATAGGGATCTCGGGTTTTGTAGCGATAACCGCCACCGGCTGCCCTAATCTTTTGATCCCTGCTCTGATAAGCCGGGCACCATAAACAGGAAGACCCGACCAAGAAATAGCGATCATAGGCTTGCTTTTAGATTCACAATCATGTTCATGACAATCCGATCTCGTCACAGGACAAATGTGAAACGTAACGCGTCTATTCAGCTGAGCCCGGAGTGCCTTGTCTGCGTTCAAACTCAATTCACACTCATTCATCAATCTCTACACCTACAGCGCTATATCATTATATCATTTCTATGGGTGTCAATATACATCATTGTCTGCCAAGCAAAACCACCAACCGCCTTCCGCCAGAGGCTCCTTACTACCATAATTGAAACGAATTATAAGCAAATCTTGGCTTTCCCGTTCATAGAATCCGTTTTTTAAGAAAGCCTGGTGATATGGGTTATTGACATTGCTCCACATATTCAATTCATCCCGACCATGCGCAAATGACTCTGCCGCCTTTATTAACTCGCCAAGCGCCTCTGAAGTCTTCGCTTGAATGTCCAGAATATGAGACTTACGGTACATCTTATCGTCAAAGTGCTTGAGAACAATATACCCTCTTAGATTCAATCCCTCTTCCAAAATAAATATCGTGTATTCCCTTTGTGGCTGATCGACCAGTCGCCAATTCATAACCTGGTGGTCTTTAAGAACAATGAAAGAGAATCGCTCAGCAATCTCGGAAAAGAAGTCATCAAATCGTTCGTCAAAGCATTCAACTTCACGGCAGCGATGCTGACTTGGCTGGCAATTGTGTTTCACTAGAAAAGGCAATTTACACATCACATCCCAGCCAACTTTCATATGCCCCGGGTACGCATTCTGGTTGGGCATTCCCAGCGAGATTGGTGTGTTGAACTCGCATTCACGCCCAAGTATGTAACGGCTGAGCCGAACAAATAAACCTTGTTTTTGATAGTTCGGATGTATGCCTGCATTTATGGCCAGCGACGCCTTTGTTTCTCTTCCGTTGAAACGAATCTTAATCGGCAACAGACTGTAAGTCCCAACCAACATATCAGTTTCAGTATCCTCAATTACCGAGGTGCGACTTGGACCACCGGGGCTTGTATAGTTGAGCCATGTCCACCGATCGGGATCTAGTTGGCGCATAAATGCCGACCCATACAGGTCTAGGATATGCGCATCATCATCAGACCTCGCCGGACGCAGGATCAGTGGGCCCATCATGCGTTATCTCCTGAATCCTCAATCTTTGCAATTAACCGTTTGGATCGAAACACGATCCCAGCTATGGTTGAGCGTGGGCCAATATATGCTTCGCGACCAATCTCAACACAATATCCCTCAATACGTGCCTCCTCGCACAATACTGCCCCATCTCCGAGATACCCTTTTTTTACATTGATAGAACAAGAGTCATGAATACGACAGTTTGAACCAATTTTAAAAGACATAAAAGCTCCTAAATGCACCTAAACATTAATTAGGCATCACCTCAAGACTAAGCGAAGGCATTCAAACGGCTCAGCATACTCAACCCCAGCATGTGAGCCCCAGGTTGCCGAATAAAGCTTAACTTTTTCAATACTTCGAGGATGTGGCGGCGCAAAAACCTGGCTCTGATAGCATTCTAATGCAGCCAGTTTCTTATCGATGTGACCGCTTATATCAACAAACACGCTCGGCCGAAAGGCAAACAGTTCTCCTCCCCAACCCAATGCCGAATGCCCATAGGCAAGCACAAGAGGAACAAAGGGACGATTTGAGCAGTCGGGAGCTGGGCGCATGGCCGCCACACAGGCATCAGATAGTGCGCGGTGATCCTGGTGATAATGGCCTCTACATGGAATCACAGCAATTGACGGCCGGATCTGAGTAATCTGATTTTCTAAGAATCCGATGATTTCTGTTTGTGGTACAGTGTCTAGCCGAAGATGCTTCTCCTCTCCTCGATAGAGGGATTTGTAACTATCAACGCCCAATGTTTTCATCGCTGCCTGCACCTCCTGCTCTCGGTCCGGTGTCGTACTGTGATTTTCGCGCCACATTGAAGGGTACCCAGAGATTGTCGCGAACAATACATGTATTTCCCATCCGGCAGCAGACAGCACAGCAATCACCCCCCCTGCATCTAACGTTTCATCATCAGCATGGGGCGCAATAATAACTGCTGTTTTTGATTCGGCAGCAGAGTCCATTATTGAAAGTAACATTTTAATACTCCATCTCTTTACTTTTGGTGCCCGACAAAGAATTATTGAACAGACAATATTTTTCGGGCCTTGGATTTTGAAATTTATTAAACCTTTACCAGTTTTTCACGAATAAAGGTCAATCCTTTCCACTGCCCCATTCTTCGAGATATGTCGTTAAGAATTGAAACAGAACGAACTTTGTTTAAAACGATTCGCATCAAGACCCACCAGAAAGGTCTGTATCCTCTGTAAACTTTATAATCAAACCATATATGCGCCTTTCTAACCTGACGCTTCGTAAAATTTGGTGAATCAATTACAGGGTGCCTTCTTTCCAAGCGGAAATCAATAGCCCTTTCCATGAGACCGTTCCGTACACAAATGTCGTACAATTCCGTGCCGGGATAAGGAAAAAATATACCGGTATAATGCATATCCGGCTGACATTGCCGATTTAGCCGGACTGTCTGCAAATATTCATCATAAGTCTCTCCCGGCAAACCAATGATGTTGAATACAAAAACGCTAAGCCCAAATTTACGCGCCATGTTAGTAACATCTAAAAAGTCCATATTTGAATAGTTTCGCTTCAGGACCACGCGACGAACTCGTTCGCTACCCGATTCCAAGCCAATATTGATTTTATGAAAATTTGCTTTTTGGAGTGCAAAAAATATTCTTTCATCTTTCGATTCAGGAGAAATTCTAAAATTACAGCCATAAGAAATACGTTTGCCGATTTTGGCGTTAAAACATTCAAGCTGTTTACATAGCTCGAAAAGCCAAACCTTACTCAAAGCTATAGACTCTACCTCAAAATAAATTTTCGTTTGTTCGGGATGCAGCTCATGAAGTAACTCAATTTCCTTAATAATATTTTCAGGAGATCTAAACCTCACATACTTTCCAGTCGCAATTTTTTTCAGAACATGATTACAACAATACGTACAACCAAACGGGCAACCCCGGCCAAGCAATACGGCCAATTCAGCCCCCGGTTGTTCTTTCATCCACGGAGCCCATATCGCCCGATCCGGAAAGGGTAACGTGTCAAGATCTTGCATAAAGGGTCGGGTGGGATTCCTCTCAACTTCTCCATCATAAGATTTTAGCCACAAATTCGGAATCCCATGAGGGACAATCCCTGCCTCTATTTGACGGCATAATTCTATCATTGGATATTCCCCTTCTCCAATACAAACCGCATCAAAAGAGTCCTTTATCACTTCAGAAGGGTTCAAGGTGGCATGAACTCCGCCTATAATAAGATATTTATCGGGCCATTCCCTTTTTATCAAGCTTGCCATTTTCTTAATAAAAGAATATTGGCTTGCCACTGCACTAGCACAAATAATGTGAGGAGAGAAAGTTTCAATATAAGTTCTTAATAGATTAACAGATTTCTGCCATAAATTATTACTACCTAACACTATGAGTTGCGTCTGGTGCCCATTAGTTTTTAGTATAGAAGAAATGTAAGAGATTCCAAACTGTATGTCTGACCAAGACTGCAAAGGCTTCAATATGGATTGGCAATCCTCAAGTGAATAAATAAATGCGATTTTCATACAGATGTCACCCCAGACGTTGGTGAATTTATTGATTCAATATGAGTAGATCTTGCCCCAACAATAATTTTATAAAAATAAGGCAGCTTTTTTTCCAGAATTACACCGATGCTAATCGAGGTAATAATTGTAAGTATTGGCGCGGTTATAAACGCTAATAGATGTGAATATGATGAAATGCCTAATATTGCCAACATACCTTTATTAAAAATTGTTACCAGGGGCTGATGTGAAACATAAATAAAGAATGTATATGAGCTCAAATACAATAATGACTTTTCTACCCATTCATTTTTACAAATAACATCATAATTATACCAAATTGATATTAAACCAATAATGATCGCCAAATGGATTAAGTTATTCACATTCGGTGACTTTCTAAGGCTCATATATGTCGTTATAAACAATATTGATATCCAAACAACTGGAAGTGCTTTGATTAGACGTTCATGCATTAGTTTAATTGACATGCAATTAATTTTCTTAATAGCAAAAAATGACCCAAGAATAAAAAAACATAGCGCCATGCTATTAAGAGATATGATATCAATCTTAACGTCAAAAAACCAAATTAACGCAAAAGGAATAATAGACAGCCAGTTGAAGTTCGACACAAATATATATATTAAGGGAGATAAAATAGTAAGTTTAATAAGGTCGACTATAAACCATAATTGCGCTGGAATAGGGTGCATAAAAATTGTGGAAATAAGTTTTTCAACCGAATAATCCTTTATTAACTCACCGGAAAAAAACTGCCTCGAAATGGGGAACAACTGAATCGCATAAATGATTATTAACCACGACACGCTCCAAAACACAAATGGAACAAGTAAAGAATAAAATCTCTTTTTGAACTTTTGCTTAAACCCATTAAGAGTTGGCTTAAAATTAAAGAAAAATAAATAACCAGATATTATAAAAAATAATGGCACAGCTATTCTTGCTATTCCATTCGATATAAATAATTGAAAAAATGTATTTAAATTTGATTCACTAACTATTACATCCTTATTAAGGAATCTAATTTTTAAATTAAATGAATGCAGATATACAACCATCATCATTGAAATAAATCCCAAAATACGTATTTTCTTACTTAAATATTTATCCAAAGGTAGATTTATCCGAAAACAAATACTAATTTGTTTTCATATGATTTTATCATACTCACAATATTTCTTGATTCAACCAATTAATAAAACGACCAGCCTGGTAATTCCAAGTTTTTTTTGTCAATAAAAAGTCTCTTATCCTTATGGAGTTCTGATCCATTTTATAATCAGACCAATTTAAAACATTTTCGATGGTCTTTGCTAAACATTCTTCTGTTTCCTCATCCAATATTTCAAGCACATCGCGATATTCAGGACTAAGTCCGGGAGTCCAGGTACTAATAACAGGCTTCCCATAAGTTAGGTAGTCTAAAATTTTAGAAGGAAAATTCATCGTATTTCCGTTAACATTACCAGGCCTCGGATTAACTAAAACCGATGCCTCCCTACACAGTTGCTGCAGTCTTAGCTCGGAAACAAGTCCCCAAAAGCGTATTCGGGGGTCCCGCTTGAGAGCAGCATTCAAATCGGCATTGAGGCCATGGCCACAAATCCAGAGTTCAATATCTGGATTGCAAACCTTCTGAAAAGCCTTTAGTAAAAAACTGACACCACCCCAGACACTCAACATTCCTGTATAAAGAACGATGTTTTTATTCGTCCCTCTCTTTTTAGATGGATTTTCCGAATTAAATCGCAAATGACTTATTCCGCCGTCTAAATGCAGATTTATAGGGAAAGGAGACTTTTGATAAGCCTGATAGGATAAGAATACATGGCCTTTCGCTATATTTGCACCAGAAGGATATTTGCACCAATCAATGCCAGGTTCATAAGAATCAGCACATATATCAATCCATGGAATCCGGTGATGCTTTTGCGCATAAAGCCCAGTTGCCATATTCTGAGGGGTTGGATTATAGGAAAGCACTGCTAAAGGGTTACCATACTGTTCACAGAACTTACGAAAAGTCTTGACATACGCCCGACGCAAGCTGACAGACCGGACCAATGGAAGGTTCCAATAGCTGACAAAGCGGCTTTTGAAATTCGGATCAAGAGTGCCGATGCTGCCTGGCCGACACTTCCCTCTTGGCCAGAATGGATCGGGGAGATGTGATAGCAGAACGACGGAAAACCCCAGTTCACTTAAACCCTTGATTGCGCCTGCCTGCCAACGGTTGGCGGCAGGGCTTACAGCAGACTGCTGTAGCAGAGTATTTTCAGAAAAAATTCCACCCAACCACAATAGGCATTTTGTCAACTTGGACATTTTTCTGCCGTTTTGGCATAGAATCGAAAATTGGAATTTGTTTGAAAAGAAAGCAACTGTTTACTTTCAACCAATGACTTATTCTGCAAAAATAGACCATGACACAACCCTGCCAAGCCTAAAAGCCAACAACCCACAGTCATATCAATCACGGTAATGTTTACTGCTAGTCCAGGGATAGCAGCGCCCAAAATGCCTGCAGCCAGGCTTTTAAGAACCGAATCAACAGATTTCGCTAATACTAAAAAGGACTTTTTCAAAACAAAAAACAAAATAATAAGCATAATAGTGCCGGAGAAAAGTCCATTCACTCGCAAGCTTTCAATAATTGCATTGTGCGAACCATTCCACCACCCATCCGGATAACCGGTAAGTTCCATAATCGGCCTCTGGGATACTACAAAATAGGGACCTGATAAAATCTGTTTAACGGCTCCAGTCCAGATCGGCAGTCGATCAGATAGCGCCTTGGATTTAGCCAATTCCACAAAGCTCTGATTAGCAGGAACATGTATAGTTGTCGTTTCATAGGCAGGCTGAAAACCCAAATAGGTGACATAGGCAGTAAATATCAAGATAATTGAACTCGCGAATCCACCGATAACCTTTACGATCCGATTTCGCCCCATTGAGATTGCTTTATTTCTTCTTGTGCCAAGATAAGATAAAGATACTGCGAACAGAGCGATCACAAGGCAGGTTGTATTATGAGTAACAGCAAAGTAGGTAGTCAAAGAAAGGAGCAATATGCCAAAAAGCCTATGCAAAACAAAGCGCTTGCGAATAAAATAAATCGAAAATGCGCCACTTAAACTCAAGATTAAGTAAGCCTGATGTGACCAGTATCTCCCTATAACCATTAGCAAAAGCATGCTAAAAATAAATGGCAGTAAAATAGGTATCAAAAGACCACTTCCACTTCTCGGCCAATTTTTAGCTAAAATATAGCCATAAAAATAGCTTCCAATAACCATCAGGTAGCGAAAGCCTCCAGTCCAATTAGGAGTTCTCATCTGATATCCCAAATAAAGCCCGATCAAAACAGGCAAAAACGCAATCGCCCAAAGAAACAAAAGGCTTTGGGAATATTTAAAAGTGTATGTATTGGGCCGAAGAAGTTGTTCCTCAAAAACTCGTAAAGTAATGAAAAACAAGGCTACAGTTTCAACTTCAAGAGGAAATCCCCCAATAGCCAAACCTGATCTCAAGCTATCATTAAGTGGGCCAGCATTTGAAATCGTATCATAAAAATAGTAGCGTGAAAGATATAGCAAAAACAATCCCAATATGCCATCCGGCCGGGCTCGCATGATAAGCCAAAATGCCAAACATATTCCAATAATGATAGACACTGGAACGTTAACAAAAGACAGCAGAAAAGTAAAAATACAGATGCCAGTGATGGGGTAAAATTGGCTAGTTTTCAGATAATTCGTTTTCAAGATATAACGTCTTTTCTATTAAGAACTTGACAGTCCAGACTTTTAGGGCGGTCATGCCGCCAAAGACATGTCATCAACCGCGGGCTTTCTGCTCTTTGACATAATTATTCGATAAATCGCGCTATTCCTGAAAATGAAAAAATTATGGTAGTACTCGTGCTGAACAACGGATTTTACGACCTCTTCTGAAGGTATGGCGGATGTCACTGTTCGCAGCCATCCCTGGTATTTCCTCCAAATCGTGTCGTGAAAATTCAAAGAAAGCATTTGAAAGATACCGGTCGCAATGCAGCCAAAATTCATGAACGCCTCAATAGCATTGGCTGTCTCCCGAATCAGTCGCCGTGAACGCGGATCATCTATCGAAGAAAGATCGCTTTCTTTTCGAGTACCGATACGCGGCCAGGCGCTGGTCCAAAACCGATAGAAAAATGCACCCATCAGTTGTTTAAGCACCTTGAAGCTGACCTCAATCTTAAAACGATAACTGTAGGCTCGTATGATGTCGTATGGCGACAGACTCAGATCTGAACACATCAGAATGAATCTCTCGGAACCGTCGCGAACAAGCACAAAACGAATCTTTTCGGCTATGGGCTTCCAAATCAAATCCAAACAAAGAAAGGAAAGCTCTTTACGCTCACTGTAAATTGAGATTGTGGTTTGCTCAAACTGTTCGGCCATGGACTCAAATAGGTCCATAAGACGCAGCTTGGACCCAAATTTTCGTGGTCTCCCGCGACCCGTGGTTTTGGACGGCGGGTCCTCATAGGCCACCACATTGCTCTTGGCTTTTGTGACCACATGAATGAGCCGCTTACCCTGATCGTCCATTATCTGTCGCAGGATAGAAAATACGGGACCCACTGCAAAATAGGCATCCAGGACAAAGATGCAGCGTTTGCCCACAACAGACACCAGTTCTCCTGCCATGGCCGCCATCAGGGTCGTGACGCTGACTTTGGATCGGCCATTGACGATCGGCGCGACTTTCTCCTGGAACTTTCGGAGGGCTTCTACCCCTTCATGCGGCTCAGCACAAAGGGGAATGCAAAACAGTTTTTTTTACCCATCCAGCCAGGATTCCGATCACCCCGTGATGATGACCATAAATATACGGGGCTTTGCCGGAGTTGTCT
>Ga0209164_1001677_pt1 | contig 27000 bp, 15 predicted proteins | sample MTBNYHSulfiMetaG_FD_187458 | JGI IMG/M metagenome (GOLD analysis project Ga0209164, IMG submission 187458) | Enrichment culture microbial communities from rom New York Harbor, USA that are MTBE-degrading - MTBE-NYH (New York Harbor Sulfidogenic)... | ecosystem: Environmental > Aquatic > Marine >... | reverse complement strand
CAAGTCAACCCCCATCATGAGAAATTCCCTTAAAAAATAAGGTATTCCTTAAAAGGCTAAAAAAACTATAACTTCACTATCGTGATAGTTGCACTTCAAAATGCCATCTTATTTATGCGTCAGCGCTAAGCATCTTCAAACCGGATATATGGAAACAGCTTCAGGTCGCCCTTGACAGTGTGTCATGGAAGCGAGCCCGGGGATAGCTGTTTCCTGGTTTGTGCTTTCGTGTCTTTAGATCTCGGATAGCTTTAGGTCCCGGCTGCGCTAATGAATAGATTCGGCAAAGTCATCTTTTTTTTCTCTCTTTCCATTTTTATCCCCTTCACTCCCCTCCTTGTATTTGCATGGCCCACCGCCGGACAGTGGATCCCTGTCTACAAAGGAGGAGTCTTCCTCCAGGATCCCGGCGGCGACGCACAGGGTTCGCGAAACATCGTCTCCGATCCGACCCACGAGGCGGCCTTCATATTCAATGACGGGCAGTACGTCTACTTTCGTCTCCGGCTTGACCAAAATCCCACGGGCACGGGAGGACAAGGGTTTCTCCAACCCTATGGATGGGGAGTGGAGATCGACACCAACCTCTTTGACGGGGACTACGAGTGGCTCCTGATGGTGGACGGCATCAGCAGGACCGAGATCATCCAGCTCCGGCAGAATACGGTGCAGGGGACCCTGGGCGATCCATCGGATGCTACGGAAACGGTCTGCTCGTCCATCCCCATATCCATGAATCATCAGGTAAACCCAGCGGACTCCTCCATCAACGGGGATCTGGACTATTTTCTCGACTGGCGGTTCCCTTACGACACATTCAAACATTGTACAGGTCTTAGCGACGCCTCGCCCATCCGGCTTTTCTTCGGGAGTTCATCCAGCACCAACAATCTCACCGAGCAAGGGGCAGACCTTGTGGGAGGCTCTGACCTCTACACCGGATTTTCAGACTATGTCGGCCCTTTCGGGACCAGGCCCACGACGGGTATCGTCCGGTTCGTCACCGACCTCGTGGGAAACACGGATCTCACGGTCATCACCGCAGGACAGAGCATTTACATTCGTGTGGATGATGGGGACCAAAACCATGACGCCACCACGAGCCAGGCCGTGAACGTTGCCATCGCCACGCAGAGCGGCGACACGGAGACGACCACCCTGATGGAAACAGGGGTGAACACGGGTATCTTTACGGGCTCCCTCCCCTCTGCCCACGGGGCCGCTCTCCCGGGCGACGGGGCGGTGCAGGTCAATAACCCGGATGAGATCGCCACAGTCACTTACATGGATCTCGTCGATCGAAACCTGAGCCTGAGTCAGCCCCGCACCGATACCCTTACCGTACTCCTGCCCCCTGTCATCTCCATCACAAAGACCGCGAATCCGAGTGCTGTGGCAGCAGGCGGACTCCTCCAGTACGTGATCACCATTAGCAACAGCGGCCAGGGGGAAGGATTTGTGACACAAATCCAGGATGTCCTTCCCGCAGGTTTTCGCTATGTGGCAGGGAGCACTTCAGGCCTGACCGTGGAAGATCCCGCCGTGAACGGCCAGCTCATCACCTGGTCAGGGATGTGGGCAGTGCCTCGCCGGGCGGAAGGCGTCAACGGCGAATTGACCCACTCCTTTCAGGCAAGGGCAGGGTCTGCCGGAGGCACCTACTACGATGTTGCGACGGTATCGGGAGCCAACTTTAGTGTGGCGACCACCGGAGACACGGCCCCCGTCACCGTCACAGCCCCTCTTATCAGCCTTACCAAGGAGGTCGACAAGGAGAGCGCCGGTCCAGGCGACGAGGTGACCTACTCGGTTCACTATCGCAATCGGGGTGATGGGCCGGCCTACACGGTCATTATCATGGACACGGTTCCGGACAATGCCTCCTACATCGCGGGAAGCCTGAGACTGGGAGATGGAAGCTCCTCCTATGCCACGGCTGATCCCCTGAGCGATGCCCCGGGAGACGATCAGGGAGAGGTGAACGGAAGCGGCGTCATCTTCACGGTCACGGTGGTCGCACCGGACGATGGGGTGGAGGGTTCAGGCCCTGACGAAGGGAAGGTCCATTTCAAAGTGAGAATTCTTTAACTGAGAGAGGTTGGAGGTATTGAAGATGATGCACCGAAGAAACATTCCGCTCTTTTTGATGTTAGTGGGTTTGATGGTGTGCCGGGCTCACCCGGAAGTGTGGGCCGAGGACAAAGGCCCGAAGATATCCATCCAAATCGATGTGAAAAAGGAAACGAGACTCCTCAGACATGGCCAATGGGTCGTCGAACGGGTGCCCGTAGACCAAACAGAAAAGGATGACGTCCTCGTTTACACGATCACGTACAGGAATGTGGGAAACGCGGCGGCGCAGGAGACCTCCGTTGTGGACCGGGTTCCTGAAGGAACCGTCTATGTCCCGGGGAGCGCCACCGGCGAAGATACGGAGATTTTCTACAGCATTGACGGCGGCCTGGGCTATCAGAGGCCTCCGGTGACTTACGTGGTCAAAAGAACGGACGGAAGTCTGGAAAAAAAGACGGCCCTGCCCGAGATGTTCACCCACATCAAATGGCTGATCAAGAAAGCACTGAAACCCGGCGAGTCGGGTCAACTAAGTTTCAAGGCAATAGTGAAATAAGAGGCGTTGAGGAGGTGTGACCATGAAAATCAGGCGATTTTCTATCGGCAACGATAAAAGAAAGGGGGTGGGTCCTCGGGTGAGAAAATTGTGTTGCGCTCTCATCTCGGCGTTTCCGTGCCTTTTCTTCGTACCGCAGGCCATGGCCGCAGGAACGCCGGCAGGAACCGGCATTACCAACCAGGCCTACGCAGATTACAAGGATGCCAACGGAAATGACTTGCCCAGGGTCTTTTCCAACACGGTGACGACCGTGGTGAGCCAGGTTCCTGCCGTGGCGCTCGCGCCTTTAACGGCCACGAAGACGGGGGCCCAGGGGACGAACGTGGTCTTCCCCGTGGAAGTTGAAAACACGGGAAACGGAGCCGATACCTTCGGCCTCGCCGCTCTCAGCACGTGCGGTGGCACGGTGGTTATTTACGCGGATCTTGACGGTGACGGCCTCCTGGATGCGGGCGTAGAAGACGTCCCAGGAAACGTGGTTTCAAGCACCGAAAGCCTCCCTGCGGACGGAAGTTTCAAAATCTTGCTTGTCGTTGCGATCCCGGCAGGAACGGCAAACGGCACGAGCTGCAACGCGACCCTGACCGGCACATCCCAGTTCGACGCCGGTGTCACGACAACCGGAACCTATACGGTGATTGTTCAGGATGCCGTTCTCAGTGTGACCAAGAGCTATTCCCCCTCGACGAACATCAAGCCGGGAGATGTGGTCACCTTCGCCATCCAGGGAAACAATACAGGCTCTGCAACAGCCGAGGGCGTGGTGGTCACGGATTCGATCCCCGTCAACACGACCTATGTTCCCGGTTCCATCCGGATCGGTCCCGTGGGCGGGACCTATGCGACCGCCTCAGTGAAGAAAGACGGGGTGAACGACGAGACGACGGGATTACCGGATCCGGACTACAACGTTCGCAATCCAGGCAAGATTACGGTGCCGTGGGGCGATGCCGCGGCAGGCGATTCCGGGATCATCTACTTTCAGGTTCAGGTCAATGCCAACGTGGCGGCGGGAACGGCCATCAGCAATGTGGCGGATGTGAATTACAGCGTGGCCGGGGTTCCGCAGCCCACCTTCCAGTCCACAACGGTCATCTTTTATGTGGCGAATTTCGCCTCTATCCTGCTGAGTCCGGACCGCACCGGCGCAGGCAACCCGGGAGACCAGAAGGTCTATGGCTTTACCGTAACCAACAACGGCAATGCCGGCGACACCATCGATCTGACCTACACATCGAGTTCGGGCTGGACGTGGGTCATCTGGAAGGATGTGGACGGAAACGGCGTCCCGGGAACCGATGGTGATGCCATCCTGACCGATACGGACGGCGATGCGAAGATAGACACGGGGATCTTGGCCCGCGGGGCGAGCGTCGCCCTGCTGGCGGTGGCTACCATACCGGCGGGCACCGCGGACGGCACCACCGACACCACGGTCATCACAGGGGCTTCGAGCATCGACCCCGCCGCGACGGACCCGGAGAACCTGACCACCACGGTGACGGCTCCGGTGCTCAGCGTTACAAAGTCGGTCAGCCCAACGGGCAACCAACCACCGGGCACAGAGCTCACATACACCGTCACGGTGACAAACAACGGGACGGGGGTGGCAACAGCCGTGGTCATTACGGATATCATCCCCACCTTCACCACGTACAAGCCCGGTTCGATCAAGACGGGCGCCGGTCTGGATTCTTTGACCGTAAGATCGGATGCGCGTGACGGCGATGGCGGCGAATACGACAACGGCTCCAATGCCGTCATTGTGCCGGACGGTGGAACCCTGAGTCTCGGGGCCGGGGGCAAGGAAGTCGTTCAATTTACCGTCACCATAGACTGATCCATTTGGGGAAGGGGGTCGCTAAACCAACGTGACGGGAGTCCCGCCTAATAGACGGAGGGGGAAAAACCCTCTAACGGGGGCGCTGGCCTTGAGCCTTTTGATCGCCCTTTTGGGACCGGTTTGCGCACCTGGCGCGTCTCCTCCGCCGGGAACCCCGATCGTCAACAGGGCCTCGGTACGATGCGCCGACGCCAACGGGAACCCCCTGCCTGAAATCAGCGCCACTGCGCAAGTTGTCATCTCCGGAGCGCCCATCCTCACCGTCAGCAAACTGGAGAGCCCAGACCCCGTGGCCATGGGCGCGCTTCTGACCTATACCATCCATTATCAAAACACCGGAAACGGGGCCGATACCGAAGTGACGGTGACCGATGCGCTGTCCCGTCATGTGGCGTTTCAGACCGCCTCCGGGGGAGGAGTTTTTGCACCCGGCGAAAACGGGGGAACGGTCACCTGGACCCTCGGGACCCTTGAGGAGGGTGCAAGGGGCTCCTTCACCGTGTTGGTCCGGGTGAAGACCCCTTCCGATTATCCGGCGGGCGATCCTGATCCCGTTCAAAGCGGAACGGTGATAGAAAATACGGCGAAGATACTTGGCCTGGGAGGTTCGGACCAGAAGACGATTACCACGACCGTCGGTGAGGGATCCAGCCTCATCCTTGTGAAGTCAGCCACCTCAGGGCCCGTTTTACCAGGCGGCCTCATTACCTACACGATCCATTATGAAAACCGGGGGAACGGGCCGGCCACCGCTGTCCAGATCCGGGACGACCTCCCCGCGGAGACGGCCATTGTCACAGGATCGGTCACCGGGGGAGGAAAGGTTCAGGCGAGAACGATCCTATGGAATCTGGAGACGGTTGGGGCAGGTTCGGGGGGAGACGTCTCCCTTCAGGTCACGGTCTCCCCTCTCGCCTCTGAGGGACATGCGGTTCGAAACGTGGCAACCATATCAAGCGCGGAGCAAGGGATTCTCGCTTCCAACGAGGTGGTTCGGTATGTCTCGGCAACAGCCACAAGGCCATCTCTCTCCTTTACGAAGCTGGATACGCCGGATCCCGTGCGCGTGGGCAATCCCCTCACCTACACCCTGGAGATTACCAATGACGGGACCGGCCCCTTGACCAACGTGACGGTCCGGGACCCGGTGCCGGGGAACACGGCCTTTGTCGAAGCCGATCAGGGGGGTCTCCTTGTGGCCGGCGAGGTGGTCTGGAATATCTCCACCCTCGCCGCCGGAGAAAAAAGGACGCTCCACCTGGTCGTTCAGGTCAATGGGGATACCCTGGAGGGGGCGATCATCCAGAATCAGGCCGTGGCCGTGGCCCAGGAGATCCCTTACCCTTCCCCTACGGCCACGACTACCGTTTCGGCAAGAACACCGGGAAGGATCGGGTTCTATGACGCATCCTGGACCGGGGCACGCAGCTACCACATGGGGGACAGGATCTATCTCCAGGTCAGCGACCCGGATCAGAATCAGGATCCATCCCTCATGGAGACGGTCTCCATCGTCTCAAGTTGCTCCGAGACCAGCGATTCAGAGACGGTCCTCTTGACGGAGACGGGACCCGATACCGGGATCTTCCGGGGATCCATGATGAGCAGTCCGGATGCGGCAGTCTCTGAAAACGGCGTCCTGAACCTGGCTCCGGATTGTGTCCTGTTCGCCACTTACACCGATCCCTTTGACGCGTCGCCTGTTTCCCGGGACTCGGCCCTCATCGATCCCTTCGGCGTGGTCTTTGATTCGGTCACAGGCCTACCCGTATCCGAAGCGGTTGTGACGTTGCATATCTCTCCCGGCGGAGCCCTCGCCGGCACGGACCCTCTCTGGCCCCTCGGCCAGCCGGATACGGTGACCACGGGCGCGGCAGGGACCTTCGCTTTCCCGATGGTTCCGCCGGGAAATTACTACTTTGAGGTAAAGCCGGCGACAGACCATGTTTTCCCCTCCATTGTGCCCGACGGTGAACTTCCCCCGGGATTCGTTGTGGGCACGGGTTCAAGAGGCGAGGTTTTTACCCTCGCGGCCGGCGACCCTCCTTTGAACCTGGACATCCCTGTTGATCCCCCCACGGGCGATCTGGTGATTGCGAAGGGGGCCAACAAGAATTCGGCCGCGGTCGGCGATCTGGTCCGATACACGATCACTTTGAACAACGGCGGTGCATCGGCATTGAAGACGATCAGGGTCGTCGACGAGATGCCCCATGGGTTCAATTACCTTTCCGGTTCTACGCGTCTGGATGGGAAGGCGTTTGGAGATCCCCAACCTAGCGGAAACCGTACGCTGGTCTGGACCGTAGGAGAAATTCCAGGCGGAGGCAGCCTGGAGCTGACTTACCGCTCCGCACTAGGACCCGACAGCCTTCGAGGTGACGGCGTCAACGCCGTCTATGCCCAGGGGAGGAGTGTTGGAAAAACCGTCACCTCCAACACGGCCCGATTCGAGCTCAAGGTGACGGGCGGAGTCTTCACAACCAAGGGGACCATCATCGGCAAAGTCTTCCTGGACCGGGACGGCGACGGTCTTCAGAAGGATACCCCGGTTCTCGGAAAGGCGGCAGCGCTTGAGGGAGAGGAGAGGGAGCACGGTATCCCGCAGGTGATCCTCTACCTGGAAGACGGCACCCGGGTCTTGACGGACCAGGACGGAAAGTTTTCCATTTACGGAGTGAAACACGGCACCCACGTGCTCAGGCTGGATGAGAGCTCGCTCCCCGAGGGGATCGAGCCCAGCCCGACCTCAAACCGCTTCGCGGGGAGCTCTTCTTCCCAGTTCGTGGACATGACGCCGGGCGGGCTATTTAAGGCGAATTTCGCAGTGAAGAGAAAGACAGTGACCGCCGCGATCAAGGCCATCAAGGGGCCCTCCTCCCGGGAGTACGATGAAACGGCGAAGCTCTCCAAGGGCCTTGATAAAAAACCCCCTGAGCCCGAGGGGGCCATCCCGGCCGCCGAACTTGGGTCGATCTCTCCAGGGGAAGAGGAACCTCTGGAGACATGGATTCTTAAGATGAGCCCCGGCCTGGATTTTCTCTCCCCGCGAGACGGGGTAACCCTGTCAAGGCCTGCCACGGATGTGCTCGTGAAGGCTCCCCTCGGTGCCCAGCTGGAACTCCAGGTGAACGGGCGCAGGGTCCCGGAGACCAGAGTGGGCCGAAAGATGACCAATAAGCAAGGAAAGGTTGTGGTCTATGAATTCGTAGGAATCGATCTGCTTCAAGGACGCGGCAACCACCTCAAGGCGGAGATCCGGGATCCTTTCGGCAACAGCCGTGGGGTCAGGGAAATCCATGTAAGGACGCTCGGCAGGGCCGCGCGGCTTTGGATAAGGCCCGATCGAAAGGAGATCCCGGCTGACGGGGTCTCAACGGTAGAAGTCACGGTCTCGGCCTATGATGGGGAGAATAACCCCGTTCCCCTGCCGGCGACGCTCACCGTCTCCACCACAAGGGGAGATATCCTGGAGGAGGATGCGGACCCCGCAACTTCAGGACGTCAAATCCTCTCCAGAAACGGTGTGGCCCACTTTCGGGTGAAGGCCCCTTATGAAACGGGAGAGGCAGAGATCACAGTCCTTTCGGACGAGTTAAGGGACAAGGAGGTCGTCTTCTTCTCTCCCCATCTCCGGAAAATGCTTGTGGTCGGAGTGGGCGAGGCCACCTTGGGCCGCGGGAAGACCAAGGGAAATTACGGCTATTTGAAAAAAGACAGGGACTTCGACGAAGGCTATTACGCAGAAGGACGGGCTGCCTTGTTCATGAAGGGAAAGCTTTATAAGGACCTCCTTCTTACCGCGAGATACGATTCGGAAACGGAAGAAGAGGATGAAGAGTTCTTCCGGGCCGGGAAAAACGACCCCGAGGCAGAGGACAAGTACCCCATCTATGGGGACGAGAGCAAACTGGGGTACGAAGCCACCTCCAAAGACAAGCTCTACCTGAGACTGGACAAGGGCAAGTCTTCTCTCCTTTACGGGGACTATCAGACGGAGTTGGACGAGACGACCTTGAGCGCTTACAACCGAACCCTGAACGGACTCAAGTCAGACATCGAGCTTCACGCTTTCCATCTTAAGGCGTTTGCCAGCGATACGGATCAGGTGCAGGTCGTGGATACCATCCAGGGGAAGGGAGTCTCCGGGTTCTACTTCCTCAACCACAAACCGGTCCTGGAAGGAAGCGAGATGGTGGTCCTGGAGACAAGAGACCGGAGAAGACCGGATCGCGTCATCAAGAGGGAGAGGATGACCCGCTGGGCAGACTACTCCGTGGACTACAGCCTCGGAAGCCTCCTTTTCAAATTTCCTGTGCCCAGCCGGGACGAGGCATTGAATCCCGTCTACATGGTGGTGAGTTACGAAACAGAGGCAGGGGGCTCGGAATTCTATAACTACGGGGGCCGCGGGTCCCTCGGTATCACGGATTGGCTGGAAATCGGTCTAACGGGTATCGCCGAGGAAAACGGCGTCGATCATTCCCACATCCTGGGAACGGATGCGACCCTGAACCTCCCCTGGAACACGATCTTGAAAGCGGAATGGACGGAGACAAAGTCCCTTTTCGACGAGGACGGGACCTATGTCCCAAAGGAGGGGGACGGCTGGCAGGCGCTGCTCGAATCATCTCCATTCAAGAACCTGGATCTCGCTGCCTACTATCGGTCGGTGAGTGACTTTTTTGGCAATAGTTCTGCAGCGGATGTATCCAGAGGAACCGAAAAGTACGGTGTGGATGCGGCCTATCGTCTTGGGTCCCATATCCGCCTCTGGGGCCGCTACTTCGATGAAAAGGACCACCTCAACCATGGAGAGTACGACCATGCTTCCCTGGGGGCGGAGAAGGCTTTTGAGTTCAGGAAGACGAAACTCACCTTGGAACTTTGCCGTGAGACTTCGACCGATGCGTATGTTCCTCCATCCGTCCCCACCACCCGGGAGCCTTTTGATATCAGCGAAGAGACCCCCGAGAGGCTTCTTGCGGCAAAGGGAGGATTGGAAATGGAACTCCTGCCCCGCCTTTCCATGCTCCTTTCCCATAGACAGGATCTTGAGAACAACGACTACAATCTCACCCAGGCAGGTCTGGGATACAAGATCGACGACCGGAGCCGTGTCTATCTCCGTGAGGAATACGGCAAATATCGTGACAGAAGAGAAACTCGGACCCTGATGGGTGTGGAGTCGGAGGTGGCTAGGGACACGGTCGCCTTTAGCGAGTACCGCTTGGAAGGCGGGGCCGATGGAGAGAGAAACCAGCATGCCATCGGGCTCAGAAACAAATTCCTGCTGGGTGATCGGGTGACCGGAAATGTCTCCCTGGAAAACCTTCAAACCGTCAGCGGCGCCGAACGTTCCAGCGAACCGGACGCCTTCGGCCTCTCAACGGGTCTCGAGTACTTGCGGCAGGAGAAAACAAAATGGGCCACGCGACTGGAATTCAGAAGAGAGAGAACAGACCCCGATCGACGAACGTTCCTTGGTGAATTGGGCGGAACCCACAAGCTGAATCCGGACTACTCGCTTCTCCTTAAAGCACGCTATTACCGCGATGCCTTGGGCGGTGAGGGCGGCTGCAATGTGATCACCAGGACCTCTCTGGGCTTGGCCTACAGGCCGGCCGGGCACGATCGATTTCATGCACTGACCAAGGCCGAGTATAAGCATGAGAAGGACTCGTTCCAGGGGCCCGGCTATAAAACGGATGCCTTTATTGCCTCCCTTGAAGGGGTCTGCCAGGTCAGCAGGAGGCTTCAGTTCATCGGCAAGTACGCGGGGAAGCTTGTGAAGGACGAGGATTTTGATATCTATACGGATCTTTTTTCTGCGAGGATCCTTTACGACATCACCGAGCGATGGGACGCAGGGGTTGAGTACAGGGTCTTACAAAGCCACGACCCTACCAGCCTTTTGCAGGGAGGATCCCTGGAGGTCGGATACCGCCTCGTGGACAACCTGTGGGTCTCTCTGGGATACTCTTTCGATGACTTCGATTCGGACCTGACGGACGATTACCGAGGACAAGGGCCCTATCTCAAACTCCGTTTCAAGCTGTGATTTCGGGGGACACCATACTTAATTTTCCAACTTTGATTTAGGAGGAAATAGCCGGACGCTCGTGAATTTTGGATATTTCACCAGCACCCTAGTGCTGTCTCCGGTCAGATACCCTTACAAGTCAGATTTACCCACCTTTCGCTGGAATCTGAAAAGCGCCAAGCAGCCGGCCCTTGAAAACCGAAACTGATTGACAATAAGACATGGTAAGACCGATAAGAAGAGATGCAAATGTCCAAATTTCACCTACGTGCCCTTTACACAGATGGAAAAAACGGCAGAGGCGGATTTGAAGGCTCATTTTGTCATTGCATTGCTGCTCAACTTAACCACATTCAGATAAGGAGAATTTGTGGAATTAAAAACACACTTAGCGATTAATCAATCGCTTTGCGGGGAATTACTCTCTATCGATGAGGGTATAGCTATCGTGAAGCTCAACACTACATCCCAAATGGTTGTCGACGATCACAAACTTGTGCATGGTGGTTTTATCTTTGGGGCTGCCGACTATGCGGCAATGGTAGCGGTGAACCACCCCAATGTCGTGCTTGGCTCCGCTGAGGTCAAGTTCTTGAAACCATCGATATCCGGGGATGCCGTTACACTTAAAGCAACGGTCGCAGAAGCCAGTGGAAAGCTCCGACGTGTTGATGTCGAAGGCGTTGATGAGGGCGGGACAAAAATATTCGCTGGTGTTTTTACCTGCTTCGTTCTTGAAAAACATGTCCTTGAGTAATGACCTAGATTTTGTAACCTATTGATCTGGGAATAAAGCCGGGAGAAACGCACGTGCCGGGCCCAACGGGCCTGGAAAAACGTCTCTTCTCATCACCATTATGGGTTACCCGGACAATCCCACCCCGACTATGTGACAAAGAACCGGGAGGCCCGAAGACTTCCATACCGAAAAAAGAAGCTTTGTGTTGATGTACAAGCGGAGATATCGCTGCAATTCCTTGAAATGACATTCCTTTTCATCACCTTACCCTGTCTTGATATGCAAGCTCCGATAGACAATGCCTCCTGAGGCTGACGATCAGGTCGTCACCATCTATGACAAGCAACAACCGATCACACGCCATCAAAGGGCCAGGGAAAACCATCAAGTGGTGGAAGACCCCTCCCACCGAGAAGGACTCCCTCCATCCAAAAACCCATGCCCCCCTCTCTAAGCATCGCGATGCCCTCATGGCCCTGGGAGATACGGCAAAACACTACTTCGAGGCCCTCTGCCGCACCCCCGACCCTCTAAAGGCCGAAATGGACCGGGCCATCGAAGAGAGCGACGAGGACATGATGAAATTCCAGGCCTGGCAAAATGGGGACATTCAATGTACCATCGGTATGTTGGAATGTGATTTGATTCAAGAATAGGGCCTCCCGCTTTCTTGACAACAACCCTGGCGGCAGCGTAGGTTATAGGAAAAATGCTTTCCTCAGATTCGATCCCTTTATCGCTGATATATTTCTTGAGCCGGTCGGCGGCTTTCTGCGGCAGAAAGGCAACCTCCGCTTCATTGCCGCTCTTCGGGTCCTGGATGAACATCTTTCGGTATTCGATATCCTCGGGTGTAAGGTTCAAAACTTCGCCCCCTCTCAAACCACTCCGGGAATGATTTCAAGAATAAGCGTGTTTGTTGGGTTCCGGGTCCTGAAAATGATCTCATCGGTAAATATTTTTTTACATTCATTCCCTGAAGACTGAAATTAGGGATTGACTTAAAAGAAAATTAATGTTACCTAAGAACAATTATTATTTGAATTAAATCCCTTGGGGAAGTTCTTGAGCTAGGGTTCCTGGATGGAGCTAACCGGTACGATGGAAGCAAGCCTACCTCCCAGGTACACCTCGTCTGTATCATGTTTAGAAAAATTTTTGATCCGGACATGGATAGCCTCGATGAAATGCAACCAGAGGTCGCACGAGAGACTAATTTTAGAATTCTCTATCATCGATTGGACTTTTTCGGTATGCGGAGCAATTACATGGTAAAGAAAGTTTACTATATTTTTTTGCCATTAAATTAATTGATGATTATTATCATCCATTATTTCAATCCCACAATCAAAGGAGGAAATTTTATGAATGAAGACAGCAAACGCCCGGTAACGGGCTCCACTGCCGCCAGGGGCGTGTCGAACCGGGACTGGTGGCCGAACCAGTTGAACCTCAAGATTCTTCACCAGCACTCTCACAAGAGCAATCCGATGGGCGAAGGATTCGACTATGCTGAGGAATTCAAAAAACTCGACCTTCAGGCCGTAAAGAAGGACCTCTACGCGCTCATGACCGACTCACAGGACTGGTGGCCCGCCGACTGGGGTCATTACGGGCCGCTCTTTATCCGGATGGCGTGGCACAGCGCGGGCACCTACCGCATGGGCGACGGCCGCGGGGGCGCGGGGACAGGCTCTCAGCGCCTGGCGCCGCTGAACAGTTGGCCCGACAACGTGAACCTCGACAAGGCCCGCCGTCTGCTTTGGCCGATCAAGCAAAAATACGGCAGGAAAATTTCCTGGGCCGACCTGATGGTCCTCGCCGGCAACTGCGCCATCGAGTCCATGGGATTAAAGACCTTCGGCTTCGCCGGCGGGCGCGAGGATGTCTGGGAGCCGGAAGAGGACATTTATTGGGGCTCTGAGGCCGAGTGGCTTGGCGATAAACGCTATTCGGGCGACCGAGATCTCGAAAACCCACTTGCCGCCGTGCAGATGGGGCTGATTTACGTGAACCCGGAAGGCCCGAACGGCAATCCGGACCCAGTCGCCTCAGGTCGTGACGTCCGGGAAACCTTCGCGCGCATGGCCATGAACGACGAGGAAACCGTCGCACTGGTCGCCGGCGGCCACACCTTCGGCAAATGCCACGGCGCCGGTCCTGCGTCCCATGTGGGGCCTGAGCCCGAAGCCGCCCCCATGGAGGAACAGGGCCTCGGGTGGAAAAGCAGCTTCGGCACCGGCAAAGGCGGCGATGCGATCGGCAGCGGTATCGAGGGCGCCTGGAAGCCGAATCCGACCAAATGGGACATGGGCTATTTGAACATACTGTTCAAATACGAGTGGGAACTGGTCAAGAGCCCGGCCGGTGCGCATCAGTGGCTGGCCAAGGACGTGGCCGAAGAGGACATGGTGGTTGACGCGCACGACCCGTCGAAGAAGCACCGCCCGATGATGACCACGGCCGACCTCTCCCTTCGCTTCGACCCGATCTACGAGCCGATCGCGCGGCGCTACCAGCAGAACCCCGAGGAATTCGAGGACGCCTTCGCCCGGGCCTGGTTCAAGCTGACCCACCGCGACATGGGCCCCCGCTCCCGCTATCTCGGCCCTGAGGTCCCGGCAGAGGAACTGATCTGGCAGGACCCGGTGCCCGCAGTCGATCATGAGCTGATCGGCGCGCAGGACATCGCCGACCTCAAGGCCAAAATCCTGGCCTCGGGCCTGTCGATCCCGCACCTAGTCTCGACCGCCTGGGCGTCGGCGTCCACGTTCCGGGGCTCCGACATGCGCGGCGGGGCGAACGGGGCGCGCATTCGTCTTGCGCCGCAGAAGGATTGGGAACTCAACCAGCCGGCTCAACTGAAGAAGGTGCTTCAGACCCTCGGGGGAATCCAAAAGGAGTTCAACACCGCGCAATCCGGCGGGAAGAAGGTGTCACTCGCCGACCTGATCGTTCTGGGCGGTTGCGCGGGCGTGGAACAAGCGGCGAAGAATGCCGGTCACGATGTGACCGTTCCCTTCACACCGGGACGCACGGATGCGTCGCCGGAGCAAACCGACGTGGCCTCATTCGAGGTTCTCGAACCGAAGGCAGACGGGTTCCGTAACTATCTCAAAGCCAAATACGCCGTATCGGCAGAGGAACTGCTGATTGACCGGGCGCAACTGCTGACGCTGACCGCTCCTGAGATGACGGTTCTCGTCGGCGGCATGCGCGTATTGAATGCCAACTTCGGGCAGTCCCGGAACGGCGTCTTCACCAAGCGGCCGGAAACACTCACCAACGACTTCTTCGTGAACCTGCTCGACATGAGCACCACGTGGAAGGCAACCTCGGAAGACGAAGAGGTGTTTGAGGGTCGTGATCGAAAAACGGGCGAACTCAAGTGGACCGGCACCCGCGTCGATCTCGTCTTCGGTTCGAACTCCCAACTCCGGGCCTTAGCGGAAGTCTACGGATGTGAGGACTCCCAGGAGAAGTTCCTACACGACTTTGTGGCGGTTTGGAACAAGGTAATGAACCTTGACCGCTTCGATCTAGCATGATCGCAGCATAAACGTCTTCGAGGGCTTCCGAAGCGTATTGTGAACTGCAAATCGGATGATCGGGAAGCGATAACCGCAACGAATTGACCGATGATCTGAACGTTCACGGAGGCTATCCGCAACGCATGAGGGCGGCGTTTCAATACAGTCTGAAACGCCGCTGTTTGATCAAATCCTAGTGTTAGGCATTCTTTTTTTTCTTTCCGACTTTTTCTCTTCTGCGGAAACGGCGATGTTTTTCATCGGGAACAATCTGGTAAATGTCGGCGCTTCCACCCTGGCAACGAAAATCACCATCGATCTGGTTTTCAATAATGCTGTCGGGATCGCCACTCTTGCCGAGCTCTCCAATTCTCTAGAACCACACCACCATTACCCAATTAGCATATACCCTATATAGCGCGGCCCGTTCTTTTCTTGACACCAGCCAAAATTCATGTTTATCCGTTTACCTCCAAAAGCAAGTTCTTATCCGTTTTTTATTCGTCGGACGATTACCGAGGACAAGGTCCGTATCTCAAACTGCGGTTCAAGCTGGATGGCAAGAGCTTCAGAGAGATCGCCGGACGGGCCTCCCAAGAATAATGGTACTGTGAGTCAAGCGGAAGAGCAATTTTCCTCAAATGCCCAGGACATCGCATACCACGGTGATGATGCCAGTGGCCACAATGACGCTGACGATTCCCGTCACCACGGCAGACGTGGCTGCGGCGCCGACAGCCGATGCACTTCGGCCGCACTGCATGCCCCGCAAGCAGCCGGCCAGCGAAACCAATACCCCGAAGACCACGCTGTGGAAAAGACCGATCCACATATAGCTCAGGCTTACGGATTCGCGTGTCTGATGGAGATACTCTATGGGGTTCAGGTCCAGCATGCCGACTCCCACCAGGAATCCACCCAAAATGCCCATCAAGTCGGCATACAGGCAGAGGAAAGGCATCATCAGGGTGAGGCCGATTATCCGGGGCAGCACCAGGAATTCCACGGGGGAAATGCCCAGGGTCTTGAGTGCATCAATCTCCTCGTTCACCTGCATTGTCCCCAATTCCGCGGCAAAGGCCGCACCGGTGCGCCCTGCCATGATGATCCCCGTCATGAAGGCACCCATCAAACGCACCATGGCGATGCCCACAAGGCTCGCCACGTAAACCTGGGCGCCGAAGAGCTTTAGCTGAACCGCTCCCATAAAGGCCAGGATCAATCCCACGAGCACACTGATCAGGGAAACAATGGGCAGAGCCTGCACCCCGCATTCCTGGATGACCACCACGACATCCGACCGGCGGAGTCGGGCCCTGCCCCCGAGGAGTCTGACAAAGGCCACGAACGTCTCGCCGATGAAGTTTAAACTATCGAGAAAGGAACGACCGAACTGGATGGTTAGGGTTCCGACCTTCATGAAAAGGGGCTCCGGGTTCCGTTCCTCGGTCCTTCCCGATCCGTCCGGAGCAGCGGAAGCGAGTGCCAGGAGGCGCTTCACTCCCTGGGGCAGTGTTTCGCTGTCGAATCTAAGATCCCTCTGGGAACAGAGGTTCTTGACTCTTACGAGGAAGGTGAGCACACTGCTGTCCCAGGCCGAAAGACCGGCGGTGTCGAAAGCGACCCGTTTGATTCCGGTTTCCGAATCCAGTCGCTTTTGGACCTCATCGGACGATGGGATGCGACTTCCCAGTATCCATTCACCCGAAAGGGATACGATGAGGCGATCCTGGTCAGCCCGTCTGAGTGTCATCTTTCCCGTTATGGAATCCGTCCCTTTCATGCCATCCTTTCAGCTCAACCGGCATCCCTGTTTCACCGACATCTCATCGCGGCACACCCAGAGACTGCCGGCATCTTGATTCATGGAAATAGACCGGAAAACAGGCTTTAAACATTCCAGCAGGTCCGCAAAGAATCAGAAGATAAAGGAGTCAAGAGAAAACACGGCCTTGCTCTAATTTCGTTTCTTGCTTGACATGCCGCCCTGCTTTCAATTGATCGCGCTTCCCCCTTTTGAGACCCGATTCCATTCAGCGAAACCCCGGGCTCTTTCCAATAACTGTCCTCTGGATTTGGGTGAGTGAGATGGCGGCGATCTGAGAAGGTGTCCCTTTTTGGGGCGGAGTCTAGGAGGTTTCGCCTGGTGGGTCAAGAAAAATCCAACCGCAGGTTGTTGAGCCTGAAACTCCAGGGCCTTCAATGGAATCCTCGACGCTGTGTCGTCGACCCCTCTAACCCATCAAACCCATCCTCCTTTTTGACCTTATTCGAAACCGTCTTGGCTTGTGACTCTGATAAAAGAGATGGAAGGGAGGGAATCCCGTCTGGGACGTTCAAGAAAATAAAATGATTGACCGGTCAGCTACGCTTGTTCATAATGGTTTCTAACCGATCACAGGGTGATGTGGGCTTCTCTTCCGTTCCGAGGCTTCCGGGCTTCGCCACACGGCGGCGGGATCTTCGACTGGTCTTTTTTACGGCTTATCCACGGGGGAGTCTTGCCTCCTCCCGCTATTCCCCTCGCATTCGCTCGGGGGCAGGGGTTTCCCCCATAGGTAAACGGTGAAAAGACGGCGCCCTCTGGCCCCCGCTATAAAGCAGCGGGATCTTCGACAGCCCCTTTCGAAAAGCCCGCCTCACCAGGAAAGGTTACGTGCGACTACCCCCTGATCGCTTACAATGGTTTTAATCGGAGGTTAGAAAAGTGGTTTTTCGGGAAAAAAGCACATTTATTGGTTCAGGTGGACAAGGCCAAATGCACCGGTGACCGGATATGTGAGAACATATGACCGGCGCAACGCTTTCAACAGAGGGAAATTCGAAAGGAGGCAAATCGTTATGGGAAAGAGTATAGAGGGAAAAAGAATTCGAAATTTGATTAAATTTTTCTCCATCGCATTTTTGGTTAGCGCCGTGTTGCTGCTGGCATCCAAAGCCTCATCAGGAGACATAAAAGGGGCTCTGGTTGAAACGACCTGGCTGGCAGAGCACATGAAGGATCCGGACCTGGTAATCGTTGACACTTCTCCCACAAAACTTTATCTGGAAAAACACATCGAGAATGCGGTAAGCGCCGCCTTTAGCGAAAAAGAGCATATTTCTTACGGCAAAGATGTCTCCTATGGTGCGGTGGACCTGACTTCCGATCCGAATTCGAAGGACGCTTGGGCAGGAGGCGATGGCAGCATTCAGTCTGTGGAAAAGGCTGTTCGCTCGATGGGGATCAACAACCACTCCAAAGTCGTAATTTACGATATGGGCGGATTACACCTGGCTACAAAATTTTTCTGGGTGCTAGAGCACCATGGACATAAGAATTTGCATGTCCTGAATGGAGGTCTGTCAAAATGGATTGCCGATGGATTTCCTGTAACACGGGAGATCCCCGCCGTCAGCCAAGGTGATTTTTCCGCATCCATTCCGCGCCCGTATATCAAAGTGGACACGGATTATGTTTTGTCAAAGTTATACAAACCAGAGGTCGCCCTTGCTTTCGTCGTCAATTCCGCTTGGTATTACGGGGGTTATAATGCCTATGTGAGACCGGGCCATATCCCGAGCTCCATTCTCACGACCTACTCGGACTTTTTTGAGAAAGACAAGACCTGGAAGCCCGTGAGCGAATTGACCCGTTATTTTGTATCCTTGGGTATCGTGCCGGGAAAGGAAATCATTACTTATTGCGGGGGAGGGATTGCAGGCAGCCTGGGTTGGTTCACGTTAAAGCACGTGGTGGGATATCCAAATGTGAAATTTTACGTGGGATCTCTGCTTGAATGGCAAAGAGATCCAAGAGACTTGGCATTGCACACTTACGGTAATCCGCATCTGATAAGGGATTACAACTGGGTCAAGTTTTGGGGCGGGTCAGGGAGGCTCAACCCGAATCTAAATAACACGAAGTACGTGACCCTGGATGTGAGAAACAAGGACAAATATGATGCGGGGCATATACCCTATGCAGTCAATATACCTGTGCAGGATCTCGTAAAGACCGTAGGGATGGATATCAAGGAGTTCCAAAAAATCTTCGGGGCGAGTGGAATAGGGCCCGAAGTAGAGGTAATGATCTATGATGATAACAAAAATCTCGATTCAAGTTTAATGTTTTGGATCCTTGAATATGCAGGCCATGACTTTGCTTCGATCTTGAACGGAGGTATAAATTCTTGGACAAGCAAAGACAAGCTCACGAGTGATAAAACTATCATCGCGGAGAGAAAAACAAAATGGGATATAGCCATTGATCCCAAACAGTATAATAACGCTCCTAACCTTGAGAGACGTTTGATTGATGAAAAGAAAGATCCCGATTTTTTTGGCTATCCCAGAATTTGGCTTCTCACGTCATCTATGAACCGTGGCCTTCCTAGCTCCATACCCACTATGGCCTACAAACAGATACCAGCGGAAAATAATATTAATTCTGATGGAATGTTAAAAAGCGCTGCAGATCTTATTGCAATGTATGAAAAAGCTGGGATATTTAAACAAGCAGAAGTAGTTCTTTTCTCTGACCGCGTTGAAGAAGCGTCACTTACCTACTATATCCTTCGGACATTGGGTTACCCAAGGGTGCGCGTCTATTATCCCTAAAGAATTTCAAACGATCCTTCCGCAGTGGAAGTCTCTATGGAAACTTCCACTGCGGTCGCCGTTGAATATAGTGGACTTCATTCTGGGTCTTCACACATTTGGAATGGGTGGCCTCGCATATCACTGAACCCCATAAGCGCTTGAAGCGGCGTTGAACCTCCTTTGGCGATGGGCACTCACTTCACGTAACTCGTTCCGATGTGCCCATTCTTTTTCAGCGCTTCATATTCCTCGTCCGTGACCCCGATCACCTCCTTGTAGACGTATTCGTTGTGCTCGCCCAGTCGAACCGGCGGCAGTCGCAGGCGATTAGGGGTCTTCGACATCTTGAAGGCCAGGCCGGGATAGAGGTGGGTGCCGCAGTCCGCATGAGTTAACTCCTCGAAGAAGCCCCGTGCCCTGAGATGGGGGTCGGCATAAGCATCCTTTTCATCCATCACCGGCCCGGCGGGAACCCCTTCCCTTTGCAGCAGGTGCATCACCTCGTAACTGTCGCGCTCTCTGGTCCACTCCGCAATATGCTTGTCAAGCTCATCGTGGTTTTTAAGCCTGCTCAGGTGGTTCGAGAATTTCCGATCATTCGTCCACGGAGGATTTCCAAGGGCTCGGCAGAAGCCGGGCCAGTCTTTATCGGTGACGGTGATATTGACCCAGGTATCTACGACCTCCTGCGGAGGATTACCCCCGGCCCCGGGCACCCATTTCCCCTGCACGTCCCTGCAACAGTAGCAGCCCTGGATCGCTCCGTGATAATCGCGGTTGCCCATTCGCTCCGTGATTCTCCCATTCATGGTATAATCCATCACCCCCTGAGCCAGGTGGGGGATGGTAGCCTCGATCTGAGACATGTCGATATACTGGCCCTCCCCCGTCTTTCGTCTGTGGTAGAGCGCCATGACGACCGCCAGTGCCCCCGCGATCCCCCCTGCCTCATCCGTATGGTATAAGGTGGTCGTCGTGCCGGGATCTTCATCGGAGTAACCTCTCATGTAGGTGTGCCCTCCAAATCCCTCCTGTTGAGCACCCAGGGTGCGGTAGTATTTGTAAGGGCCGGAGTCACCAAACCCCGAAAGGGACAACATGATCAGGCGGGGATTGACGTCTTTTAGCTCCTCCCAGGTGATCCCGAGACTCTCCTTGACCCGGGGCGAGTTGCTCTCCACAAAGACATCCGAGACCTCGATCAGCCTCTTGAAAATGTCCAGGCCTTCGGGTTTCCTTAGGTCGACGGTCATCCCCAACTTGTTTCGAGCGTGGGCATTGAAGATATGAAACGTGTTGTGAGCGGTTTCGGGATCATGGCCGGATTTCTTGTGGCCGGCGTACCCTACACGACTTTTGACCCATTCCAGGGGCGGTTTCATCACGATTCCCCGGGTGTAAAGGGGAAAGTGCCGGCAGCTTTCCACCCGGATCACCTCCGCCCCCCAGTCCCCCAGAAACATCGTTGCATAGGGTCCGGCCCAGATGACGGTGACGTCGACAACCCTTATCCCTTCCAGCGGGAGCCTCGCCATTAAAGACCTCCTTCTTTTCTTTTCACGATGGTCAAATGATGCCCGCCTCCCTGAGCTTTACCAGGTCCTGGCGGGAGTGGCCCAGTCTCTCGCAGTAGATCTCTTCGTTGTGCTCCCCCAGAAGCGGAGCCGGCCTTCTGATCACATACGGCATGTCCTCGGCATAAATCGGCCTGCCCGGATAGGTGAGCTTTCCCGTAAAGGGGTGTTCGATCTCGGCCCAAAATTTCCTGTCTTGAAAGTGAGGGTCGTTCAGAACTTCCTCCATATTGGCAAGCGGCGCGCAGAGAACCCCTGCTTTCTGGCCCAGCTCCACACATTCCTTCTTGGTATGCTCAAAACACCAGGGGATAAAGACGGCATAAAACTCCTCCCTATGCCCCGGCTTCAACTGGGCAACGGCGGTATTGAACCTGGGATCGTTTACCAGCTCCGGCATCCCCATCATTTTACCGACGGAAGGCCAGAGAGCTCCGATACCCGTCACCTCCCAGTGGCCGTCGGCACAGGGCTGGACGCCCAGGGGAAAAGCGTACCTCTCCCTGGGGTCCTCCTTGGGAGCGATCTCCTGGTTGTACGCATAGGCGACAAGGTTGCTCATCCTCCGGTCGATGCTCCCCGCCTGGGCTTCAAACAGAGAGAAGTCCACCTGCTGGCCAAGTCCCTGGATTTTGCTTGCGTACAAGGCGAGCATGGTCGCCAGAGCCGCCATGCTGCCACAGGAAAAAAGGACCGCTGTCAGGGCCTTCTTGGTCGGCTCCCGGTCAGGCAGCCCGCAAGGATTCATGGCGCCTCCCATCCCGTAGAGGATGAGATCGGAGGCCTTGAAATCCCGGTAGGGGCCGGTTTGTCCGAAGTTGGATATGGAGGTCATCACCAGAGCAGGGTTTATCCGTTCCAGGGCATCGTATCCAAGGCCCAGCCGCTCCAGCACCCCTGGTCGGAAGCTTTCCACCACCACATCCACTTCGCGCACCAGCTCCTCGATGACCTTCTTCCCCCACGCGCTTTTCAGATTGAGCGTGATGCCTTTCTTGTTGGTATTGCAGAAAAGAAAGAGCCCGCTTTTTTCCGGATGGGGATCGTCTTTGAAGAAAGGGCCCATCCTGCGGCTCAGGTCTCCCTCACCGGGTCTTTCCACCTTGAGCACGTCGGCCCCGTAGTCGGCCAAAAGCTTCGTGCAGTAAGGTCCGGCAATGTGCCAGGTCAGATCCAACACCTTCACATCGGATAACGCCTGTTCTTTCATTTCTCCCTCCGGTCACGGCTCTCTTTTTTTATACCACGACCCCTGCACAACCTCAAGCATTCAGGGGGAATAGACGGGGTCATTGCTGTCCAAAATATATGGAACTTGATTCGCAATACATTAGTTGGAAATACAGCCAACCCGTCATGCCGGTGAAAACCGGCATCCAGAAGACAGCTCCAAGACCTTTGACCCTGGATTCCGCCCCGGTTTTCACCGGGGTGACGCGCCGGAACGACAGAACCAGGTTATAATCAGGATGTGCCTTGTATTACCCCCTCATTGTTCCCTTGAGAAGCTCCTTTTTATCGATTTTGGACAAGAGTGCTACGGGGTAATGGTTCACGAAAGCGCAGCATGGCCGGCGCAGCTTTCCCCTATCGCAGCCCGTAGTGCGCCACGAGATTGGCCATGACCTTCATGCCGATGGCAATCGCCCTTTCGTCCGGGTTGAAACGGGGGTCGTGATTGACGATGGGAATGGGCTCCGTTTCCGGGTTCTGGGTCCCGAGCAAAAACATGGCCCCGGGAATCTTCCGAAGGAAGTAGGAAAAGTCCTCCCCTCCCAGCATGGGTTTGGTGGAAAGGACATTTTCCTCGCCCAGCACGGCCCCTGCCACCTTTTTCACATAAGCCGTCATTTTTGGATCGTTCCTGGTGGTCGGGTAGCCGTGAATGTATTTGAGTTTGTACGTGGCTCCCATGCCTTCCGTGATGCCCTTGACCACCTTCTCCAGCTCACCCATGAGGGTCTTGCAGATCTCCTCGTCCAGTGATCCGATATTTCCCCTGAGGACCACCATGTCGCCGATGATGTTGTCTCTCGTTCCACCCTGGACGGTCCCGAAGGTAAGCACGGCGGAGTCCACGGGATCCACTTTCCGGGTCATCATGGAATCAAGCGCCACAACCACATGGGAGGCGACCACGATGGGGTCCACCGCCAGATGGGGAGCCGAAAAGTGCCCTCCCCTTCCGAATATCCTCAGGCTCAGGGTGCTGACGGACCCGATGATGGGTCCGTCGATGATGGATATCCTGCCGACCGGGACAGGAGTGGTGTGCAGCGCGAAAACCGCATCCGGCTTTGGGTCATCAAGGGCTCCCTCTTCGATCATTCCCAGTGCTCCTCCGGGGAAAAATTCCTCCGATGGTTGAAAGAGAAAGAGGGCATTTCCTCTCAGCGCTTCCCGGATACGGGCGAGAACCGCCGCCGTGCCCAGGAGTACGGCCGTATGAACGTCATGGCCGCAGGCATGCATGACCCCGTCGGTCTTCGAGGAGAACGGAAGGCCTGTCCGCTCCTCCAGAGGCAACGCATCCATATCCGCACGGAGGGCCACGGTGGGGCCCGGATTCTCGCTGCGAAGAAGACCGATCACGCCATAGTTTTTCTTGCATCTTCGGACCTCGAGCCCCAGATCTTCCAGGTACCGCGCCACTACGGACGAGGTTCTCTCTTCCTTTCCCGATAGCTCCGGGTGCATGTGCAGGTCCCGCCGGATCTCGATGATCTCCTTGTTCAATCGATTCACCTCTGCGGCGATCTTTTCTTTCAAATCGGCCATGGTATCCCATCCCCCCTTGTTTCCTTTTAGAGCATGTGAAAGCGCTGAAGTACCATCTCAATAACCAGGGGGAGCAGGCCTGGATTCCGCCCCGGTTTTCACCGGGGTGACGCGCCGGAATGACGTGAACTTAGACTGTCTTGTCATTCCGGCGAATCCCGGATCGGGGTCCAGGACAGGCGCCGGAATCCAGAACTTTTAACAATGTTCAGCCCTAACCTAAATATTGAGAAGACACGCTCTGAATTACGAAGTACCGGAAAACCCGACGATTCGTCAAGATGATATCGAGGCACAAGGGGTTGCGCGGAGGGCCTATCCTGCCATCGGCGGGACACAAGCAAGCCCGATGATTCACGGCGATTGTCTCGCCGTAGCCCTCAGCCTGTCGAAGGGGCGAAGGGGGAAGATTGGGGAAAAGGGCCATTTCCCGATGAAAACCATATGGATGAGCAAAGGCGAGACCTGGCATCTATGAATGGGGTTGAGGGACTTCAACGGATCACTTTTCATGACCGAACAAAAATCCAACAACTGCCAATAGGAAGACCACCAAACCGAAACCGAAGTAGAGAAAAATGTAAAAACCCGACCCGGCATGCCCGGAACCGAGCAAGTTCTCCCTGTTGAAGAAGTACGCCCAGTAAAGGGAGAATGCGTAGTTCACCAGGAGAGCGAATCTAATCTTGCCGAAAAGCAAGGCGAATGTGCTGATCAGCAATAGGAGCAGGATCTGGTATGTGGGAATGGGAAGAATCGCTGTGAACAAGGACGTCACGGGCAATCTCTCCTCTCAAAGATAATACCAAAAGAAAAATATTTTTCTCTGAGGGAATTATCGGTGCTTTGATGGAAGACTTTAGGGCAAAAGGCCGCAAGGCTGGGTGAAACCATTCCGCATCGCTAGAACTGAAACGAAAATTGAGCCATGATTCCCCTGTCCAGCGGAAGAGCAAAGAACCCGAATCTCCTGGAGTCAGGAAGGCCCATAAGAGAATCGTATACAAGGGCACTGAGGAAATGTCCCAGGGCAGCTCCGGCAAGCACATCCGAGGGAAAATGTTTCCCTCCCTCTACTCGGGCCCATGCGCAGGCTGTGGCGAGGAGAACGTTTCCTGCCTGGAGCGAGAACCTGAGCCTACCGGGCATCGCAGTGGAGGCTAGATTCCGATTGGAAAGGGTCGCCAAAGAGAAGGCATGGGAGGCATGACCGGAGGGAAGGCTATTTCCGTCACTATCGTCGGGGCGACTACGATCGGTGGCCTCTTTTAACAAAACAGTTGTCCCTGCGCTCACCCCAAAAGCAAGCGCCTCCACTCCAAGGCCTTTCAGCTTCCAAAAGGTCCAGTCCTCGGGATCCTCGCCACTCGGGGTTGCAAGAGCCGTGAGGAACGTCTCTGCTCCAAGGGCGGCGCGAAGATAGTCGCTCGCATCCCTTGCAGCTTCTTCCGAACCGAAGATGGGGGTATGTTCTCTCGCCCACTCCGAGACTTCCTCGTCCAGGTCATCCACCGTAAAGACGAGAGCCGCCGCTGCGGGTATCCAGGTCTGCCAATCGAAAAAGGCGTTGTAGGCTGCGCGAGAAAGTTTATTACAAGCCCCCGGAAAGCCTGCATCCTGTCCCCACCCACGGCCATTGGGCAAAGTTCCACAGCCTGCGAGGAGGATCGGCGTGAAGACGGTTGCGAAAAGAGCAAAAACCTGGGTCTTTATGAAACTCCGCTGCCGGCGCATCGTTCTCCGCCCCGAACTTTAGCTTTCCCGGCCCGGATAGAACGGGCTCGGCCAGGATGAACAGCGGGAGTATGGCTGGATCCTTCCCGCATGTCAAGAAGCAAGGAGGGATAAGCCATGTGAAGGGGAAGTGGTTTGAGGTTCCGCTTCATTTGGAGTATAACTCTCCTTGCCCGCTCCCGGCGGGGACTGCCCTCAAGTAAAAACAAGCCACCAGGATCGAGGAGCAATTCATGAATGTTCGATTGGTCGGACTCTTATCGGTCGGGCACCTGGCAACCGATATCAACCAGGGCGCGGTGCCGGCTCTTTTGCCGTTCCTGATTTCAGCGCATCACCTATCTTATGCGGCTGCGGCGGGAATCGTGTTTGCGTCCAATATCGCCTCTACCGTTGTGCAGCCGCTGTTCGGACACGCCGCGGATCGTTTTTCCAAGCCCTGGCTCCTGCCGGCCGGGTTGGTCCTGGCAGGATTCGGTATTTCCTTGACCGGACTTGTTCCAAGCTATCCTCTCATTCTCCTTGCGGCGGTCGTCAGCGGTATCGGCATTGCCGCATACCACCCTGAAGCGGCTCGTCTTGTCAACTTTTCCGCCGGAGACAAGAAGGCCACGGCAATGAGCCTTTTCGGTGTGGGAGGCATGCTTGGCTTTGCAATTGGCCCCCTGTTCGTGACAGCTTCCCTTCTCTCCATGGGATTGAAAGGCACGCTGACTCTGCTGGCGCCGGTAAGTGTAATGGCGATCGTCATAGCCATGCAGCTTCCCAGGTTTTCACCGATCCAAAAAACAGGGGATACCCATAAGACGGTTTCCGGTGGCCCGGCACCTCAGGATGCCTGGGCGCCCTTTGCGCGGCTCACCGTCACCGTCATCGGCCGGTCTATCCTTTTTTACGGTCTAAACACCTTTATCCCCCTCTATTGGGTGAACGTCCTCGGTCAGTCGAAAGCAGCAGGAGCAACGGCTCTCACCGTAATGGCTGCAACCGGCGTTGTTGGAAATTTGCTTGGCGGAAGGCTGGCTGACCGCCTCGGCCACCTTAAAATCATGCTGGCCGGGTTCTGCATCCTCATTCCCTTTCTACCTTTCCTCATCTGGGTGAGCGACCCATTGGTCGCCATGATGCTTCTGATCCCCACCGGGTTCGTGCTCTCCTCCACTTACAGCCCCACCATTGTCATGGGGCAAAGGTATCTTCCCAACCATATCGGATTGTCCTCCGGGGTAACACTTGGAGTCGCGGTGGCCATCGGAGGAGTCGCGGCACCCCTGCTCGGGAAAATCGCGGACCACCACGGAATCTGGTGGTCCCTGGCGGCCATCGTTTTTCTGCCGGTGGTCAATGCAGGTCTCACCCTCACCTTGCCGGAGCCGAAAAAGCCTTAACTAATGTCCTCCCCTTACCCCCCCGGGTGGGCTGACTATTACCCACACTTGACACCGGGGGTGCTATGGGCCAGCCCTGAGATTGGGTAATAAAAGGAGGTAAGTGGCTTTGATATACGTAGCAGCCAGGATGCCGCGCCATAGGGTTGTGGTTCCTG
>Ga0209164_1001676_pt1 | contig 27001 bp, 18 predicted proteins | sample MTBNYHSulfiMetaG_FD_187458 | JGI IMG/M metagenome (GOLD analysis project Ga0209164, IMG submission 187458) | Enrichment culture microbial communities from rom New York Harbor, USA that are MTBE-degrading - MTBE-NYH (New York Harbor Sulfidogenic)... | ecosystem: Environmental > Aquatic > Marine >... | reverse complement strand
TCCGGAGGGCCCTCGGGAGGCTGCTCAGATCTGCGGGCTATGATGCCTTGAGCTTCGAGTCTGCGGAGGAGTTTCTCGATTCCGTATCCGGCCTGGGCGAAGGCTGTCTTGTCCTGGACATCCGCCTCCCCGGAATGACGGGTCTTGACCTTCAAGAGAGGCTCGTTTCAGGGGGGACAAAATACCCGGTCATTTTCATGACCGCCCACGACAACCCGCAGTGGCAGGAAAGGGCGAAGAAGGCGGGCGCAGTGGCTTACCTGAGGAAGCCTTTTCCTGAACATTCGCTCCTCGATGCGATTCGGCTCGTCTGTGGGAGGAGGGGGTCCGAGTCAGGAGAGAAAAATGGGAGAGGGGAGCCGCCTTCGCTGAAGTGGGAAAAATGAGGAGCGATGGCACGGCGTGAACCAGGGAGGAAAGGAGGCATAAAGGGGATTGACAGGATAGAGACAAGCGACAGAGGGGAATGCTCCCTTTGGTGTCCAAGGGGGCATAGATTCGGCAGAAACAGAGTAGGTTTAGGAGAATTTCATCCATACAGGAGGACGACATGAAGAGCAAGATCATGTACTCAGTCATTACACTTTTTTCGGTTTTGATCCTTTTTAACTCCAGTACCGGGGTCTCGGCCTTTGAAATCATCACGGCAGAGGACCTCAAAGAGAAAACAGTCACCAAAGTCGACCTGGTGCGGGTGGTCGACAACTTTATCATTCTGTTCGATGCTTCGGGGTCCATGGCGGCTCCGTACAAGAATACCGGTGAACAGAAGATCGAAGCGGCAAAGAGGATTCTCATGCAGCAAAACGAGGTGCTTCCTGACCTGGGGTTCAATGCGGCCCTTTGCACCTTCACGCCCATGAAGACCTACTACCCGATGAAGCCTTACGACAAAGCGGCTTTCCGCAGTGCGATCGAGAGCCTGCCCACAACCAAGACGGCCGGTGCCTTTGCCGATCAACCGACCCCGCTGGCTGAAGGGATCATGGCGATCGAACCGATGCTGAAGGAAGTGTCGGGCAAGACGGCGGTTTTCATTTTTTCCGACGGAACCTATACCCTTGATCGGTATACCAAGCTGAATCCGCTGGATGCCGCTCGAAAGATCGCCACCGACCATAAGGTGATTTTCTATTTCATCAGCTCTGCTTCTACGCCGGAAGCGAAAAAGTTTCTGGACGACATGGCGGCGATAAACCAAAGCTCCAGGGTGGTCTCCTTCGATGCCATGTACTCCAATCCGGTGATTGGCGGCGGTGCGCTGTACGTGGTCAAATCCACGGTGGAGGTTCAGACGGTGACCGAGAAGCGGGTGGCAGGCGTGAAAATGCGAAACATCCTTTTCGCGTTCGACGCCACGGAGATATCCTCGGAAGATGCCAAGGATCTGGACAAGTTGGGTGACTTCCTGCAGAAAAACCCGGAAAGCTTTGTTGTGCTTGCTGGATACAGCGACATCAGCGGCCCGGAGGAATACAACATCACGCTTTCGCGGCGCAGAGCCGAGAGTGTGGCCAAGTACCTGGTGGAGAAATGGAACGTTGCCTCGGAGCGAATTGTCATGTTCTGGTATGGCGAGGCGAACCCCGTGGGCAGCAACGACACACAGGAAGGCCGCGCTCAGAACCGGCGCGTGGAAGTGGCGGTAGGTGGACTGAGTTGAGTCCGGCTTCGAGGGGGCATCGGATCCTGACGTGAAACCGGGAACAGTGGCGGACTGGCGGCCACAGTACCCTCCGATGCCTCCCGAATAAGCGAACCCCGGGGAGGCGCCCGTGCTCTTCGTCCTTTAACGGGAAGTCAACGCGTGGTAACGCTCTGGATCAAATCAGGGCATGTGGAGGGAAGATTGTCAAGACCCCCCCCACCCACGGCGGTGTGGCCGGACTGGAGGCCGCCCAGCTTTCCCCAGCCTTTCTCATGGCGCGCCTGGTCCCCATGAAGATGGAGACCTGCAAGAATCGGTTTTCCTGGAGGTCTTCCGTCAGAAGGTAGCGGCAGTCACCTACTTGAGCCGCGGAGACGCTCAGAGCGTCCCACCAGGACAGCTTGTACCGATCTTGGATGCGCCACGCTCCCTCGACAACAGGGCGTCCACCGGTATCGGGCGCCAGGCGAGAAGGAAAGGCACGTCTTCGCGTGCACTCTGTGCGTCCATGCCCGGTTGGAGTTTGTCTGTGACCGTTGCGTAGAATTCATTCAAAACCCGAAAGCTCAATCCCCCTGTCTGTTCGCTCCACAGACGGGTCATCCATTCCATGGCTTGCTTCTGCTTTGTGGATTCTGACGCATCCCTCGTGCAAACGAGAACATATGTGTCAACGAAGACCCTATCGTTCATGGAGTACCTGGCGGTCGGGATACGTATCCCCCTTTTTCTTCAGCACACGGGGGGATTGGGCAAGGTAATTTTGCATGGACGTCTGGTAGTTGAGCTCGTCGAGCATTTTTTCACGGTGCAATTCGCCTACCAGGCGGGAAAGACTTGGCTCTTCCTCCGCTGCACGGATCCGTGCCCAACGGGCGACTTCTTCATCGAGCCTAATCGTAACGTTTTTCATGTCAAGGTAATAGTGCAACACCAAATTCGTGTCAAAGCAAATTTTCTCACTTTCTTTAGGGACCGTGGCTCCGCCACGGGAAACCCGGCCTTTCTTTTTTTAGGGGATGAGGATATGATCACTGTGACCACCAAAGGAAAAATACTGGATTCAATGTATTGACCCAGGATTTATGGCCATATGATAAGAATACGATATACTGCTTTTTCTGCACAGGGGAAGATTTCGCCCACGGGTGCACGAGACCCGGGAGCGAAATGCCTCTTGTGTGTGTCCGGTGCGAACCACGGAGTCGTTGATGCTGTCTGCTCGCCAAATACGAATGAAGCCTTTCTGGCCCACCTTCCTTCTCTTCATCCTGCTCGTTTTTAAATCGACCAGCCTGGTTTTTGCCCAAGCACAACCTCGAACCGCCCTGGAAGCAAAGAACGTTCTGATCCTCCACTCCCACGAAGCCAACGCCCCAGTTTTCATCGCAACGGACAAGGGGCTCTTAAATACGCTGGAATCGGGCGGGATACCCAGGCTGAACCAGTTTTTTAATTCCCTGGATCTGAGGGGAAATCCCAGCCCCGAGTACAGAGGACTTCAAGTCAATGATATGCGCTTGCGGTACAGCCGTCGCAAGGTCGATATGATCATCACCATGTATCCTGAAGCCCTGGAATTTGTTCTCAAAGACTGCAAGGATATCCTACCTGATGTCCCCATCCTGGCTATGTATTTGCCCCTGGGCTTCGAGTTGCCGAAAACGAACCGCTCCATCATCGGACATTCCGCATCCCTTGATATCAATGGGACCCTGGAGATTGCGTTGAAGCTGGTTCCCGGAGCAAAGCGCGTCTATGTGGTCAGCGGGGAGCATGAAGTCGACAGAATGATAGAAAACGAGGCTCGACGCCATTTCGAGAAATGGCAGAGCCGGCTGGAGTTTCGATACCTGAGCGGCATGCCCTTCGAGGAAATACTGGGGACCCTATCCACCGCGCCTCCCGACAGCATTGTCCTCCTCCTTATCTACAGTCAGGATATTCAGGGGAGAAGTTACACCTCCCCAAACCTCACTAACCAGCTAAGCAAGGCCTCAGCGGCTCCGGTCTTCGGACTGCTCGACGTCGCCCTAGGATATGGCATCGTAGGGGGCTCCCTAATCAACTTCGAACGTATCGGGACCAGGGCTGGCAAACTGACGCTGGACATTCTAAAAGGCACCAGAACCCCGGAGAGTATCGCGGAGTTTCTGGACGTGCCACCTGTGGCGATGTTCGACTGGCAGAAGCTCAGGCACTGGAACTTGAGCGAGGCGGCTCTGCCGAAAAAAAGCATCGTCATAAACAGGGAGGTTTCGTTTTGGGACTTCAGGGATTACATAATCACTGGCCTGGTCGTTATGATGGGGCAGTCGTTTCTGGTTGCCGGGCTCATAATGCAGCGGCGCCGGAGGAGGTGGGCGGAGGAGTCGCTCCGGCAGAAAACAAAGGAGCTGGATCAATTCTTCAACGTCACCCTGGACCTGTTGTGCGTTGCGAATACCGACGGCTATTTCCTGCGCCTGAACCCTGCCTGGGAAAGGATTCTCGGTTACACCAGGGAAGAGCTCATGGCAAGGCGGTTCTTTGACTTTATCCATCCCGATGATTTGGCGAAGACTCAGGAGATTGTCTCGACCCTGGCATCCCAGGTGGACGTGCCTTCTTTCGTAAATCGGTATCGCTGCAAAGACGGCACCTATCGCTGGATGGAATGGACTGCGGTCCCGGCCGAAAACCTGATCTATGCGGCTGCGCGCGACATCACGGAGCGCCTGGAGGTCGATGCCGAGGCTCGGCAGCGCAGGGAAGAACTGGCCCATGTTTCCCGGATCGCCACCATGGGGGAATTGACCACCTCCCTTGCTCACGAGATCAACCAGCCGCTGGCGGCTATCCGGAGCAACGCGGAGGCGGCCCAGAGATTTCTCTCACAGGCTGCGCCTGACATCAGCGAGGTCCGCCAGATCCTGGATGACATCATCCGGGACGACAGGCGGGCCGGCGACGTGGTGCAGAAAGTCAGGGCGCTTGTGAGAAAGGAAAAGCCCCATCGGGAACTCCTGGATCTGAACAAGGCGATTCAAGAGGTCGTCGCGCTCGTTCGGGGCGAGTCGCTTCTCCAGGGATTGTCCGTGACCACGGAATTGAGTCCGGATTTGAAGAGGGTCCGGGGGGACCGCGTTCAACTGGAGCAAGTGGTCTTGAATCTGATTCTGAACAGCGCCGCTGCCATGAAAACCGCTCCGCAGACTCAACGAAAAATCGTTTTGAAAACGGCAATGCAAGACAGCGGGACGGTGAAAGCGTCCGTGACGGATTTCGGGACCGGCATCGACGAAAATACTATCGATCGACTTTTCGAGCCTTTTTACACCACCAAACCCGAGGGTTTGGGCATGGGGCTTTCCATCAGTCAGAGGATCATCCACGCCCATGGCGGGAGCATGCAGGCCTCGAACAATCCGGACGGCGGCGCCACTTTCACGTTCACCCTTCCGGCACGAGAGGGAGATCCGACGTGACATCACCGGGCCCGTGTGGTGGAAAAGATGGGTCTCAATCCTTGGAGACCTCGGTCGCTTTGCCGAAAAGATTAAGATCCGGTCTTCGGCAGTTTGACCGCGTTGGTCCTCTGGAGAAGGCGGGCCCTCAGGATATTCGGGTCGGGGGCTTGGTAGTCGTGAATGGCAATGTTTCCGAAGCCCACCATCGATTGCATCTTCTTGGACAGGGATTTGGTGATGATTTTGGCATTTTCCGGCAATGTGAAATCGCCCCCGATCGTGTCTGAGAGACCCAGGCTTTCTGAAGCGACGATGCGCGTCGCCAAATCTATCGCGGACCGTATCGCTCGTTACAGGTTCAGCACAAAGATATCTTGAGTATCCAGTTCCTCAAGCCGATCAGGATCAAGATCTGTGCAGGGTCGGGGTCGGACCGCAGGCCACACATCGAAGGAGAGGACCCGATACCCTAACACGGATATTACTATCACATACTGAAAGCCCAAGGGATGAAGCTCTTCAATCCCGACGGCACACGGAAGAAGGTGGCATAAAAAGACAGCATGAGTTAGGAATAGCAGTCAGCTTTGAGCGCCGGGTTTCCCCCGCAGGAAATCCGGCCTTGCTTTTTTCATGCCTACCAGTTAAAAAAATCTTCTACACGGCGCTGTTTATACGAGGAAGTTCGTCAATGGGCGAAGAAGGCTCATGGACGAAAGCGCCTTCTGTAATATGCCCCGTATGTACGAGGGAGGCATAGATGCTGATGAATCACCGATTCAGACGGGCGAGGGCTTATCATTCTTTGTGTCTCTTCATTTTGCTCGCTTTCGGGCCTGGCGCTGGACCGGCCTTTCCTCAAACTCAGCCTCAAAACCCGGTTAGCGATAAGAACGTCCTGATCCTGCATGCCTTCGAATCCAACGTGCCTATTTTCGAACTGACCGATCGTGGAATCAGAAAAGCTCTGGATGCGGGCGGGGTGGGCATCAGAAACCAGTTCTTTGAATACTTGGACGTGGCGCGTCACCCCGGCCCTGAACACGGTGAGCACCTGGTTGAGCTGCTGCGGCTGCGTTACGGCCAGCGAAAGATCGACGTGATCATCACCCTGTACGCCGAGGCGCTGCGTTTGGTACTTAACGAAGGTCGGATGATTTTTCCTGACGTTCCCATCCTAAGTCTGTATATGCCGGCAGGTGTTGAGTTGCCGAAGACGCACCGGCGCATCATCCCGCATCTTCCCAAGCGGGACGTCGTCGGCACCCTTGAAATCGCGCTGAAGCTTGTTCCCGGCGCAAAGCGCGTGTTTGTCGTAAGCGGCGCTCATGAATTGGACAGAAAGGTGGAGGATTTGGCACGCGGGGACTTCAAGAGGTGGGAGGGTCGCCTGGAATTTCGCTACTTGAGCGACCTGCCCCTGGAGGAGATTCTGGCCACGGTCTCTAGCGCTCCTCCTGAGACCATCGTCTTCCTTATGGGCTTCGCTGCCGACGTGACCGGAAAGAACTACACCACCAGGGAGGTGGGAAAATGGCTGGGTGAGGTCTCCAGTGTGCCGGTTTTTGGGCTGTATGACGTCGTGCTCGGATACGGTATCGTCGGAGGCTCTCTGATCAGTTTCGAGTATGTTGGAACCAGGGCAGGTGAACTGGCGCTGGAAATTCTCAAAGGCACCAAAACCCCGGAGAATATCCCCAAGTTTCTGGACGCGCCCCCCGTGCCGATGTTCGACTGGCGGCAGCTCAGGCGCTGGAACTTGAGAGAGGCTGCTTTGCCTAAGGGGAGCATCGTCATCAACAGGGAGGTGACGTTTTGGGATTTCAAGTATCACATCATCGGCGCTCTGGCGTTTATGATAGGGCAGTCGTTCTTGATCGGCGGGTTATTGATGCAGAGGCGCCGCAAGAGGCTGGCCGAGGAGTCGCAAGCAAGAGCAGAAGAAAAGTATCGAAATATTTTCGACAGCGCCCTGGAGGGTATTTACGAAACCTCACCGCAGGGGCAATTCCTCACTGCGAACCAAGCCCTGGCGGGGATGTTGGGCTATGATTCACCGGAGGAACTTATCTCCTTAATCGGAGATAGTGCAAATCAGCTATGGGCGGACCCCAATGGCCGTAAAAATTATCTCCGGCTTCTTGATGAGAAGAATGTGATCCGTGGATTTGAGACTCAGTTCTTGCGTAAAGATGGAACGAAGTTCTGGGTATCGCTCAACACCCGGCGGGTGACCGGGCCTGATGGCAAGACACTCCTTTACTCAGGCTTTTTGGAGGATATCACCGGACGCAAGCAGGCGGAGGAGGCCCTGGAAGAGCGGCTGACATTCGAGGAGTTGCTCGCCGAAATCTCTGCGCTCTTTGTCAACCTTCCCGCTGACCGGATAGACAGCGGGATTGAGGCCGCTCAACGCCGCATCTGCGGACTCCTCGATATTGACCGCTCCGCACTTTGGCAAGTCCATGCGGAAGAGCCGGGGACCCTGCTGCTAACACACATATATCAGATACCGGGAGGCACACCGGCTCCCGAGCGGGCGAATGCAAGGGAGTGGTTCCCTTGGACAGTGGAGAAGCTCCTGGCTGGGGAGGTGATCACTCACACGAAAATCTCAGACCTCCCACCGGAAGCGGCTCGTGATAGGGAGAGTCGCAGTCTGTTCAACACCAAATCCAATGTTCTAATTCCGCTATCCGTTGGAGAAGGCCCGGTTTTTGGCGTGTTGACTTTCGTTTTCATGCGCGAGGAGAGAAACTGGCCTGAGACGATCGTGATGGGGTTTAAGCTTATCGCACAAGTGTTTGCCAACGCGCTCATACGCAAACGCACCGAGAAGGCGCTCCGGCAGAAAACCGAGGAACTGGATCAGTTCTTCAATCTATCGCCGGACTTGCTGCGGATTGCCAACACGGATGGTTATCCCCTGCTCCTGAACCCGGTCTGGGAAAGGGTTTTGGGTTACAGCAGGGAAGAACTCATGGGGAAGCAGATCTTTGATTTCGTGCACCCTGAAGATCTGAACAAAACTCGGGAGGCTTTTTCCACTATGGCGTCCCGGCAGAGCGTAATCCGTTTTGAAAACCGCTACCGCTGCAAAGACGGCACCTATCGTTGGCTGGAATGGACTTCAGCCCCGGCCGGAAACCTCATCTATTCGTCTGCGCGGGACATCACGGAGCGACTGGAGGCCGATGCCGAGGCTCGGCAGCGCAGGGAGGAGCTAGCCCATGTTTCCCGGATCGCCACCATGGGGGAATTGACTACCTCGCTTGCTCACGAGATCAACCAGCCCCTCGCGGCCATTCGGAGCAACGCCGAGGCGGCCCAGCGATTTCTCTCACAGGCTGCGCCTGACATCAGCGAGGTCCGCCAGATTTTGGATGACATCATCCGGGACGACAGGCGTGCAGGCGACGTGGTGCAGAAAGTCAGGGCGCTTGTGAGAAAGGAAAAGCCCCAACGGGAAGTCCTGGATCTGAACAAGGCGATTCAAGGGGTCATCGCGCTCGTTCGGGGCGAGTCGCTTCTCCAGGGATTGTCCGTGACCACGGAATTGGATCCGGATTTAAAGAGGATCCGGGCGGACCGCATACAACTGGAGCAGGTCATCTTGAATCTGATTCTGAACAGCGCCGCTGCCATGAAAAGCGCTCCAAGAGCTCAACGAAAAATCCTTTTGAAAACGGCAATGCAAGACAGCGGGACGGTGAAAGCGTCTGTGACGGATTTCGGGACCGGCATCGACGAAAACCATATTGATCGCCTTTTCGAGCCTTTTTACACCACCAAACCCGAGGGATTGGGCATGGGGCTCTCCATCAGCCAGAGGATCATCAGCGCCCATGGCGGGACCATGGAGGCTTCGAACAACCCCGACGGCGGCGCCACTTTCGCGTTCACGCTTTCGGCACGAGAGGGAGATGAGCCGTGACAGAGGAAAAACCTATCGTTTACGTGGTCGATGACGACCCCTCCGTTCGAAAAGCCCTGGAGCGCCTGCTTCGATCAGCCGGCCATGACGCGAAGACCTTCGCATCGGCCCTCGAGTTCCTTGATTGCAGCCATCCTGATTCGCCGGGATGCCTCGTTCTTGACATCAAGATGCCGAAGTTGAGCGGTCTCGATCTCCAGGAGCGTCTGGCCGAAAAGGGTATTTCCTTTCCCATCATCTTCGTCACCGGCCACGGTACGGTTCCCGCGAGCGTCAAGGCCTTGAAAGCCGGCGCCATAGATTTCCTCCAAAAACCCTTCAAAGACAGCGAACTCCTCGACGCAGTTTCTCGTGGAATCGAAAAGCATTGCCGCCTGCGACAAGAGCACAAAGAGATGGAAGGGCTCCGTGCAAGGCTGGATAACCTCACCGCACGGGAACGCGAGGTTTTCAGGCTCGTGGTGAGCGGCATGCTGAACAAGCAGGTTGCCTTTGATCTCGGAATTGCCGAGAAGACCATCAAAGTGCACCGGGCACGGGTGATGGAAAAGATGGGAGCCCAATCCCTTGCAGACCTCGTTCGCTTCGCCGAAAAGCTCGGCATTCGTTCTTCGGCAGGCTGACGCCGGCGTCCCACCGGACGCTCGCAAGCGGGCCATTCTCGATCTCATCTTGAAGACATTTCAAACGGAATCCTGGATATTCGCTCGTTCGTTCATGATATGCCGACAGGGGATTTCCTGGCAGACAAAAAGACCGTTAACCCTACAACGATACTTAGTATCCCGTCATTCCGGCGCGTCACCCCGGTGAAAACCGGGACGGAATCCAGGTACAGCTGTGAGGAATCTGACCAATTGGATTCTCTTCCCATCCTCAGACTCCTGGATGCCCCCGGCTGACTTCATGCCGGGACAGGCTCCTCAAGTCCGGCATGACGGAGTGCCGAATGCGGCGCCACTGGTGAGTGACGTTGTAGGATTAAGGGGAGAATGAAAAACACGTTTCTTCATCACCCCCACCCTACCCCTCCCCCGTCGAGGTGGAGGGGAAAAGTAGATGTTACGCCTATATGTATTTTTGCCCCCTGTGTCCAGCGGGCTACTTATGGGACAAGATCAGTTTCTCAAGGGGGGAAGTTAAGAGGTCCCTTCACCAGAAAAGACTTTCATGAAAATGCTGTTCAAAGAAATATCGATTTTGGATCAAAAGCGCTATTGAACCATACCTCAGGGCGAGCGGCTCGTAGCAGCCGCAAATACCCGATCTTCCGTTCATGGTGATGTATAGGACCATAAACGGGAACGTCCGAGCCAACTTTTTGCAAAGGCATCAACGTTTCTTATCGCTCAAGGCCGTCACCCCGGGGAGAGGCTTGCCCTCGAGGAATTCAAGGGATGCTCCGCCGCCGGTTGAAACATGGCTCACCTTATTGCTGAGCCCGGCTTTCCTGACCGCCGAGGCTGAATCTCCCCCCCCGACAACCGTCGTGGCGCCCCTGGCCGTGGCATCGGCCATGGCTCGGGCAATGGCGAAGGTTCCTTTGGATGCCGCTTCGATCTCGAAGACTCCCATGGGTCCATTCCAGATGACGGTCTTGGCTTCGCGCACCACCTTCGAAAAGGCTTCGATGGTTTTGGGTCCGATGTCGATGCCAAGCCATGCCGGGGGAATCGCATTTGCGCCAACGATTTTGGCGCTGCCGATCGTGCGGGCCTTGAAGTCGAGCTTGTCGGTGACGAGCACATCGGTCTGGAGCATGAGTTTATCGCCTGCCGAACTCATGATCTGTTTTGCGATGTCGATCTTGTCATCCTCACAGAGAGAAGCCCCGATCTCGTGCCCGGCTGCCTTGGCAAAGGTAAAAGCCATGCCGCCGCCGATGATCAGTTTGTCGACTTTCGGGAAGAGGTTGTTGATCACCGATATTTTATCCGAAACCTTGGCGCCTCCCATAATGGCGACAAAGGGCCGCTTCGGATTTTCCAGCGCACGGCCGAGGAAATCGAGCTCCTTCTTCATGAGGTAGCCACAGGCTCGCTGGGGAAGGGCGACGCCGGTCATGGAGCTGTGGTCGCGATGAGCCGTGCCGAATGCGTCATTCACGTAAATGTCGGCCAATCCGGTGAGCTTGGCACGGAAGGCTTTTACGTCTTCGTCCTTTGCTTTCAGCTTAGAACCATCCTCGAGTTTGACTTTACCCTCCTCCTCCATGTGAAAGCGCAGGTTTTCGAGCAGGATGACATCGCCGGGTTTCATGGCCGCACACGCCTTTTCCACTTCCGGGCCTACGCAGTCGTTGAGGAACTTGACCGGCCGCTTGATCAACTCCTGCAGCTTTTCGGCAACGGGCTTCAGGCTGAATTCGGGTTTGGCCTTGCCGTTTGGTCGGCCCAGGTGGCTCATCAGGATGACCGCGGCGCCTTTTTCAAGGAGGTAATTGACCGTGGGAAGGCTTGCCACGATCCTTTTGTCGTCCTCGACCTTGCCGTCCTTCACGGGCACGTTATAGTCGGTTCGAACGATGACACGCTTACCTCTCACATCCAGGTCTTCTATGAATAGCTTTTCCATGATGCACACCCCCTTTTGGCTATACTGAGATAGCGTTTAGCGGATTCGTGTTTGCGGGTCAAGAACATCTTTATTGGACCAAAGTCCAATATCTTTCGCCTTTCAACTGCTATAGGTTCCCTATCATGTTCCCGGCTCCATCCGATTCCACGGAGAAACCGCTTGAATCCATTCTTCGGAGAATTCGGTGGGGCGATGTGATGAATACAGTCAAAACAAACAATCTGGAAAGGAGAAAAAAATGAAGAGAAGCATCAAGGCAACCTTTTTTCTGACACTGGCGGCGGCGATCACGATTCTGGTTGTTCCTCCTGTTCTGTCGCAGGACAAGCGGGCGGACAACATGCAGATCCTGCGGGACAAGATCAAGGCGGACAAGAAACTGCTCGTGGCGGCGAACCTGGAACTGACCGAGTCCGAGGCAAGGGACTTTTGGCCGGTCTACGAGGAGTACCAGAGGGACCTGAGTGCGATCAATCAGCGCATAGCCAGGCTCATCGAAAGCTACGCTGAAGACTATGACGCGAACACGCTCACGGATGAGAAGGCCCGGAACCTCACGGCTGAATTTGTGGCGATCGAGCAGACCGACGGCGGGCTCCAGGCCTCCTATTTGTCGAAACTCACCAAGGTTCTGCCCCCGAAGAAAGTGGCTGTGTACCTTCAAATCGAAAACAAGATCCGCGCCGTCGTGATGTACGAACTCGCGGCTAACGTGCCGCTCGTCCAGTAGCGCAGCGCGGGATCCGGTTATGGCCGAGGTCTACCGGGATCTCAAACGGAGGCTGCAGTTGCAATGATTCGATTGCAGGCATGAGAAACGGAGGCACAACCGTGTCTCTGGAAGGCTCATCCTCGGCCATAACTCTCCTTTCGGTGCCACGGTCGATGATGGCTGCGCTTTTCGCGGAAGAAAACCACCCATTCCGTGAGCGACCCGGCTTCCGATTTGGTGGCGCGGAAAAGTCCGCCATCGTGTGACAGGACTGGGCCTGGTATATGACAGGGGAAGGTGACCCACATGGACGTGAGAAAGCAAACTGTCCCGGTCTTTCAACGGAGTGGGGCCCCACAGGAGGGAACGACAATGGGGAGCAAGATCATAATGTCGGCGTGTGTATTGCTGGTGCTGTCGGGCTGCGCGGGAATCGGTCCTTCAACCGTATCCCGGGATCGATTCGATTACACGGCCGCAATTTCCGACTCGTGGAAGCGTCAGATGCTGCTTAACATGGTCAAAATACGCTATGGGGATGCCCCGATCTTCCTGGACGTGTCTTCGGTCATCAGCCAGTATCAGATTGCGGGGCAAATCAATCTGGGCGCCACGTTTATGAACAATCCCTGGAAAGCTTCTGAGACCGTAGGCGTGACAGGAAACTATGTGGACCGCCCGACCATCACTTACACTCCCATTATTGGAGAAAAATTCGCCCGCAGCCTGATGTCCCCTATTGCTCCCTCCGCCTTGCTCAGCCTTACACAGGCCGGCTACCCGGTCGACCTGGTGTTCCGGCTGTTAGTCCAGGAGATCAACGGGATTCGGAATCGCTTTGGCGGGGAAGCAAGGGCTCAATCCGCTGATCCTGAGTTTTATTCCCTGATCGAGAAAATGCGGAGGATTCAGTCGGCGGGGGGCATAGGAATGCGAATCCACGAAATCGACAAGCGAGAAGCTGCCATCATGGTCATCCGGGAGAGACGAGATCCGGCAATTGAACCTTTGGCTATGGAGGTTCGGAAGATTTTAGGTTTAGACACTCACGTCCATGATTTTCATGTGGTGTATGGGGCCATTCCCAGGAATGATAAAGAGATCGCGATCCTGACTCGGTCGTTATTGGAGGTCATCGTCGATCTATCTGCGGACATCGAGGTTCCAGCCGTCCATGTGGGAGAGAAGCGGGTAGGTCCGACTCATGTGGAAGACGCTGCCGCGGGCGCAGAGATTCTGCCTTTGATCCGGATTCAGAGTTCCTCGGGAAAGCCCGGTGATGCCTATGTTTCGGTTCCCTATCGGAATTCCTATTTCTGGATCGACGACCGGGACTTGATGTCCAAGAAGATCTTTTCATTCCTCATGTTTGTCTTCACCTTGGCGGAGACCGGAGACAAAGGGATAACTCCGATTGTGACGGTTCCTACGAATTAGTCCGAAGATCCTGTTTTGAACAGGTAGGATCGAGATCATAGGACCAAAGTCCAATAGACACCGAGCCCCATAGAATCTACACCTGTTCACCGAGCCACCTGGGCAGTCTGCATGTCTTTGCTACTAAGAGGGATGTTTCTCAAGAGAGAGAGGTAAAAAAGGATAACCCCCCGAAAGGATACACGAAACGGTGACGTTACGGATTTCAGGGTTTTAGGAACAGCTTTTCTTGTTCTCGTTGTCACTATTTCCATTCTCTCATGAAAGAAAAAGGAAGAGAAGAAGGCCCAAACGGAAGTGGTCAGGCCCGTGAAGATCATGACGGTCACGTCGAGCACCGATGCGCTTCAGCGCAAATTCCCGGGCATGGTGCGCGCAGCCAAGAGGAGGGATTTGGCCTTCCAGGGGGAGGGAACCCTGAGGCAGCTCCCTGTGGATGAGGGCCAGGAGGTCAAGGAGGGCCAGCTCATCGCCCAACTGGACCAGAGGGATTTTGAGAACAACCTCCGCAACGCCCAGGGTCAGCTCGCAAAGGCCAAAGCGGCCCTGGAGGGCGCCCAGAGCGAGTACGACAGAACCTTTCGGATTCAAAAGCAGGACCCCGGCGCGGCGAGTGAAAGCATGGTGGTGAAGAGGCGTGAAGCCGTAGACCAGTCCAAAGCGGAGATAGATTCGGCCAAGGCATCTGTTGATGCAGCGCAGGACAAGCTTGGCTATACGACCCTGCGGGCCCCCTTTGCCGGTGTGGTTTCCAAAAGGTATGCTGACAATTTCCAGGAAGTCCGGGCCAATCAGGCTATCGTGAGCCTGGATGACCTCTCCTCCCTTGAGATCCTGGTGCACCTTCCGGAGATCGTGGTCGTCTCCATCAGGGAATCCGACAAGCAGGCCGGGTCGGATGTGCGCGCTCATGCGGAGTTTGCAGCGGCCCCCGGAAAAGAGTAAGATCTGAAGATCAAGGAGTTTGCCACCCGGGTCGATCCGAAAACCCAGACCTACCATGTGGTGCTGCAAATGGAGCGGAGCAGCAACGGGTGAACTGGCGCCGGGGCCGGATTGGTAGACAGGGGCGAACCCCATCACAAGGCTTGTGGGAGAGTCCATGCGGTTTTTCACGATGCCGGCGGGCCTTTACAAAAACTGGAACCACAGCCGGTCCCATTCGCCGGAGTATGAGCGTTACCGGCAGGAGACGGAAAACCTCGCTGCGAAGTATTCTTCGGCCGCCTCATTCTCGCTGCCTGGAGAAATATCCCGCCGTTATTGAAATTCCCAAGTTAAAGGAGAAGAGAACATGCCAGTAGCAGATTACAAAACGTATTGCAGAATGATCGACCATGCCCTTGAAAAGAAGTTCGCCTACCCCGCCATCAACGTCACGTCCCTCACAACGGCCAATGGCGTATTGAAGGGCCTGGCCGAGAGCAAGAGCGACGGGATCATCCAAGTCTCGACAGGGGGGGCGGCCTTTGCCTCCGGGCTGTACCTCAAGGACATGCCCTTGGGGGCCATCTCCATAGCCGAGCACGTTCACCGCGCCGCGGAGCGTTACCCCATCTATGTGGCCCTGCACACGGATCACTGCCAGGCCAAGATGCTGGATCGTTATGTGGTCCCGCTTATCGAGGAGACGGAGAGGCGCCGCGCCTCGGGCAAACCGAACCTCTTCAACAGCCACATGTTCGACGGGAGTGATCTGCCTCTCAAGGAGAACCTCGACATCGCCGTGAAACTACTCGAGCGCTGTCACGAAAATGAACTCATCCTGGAGGTGGAGGCAGGGGTCGTAGGCGGAACGGAGGATGGGATCAAGGGAGACGGCGGAGAGAAGCTCTACACGACGCCGGAAGACATGCTCGAGGTTTACCGCCGGCTCGGTCGGGTCAAAGGGGCACGCTACCTTCTGGCCGCGACCTTCGGCAATGTCCATGGCGTCTATAAGCCGGGCCAGGTGAAGCTCAAGCCCACTATCCTGAAGGCGGGACAGGAAGCCGTGGAACAGGCCTTTGGCAAAGGAACCCGCTTTGCTCTCGTCTTTCACGGAGGTTCGGGATCGGCCCTCGAGGAGATCAGGGAGGCGGTTGACTACGGTGTCGTGAAGATGAACATCGACACCGATACGCAGTATGCCTTCACGCGCCCCATCGTGGACCACATGATGAAGAACTATGAAGGCGTCCTCAAGATCGAGGGGGATGTGGGGAACAAGGAGAAATACGATCCCCGTTCCTATATGAAGCTCGGGGAGGCCGCCCTGGCCGAAAGGGTGAAGCAGGCGGTAACCGATCTGAGGGGTCTTGGAACCACCCTTTTTGTAAGCGGTCGGTAAAAAAGAGCCTTAAGAGAATTGAAAAATATCACTGGAGAAGGTGCATTCAAGGTCATTGCCTGGTACGGCAACGAATGGAGCTATTCAAACCGGGTGGTGGATCTTCTCCGATACATGGAGGTCTAGCTTCCCTCCATGTTCCCCTGCGGGTGCCCCTTGATGCCGCTGTAAATCTTGGCAATCCCAAGGGAGAGCTTTCGGATGTTTAGCCGACCGAAGCCGGCCGCACCCATCTCGGAGAGGAATTCCGTGGCCTTTGGGAATTCCTGGACCGAGTTTGCCAGGTAGCTGTATGCACCACTGGTTCGAGAGATCAGGTTCCCCACCGGTGGCAGGATGTGATGGAAATAGATCCGGTAAAGATTTCCCAGCACCGGATCATCCGGATAGTCAAATTCCATGATCAGCAACTGCCCGCCCCTTTTCAAGACCCGCCTCAATTCCCTGAGGACCGTACCCCGCTCCTTGATATTTCGAATGCCGAAGGCCATGGTCACGCAATCCGCGCAGCAACTCCTGACAGGCAACCGGCGCGCGTCTCCCATGAGGAGCTGAACGCGATCTTCAAGCCCCTTGGACCGGATCTTCCGCTGACCGATGGACAACATGCCGGGAGAGAAATCCACACCGATGACCCGAGCCCTTGGGTCACGCTTGCAGATCTCCATGGCAACCTCTGCGGTGCCGGTGGCCAGGTCAAGAACCAGACCGGTTCTTTTCGCGGTTACGCTCCTTGCAAGGGCCCGCCTCCAGAAAACGTCCATTCCCAGCGATAGGAAGCTGTTCTGAAAGTCATAGGAGAAGGCTATGGACTCGAACATCCTCTTCACCCGGAAATCCTCCATACCCTTTTTTCTCCTGCAAAGCGAAACGATCGGTGCCCTCAATTTTTCTCAATGACTTGCTTCATGAACTTGACCAGGTGTCTCGCGTTTTCAGACAGTGGGCTTCAACAGGGGTCTTCATTTCGGAGTTTCCTTGTCTCTTCAAGTACCTCTCGAGCAAAAGCAACATCTCTCGTGCGGCCTCTATTTTTTCCCCTTTTGTTGCAGGCTCTTCTCCCTCTATTCGGTGCTGTCCTTCCGCTCCATAGTGACTCCAGACTTTCACACACCCGCTCAAAACCACCCATTTTCCGAGCATGGTCGCGACGGCAGGGATACCCAGTCTGAAAGCCTCTTCACAATGCCGACTGAATCATCCCTTTGCCCTCTGCCCCCGGTCCCCCATTCCGGGGAGAATCCGGGGGCGATGGAAAAACCTTTACGGAAAAACCGGATCTAGAGAACCGTGTACTTTGGACCTCCCCCTCCTTCGGGCGGGACCCAGTTAATGATTTCGTAAGGGTCTTTCACGTCGCAGGTCTTGCAGTGGACGCAATTGGAGAAATTCAATTTCATTTGGCGCTTTCCCGTTTCCTCGTCAATCTCCATTTCATAAACATTCCCCGGGCAGAACCTCACACACGGGTTCTGAAACTCCTCGGTACACCGGTTGTAACAGATTTCCAGATCCAGGATCTTTAGATGGGCCGGCTGCTTCTCTTCATGGGTCGTCCCGGAATAGTAGACATCGGTCTCCTTATCAAAGGTGAGCTTTCCGTCGTACTTGATGGTTCCCTTTTCCTCCTCTGTGAGGGACGCTTTGCCATAAAGGTCAATCACCTTTTTCAAATGGGTGAAATCCGGCTCCGTGGCGAGGCGCCCTTTGAGGATCCTGCCCCCGAGGATGTACTGCAACCCCGCTTTGATCAGGGCGAAATACAGGCCCTTCTGGAAGGCCTGGTGGAAATTGCGAACCCTGTAGAGTTCCCGTCCCACGTAGCTCTCCATGAGCGCTTTTTCGTAGCCGGAAAGCTGCTCCTCGGAGAAATCCTCCTTGAGGAGGGCTTCAAAGCTCGTCTCCGCCGCCAGCATCCCGGATTTCATGGCCGCGTGAATTCCTTTGATCTTCTGGCTGATGAAGAGGCTCGCCGAATCTCCCACCAGCATTCCACCCGGGAAGGTTAGCTTCGGCACGGAGAAGAATCCGCCCACGGGTGCGGTCTTTGCCCCATACTGGACTACCTGCCCGTCTTTAAGCAATTCGGACACATAGGGGTGGAGTTTGAATTTCTGGAACTCCCGGTGAGGATCCAGATAGGGGTCTTTGTAGTCCAGGCCCGTGAGGAGCCCGACGGAAACCCTGTTGTCTCTCATCCCGTAGATGAAGCCTCCTCCATAGGTGTCGCTCTTAAGGGGGTATCCGAGCGTGTGAATCACGTCCCCCGGCTGAATCCTGCCTTCCGGAATTTCCCATACCTCTTTCACCCCAACCACATAACTCTGGGGATTCTTTCCCCGGTCCAGGTCGAATTTCTTGATAAGGGTCTTTGTCAGGCTCCCCCGGGACCCTTCCCCGAAGATCGTGACTTTGGCGCGAAGATCGATGCCCGGCTCGTAATTGGGCTTTTTGCTTCCGTCGGCGTCGATCCCTTTGTCCCCCGTCCGGACGCCCACGACGCGGCCGTTCTCGTAGAGAACTTCCGTTCCCGCGAACCCGGGAAACATATACACCCCAGCCTCCTCCACAAGGGTGCCGAGCCATGTATTGACCCTGGCCAGGGAGACCACATAGTTGCCGTGGTTGTTGAGAGGCGGAGGCACGATGGGTGATTTGATCCTTCCCCTTCCGGTGAAAAGACAGACCTCCTCTCTTTTCACCTCTCCTTCCAGGGGAGCCCCTTTTTCCAGGTAGTCGGGGACAAGCTCTTTGAGGGCAACGGGATCCATGACCCCGCCGGAAATGCCGTGGGCACCCACGGAAGCGCCCTTTTCCAGAACGGCGATCATGACTTCTTCCAGTTTCTTTCCCCGGCCCTCCTGTTCCGCTTTTTCATTTTGTTTCCGGATGAGATTGGAAAGGTGAAGGGCCCCGCTCAGGCAGGCTATCCCTCCTCCCACAAAGAGAACATCCACTTCCATCACTTCTCGCTCTTGCATTTTCCACCCTCCTTCCGCTCGCTTCACAAAGAGCACTGCGCTCGATGCGGAAATTTCTCGTGTGATTTGCCCGCGTCACCCAAGCACCAGAAGGGGAGAGCTCGCCATTCTATGGAATATCTCTTTGATGGACTCGCGCAGGATCAGCAAGGAACAACGCAAACCTCGATTCTCAAACGCCTCTTGGCAATGGATGCCAAAATTTCCCCCTTTCTGACAATGGGGACAAGAAGTCCTTTTCCATGGGAAGAAGCATAGTGGTATTTCCCTTGCTGGTCAATACATATCCGGCCTTACGAGACGGTGGGTTCTCTTCGCCGCCTCATCTTGTCGCCGTATCTCACTCCTGGGTCCATGCAAAGAAAGTGGGACCGATTTCTTCCATAACCACTTACGGGTCTATCGGGTGCACTCCCTGTTTGTCCTCATGCGCCATCTAATGGCCTGCGGCGATTGTTTTTCTGATAGGCTTCAAAGACGCGATCAAAGGCTCCCTTGTAACCCTGAAACGATATTTATTATTCCTTCATTCCGGCGCGTCATCCCGGTGAAAACCGGGGCGGAATCCAGGGTCAAAGGTCTTGGAGCTGTCTTCTGGATGCCGGTTTTCACCGGCATGACGGGTTGGCTGTATTTCCACATAAATGTATTGCGAAACAAGTTCCATATATTTTGGACAATGATTCACCTTCTTGAAGCAATCCCACATCTCGGAAAGAAACGTCACTCATCTTGAACAACTGCAAGTCGCCCATTTGACATTATTCTGGGTTCGTGTAAAGTGGCGGAGTGGGAAGACCGTTAAGCATAGAGTATCCTGGTGAAGCACTCAAGAAGAAAGGAGGCAGAGATAAGCCGGCCAAGAAGGCTGCCGTTTACCTGGTCAAGCGATACTCGGGGCTGAGCAACCGGGAAATCGGCCACTTCTGTGGGGGCATGCATTACAGCGCCCTGAGCAAATCATCCGCCCGGTTTGAGCGGGAGATGGAAAAGAACTCGGAATTGCGCCGTCTTGTCAAAGCGCTTATGTCCAACGTCAAGACCTGACAGGGAGGTAAATATTCTTGACAAAGTACCATAATTTGGTACTATATAGCGAATGAAAAGAAAACATCGCAAGACACTGGAGCTAATCTTTCGCAGGCCTGTCAGCGGCAGTATCAAATGGGATGACATCGAGGCAATGTTGGTTGCTCTTGGTGCCGAGGTCAGCGAGCGTGGAGGGTCCAGAGTGGCGGTGGTTTTATTTAATGAGGTAAGAGTATTTCATAGACCACACCCGACGCCGGATACCGACAAAGGTGCGGTTTCGAGCATTCGGAAATGGTTGGAAAGCCATGGAGTTATGCCATGAATATCATGACAGTTGAAGGCCATAAAGCCAAAATCGAATACGATCCTGAGATCGACATGTTTCGGGGTGAAATACTCGGGCTTAACGGGGGTGCTGATTTTTATGGTAAAACACCGGATGAGTTGCGCTTGGAGTTTAAAAAGTCCTTGAAGGTGTTTCTTGACGTCTGCAAAGAAAAAGGGATCGAACCATACAAAGAATATTCCGGCAAATTCAATCTGCGCATTCCTGCTGAACTGCATGCCGAGATCGCTTCAAGGGCTTCGGCAGAAGGAAAGAGCTTAAATCAGTGGATCGTTGAAACACTGGATCAAGTTGTTCATCCCCGTTAGAAACCTTTGCATTCGACCTTCAGGCACCCTCGGCCGCGATCCGACCCGGGGACCGTCCTTCTCGGAAAAGGGACGATCTCGATAGGGCAGTAAAGATGCAGCGGCGAGGCCCGGCAATGATTCAACCCCTCTCCGAGATCCCGTCAGGCTGCACGACTCAAGGGCCCAATTCCAGAAGTTCGTTATGTCCAATGTCAAGACCTGACACGGAGGCCGTACGGCTCCGCTGAAGCTACGACGGGACAAGCTGCGTCAGTCTGCGGGCTTGTTTGTGCGACGTATTATCATACGTCTCCGCACAGCCCCTTGACTTCCCCCGCTCAGGGAGCGGGATCTGACCGTATACCCCATTGAATTTCTTAGTGCCCAGGATGCCGCACCCGCGCAAATAGGCCCGACGGGCGGGAAAAAACGTGCACTTGGGCAATCACTTATCCGCCGTACATCCTATTGGGAAGATACAGGGCAATTTGAGGGAAGGCTACCAAAATGACCAGGGTGATGAGGTCCATCACCAAGAAGGGGACGATGCCGCGAAAGATGTCTCCCAGGGCGACCAGTTCTCCGGCCGCCCCTTTCACCACGTACACGTTGATGCCCAGGGGCGGGGTGATGAGTCCCACCTCCACCACTTTCACCATGATAATCCCGTACCAGATAGGATCGAATCCCAGTCGCTCGATTATGGGAAATATGACAGGGAGGGTGATGGCAAGCATGCCAAAGGCATCCAAAAACATCCCAAGAAAGACATAGAGGATTAGAAACCCGGATAGAATGACCATAGGGGAGGTGGGAATCTTTTCGATCCATTCCACCAGATTGGTTGGGACCCGGCTTACTGCAAGAAATCGGCTGAAAATGATGGCACCGATAATGATCACAAAAATCATCGAGGTCGTTCTTGCCGTTTCCAAAAGGGTTTCACCCAAAACCCGAGACCTGGATTTTTTTTCCATCAGGAGGACAATGATGAAAGCCCCGAAGGCGCCGAAGGCGGCCGCCTCCGTTGCAGTGAAAATGCCCGAATAGATGCCTCCAACAACGATGACCACCAAGAAAGGGAAAGCCCAGAGCCCCCTGATCGCATCCACTTTCACTCTCAGAGGCGTTTTGTCTTTAATGCCCGGGGTCAGGGCAGGACTGAGCTTGCATTTCACGATGACCATCAACAAATAGAGACCGGCGGACAGGACGCCTGGAAGGATTCCTGCAATGAGAAGTTTCCCGATGGATTGCTGCGTCAGAATCGCATAGAAGACCAGAATCGTGCTGGGAGGGATCAGTACGGCCAGGGTGCCTGATGCCGCTATGGCTCCAGCCGACAAGCGTCTGTCATGCCCATATTTGAGCATCTCGGGCAAACCGATTTTGGTGAAAATCGCCGCGGATGCAACCGTCGATCCGCAAGCGGCCCCGAACAGGCCTGAAGCTGCGATCGTCGCCAGGACCAATCCGCCGGGCAAGTGACCGATCCAGAGACGTGCGGCCCTGTAAATTCTGGCGCTCAAACCGCTGTGATATGCAAAAAGCCCCATGAGGAGAAACAAGGGCACCACACTGAGTTCATAGGAAGCCGACACCTCGAATGGCGTCGTTCGAAGCAGGCCCAAGGCACCGCGAGCCCCGACCAGCATGAGGAAACCGAGCGCTCCGACCGATGCCAGGGCCACCCCGATCTGAATACCGAATGCGATAAGAAGCACCAACAGGGCAATGCCCAGATATCCAACCACGACAGTTTCCATGGGCCCCTTCCTCCCCGAGTCCTCAATGCATCTGAACCGATTCTACCAGCTCTCCCCTCAGGCTTTGGATGATCTTCAAGAGAAACTGCATGCAGATTAAGAAGCATCCCACCACGAGCAGCAGCCTTGCAGGATAAATGGGAACCGCTATAATCCCCGGATAGAATTCTCGAGAGGCCCAGGACTCCAGGAGCATGTTCCATCCCTGCCACAAAACGACCCCGAAAAAAAGGAATCCTGTCAGCCACGCCAAGAGATTCAACAGGAGCTGTCCTTTCGGAGGAAACGTCGAAATGAGCACACGCGCCCGGATATGGCCCCCGAGTTCCTCCGTGTAGGAAAGACCCAGAAAGACCACCGCCGCCATGAATACCTTGGTAAATTCTATCGTACCCGGAAGCGGTTTATTCGCGAAAACCCTTGAAAGCACATCGCTCACAATCAGTAACATCATCAGAAACAACAAGCCTGCGCTTACAAAGCTCGTAGCCCTGTTACATATTCTGAGGACTCTCGTCATTCTTCGATCTCTCCCTCTCCCAAAAAGGAGGCTCCACCATGAATTCCTCAAAGGGACTTGAGCGAAATGTCGGCCGAAAAAATACCGGGTCTGAAAATCAAAGATGGCCGAATTTTCAAATGTGAACGATCCCGCCCTCCCGGCCTCCATGATTCAACTGCCCCGTTGTAAGCGATCACGGGGTAGTCGCATTACGAGAGCCGCCTCTGGCTGAAGCGGCCAGTCTAATCAAAGGGCGGAAACTTCATGAACGACATTCCAGTTGGATCGTCGAAGTCCCCCTTTCGAAAAGGGCGGGAGTTTTTGCCTTGGCACGGCCCCATGAAATTTCATGTAAGCCGTACCGGTTATGCGGGCTTTTTCTATAGGGCCGGTCGAAGATCCCGCCGCCATGTGGCTGGGCACGGAAGCCTCGGAACGGAAGAAAAGCCCACCTCACCCCGTGATCGCTTACGCCCCCGCAGATGAAAGAAAGAGGCGTTCTTCAAGAACAATCCAGGCTGCGCCCTGCCGTTAGGAAAGCCGGGACTGAAATGGCAGAACGCTCCGTCATTCCATCAACTGTACGAAGCGGTCGATCACCCGTTTGGCAGGTAAACCGCGCTCCTCCTTTTCCTTAATCCATTTCGTTTTCAAGTTCTTGATCTCCGGAAGAGCCGCCCATTTCTTCAGTTCCGATTTGGGAAACTCGTACATCTCAACGCCGGCGGCTTGAACCTTCTTGGCCGTATCCGCACGGTCTTTTTCAATCCCGCGCAGCAAATGAAACGACAGATCTTTCCCGGTCCCCGCCATAATTTCTTGAACATCGGGAGGGAGCCTGTTCCAGGTATCCATATTCATGGCCAAAAGGGCCGTTATGCCAAGAATATGGGCGTCGACGCCGTATTTCACCACTTCGTGAAGCCCATAGGCAAACGTGTGCTCGAGGGGAAAAATCATTCCATCCACCGTCCCCTTCTGCACCGCCGTATAGATGTCTCCTGCCGGCATAAATACGGAAGCGCAACCCACGGCTTCCAGGATCTTTCCGTGCCCTTCCGAGGAAACACGAAGTTTGAGACCCTTCAAATCCTCCAGCGATTGCACTCGCGCTCGCCGGGTCCACAATGTGTAGAAATCATAAGGGAAAATGCTTACGAGCGTTAGATTCTTCTTTTTCAACTCCTCCTTCAGTGCAGGCTCTTCCCCATAGAGAGCCCACTTGGCCTTGTAAACCTCGTCCAGGCTTCGTTCGGCAAAAGGAAAAGCAGAGATGAAGGTCCAAAGGGGAAGCTCACTGGGATTATACTGGGGCGCACAGTAGCCCAGATCCGCCACTCCTTGCCCGACGCCGTGGATATTCTCTTTGCCTTTAAGCAGGGACTGACTCCAGTAAATTTCAATCTTGACCTTTCCCTGCGTGCGCGTCTCCACCTGCTCCTTCCACCACATCACCGAATTTGGTCTCGTCCCTTTGGGCGGTGAGATCTCGGAATAACGAAGCAAAATGGGTTTCTTTTCAGAGGCCGCACAAATCTGCCGGCCGAAAACCCAGAAACCAACAGAAATCAAGAACAAACCCAAAAGAACCACTGATGCTCCTCTTGATTTGACATGAACCATCGGAACCTCCTTTAATGTCAGTGAATCAACCAAGAACCCCTGTGATAAAACCCTCGAACCATCCTGCTCCTTAAGACGATGAGCCTTCTTCCACCTCCTTTTCCGGGTTCAACCCTATCAATTGACCTTTCGCTCCCTGTCTTTCCAAAACGGGCCTCTCAGCTCCTCTTTCAATACTTTCCCAGAGGTGTTCTTAGGCAGACTCTCCACGAACACAAGGGACCTGGGCTGCTTGTACCTTCCCAGCTTATCCTGACAAAACGAAACAATTTCCGACTCGGTGCAAGTCATATCTTTCCGGAGGACCACAAACGCCTTTACCGATTCTCCCCATCGATCGTCGGGAACCCCGATTACAGACGACTCCATAACGGCAGGGTGGCTTGACAGGACCTCTTCAACCTCTCGAGAGTAGATGTTCATTCCACCGCTTATGATCATGTCTTTCTTCCGATCGACAATGTAGATATAGGATTCCTCATCGGCTCGTCCGAGATCTCCCGTGTGCAGCCAACCGCCTCTTAGAGTTTCCTCCGTCTCTTTCGGGAGATTCCAATACCCCTTCATGATATTGTCTCCTCGCGCCACCACCTCTCCAATGACGCCCGGAGGGACTTCCAGGTCATTTTCATCAAAAATACGGACCTCAACGCCGGTGGCCTCACGGCCTGCAGACAGGAGTCTCTTCGATTGCGGCCCTTCAGTTTTATGGTCTTCAGGTCGCAACACCGTAAGCACCGGGCTTGACTCCGTCTGTCCGAAAGTCTGTATAAAGCTGCATTGAAACAGGTCCAGGGCTTCCCGGAGCCTTGCCAGAGGCATTGGCGCAGAGCCGTACATGATCATTTTCAATCTTGAAAAATCAAAAGAGCGAATCTCCGGCAATTCCAGCATGAAGATGATCATGGCCGGAACGAGAAACGTGTGGCTGATTCCAAATTCAACGAGCCTCTTTAAAAAGCGAGAAAGTTCAAATCGTGGCTCGACATGCACCGTGACTCCCATCAGCATTGACCCTATGGTCTTATTGATTCCACCGGTAAGGCAAAGCGGCGCAGCCGTCAGAAAGGTGTCGTTGTTCCTCAAGTTCGTTTCGATGCAATGGGTGAATGAATTCGCCAGCAAATTCCTGTGTGTAATCATGGCTCCTTTCGGCCTGCCGGTCGTTCCACTCGTATACATGATGTAAATCAAATCCTTCGGGGAAACGCGTGCCTCCGGCTCTGAATCACATGCCGATCGCAGACTTTCTTCGTAATCCATAGCCCATCCGGGCACTGTTTTGCCGACACAAATGCCGAATTCCAGATGAGGATGAGATCTCATGAATTCTCCAACGAGCTCTGCATAGCTTTCTTCGAAAATAATTCCACGTGGCATTGCGTCGGATAGGATATAGGAGACTTCCTGCTCGGATAATCGATAGTTGATCGGCACCATTGTGATGCCCGTTTTCGAGCCCGCGAAATAGCACTCCAAATACTCGGGTCTGTTGGTCATCAGGATGGCCACCCGGTCCCCGAGCCCAAGAAATTGGCCCAGCAGAGCGTGCGCCAGTCGATTGACCCTCTGATTGAGTGAAGCGTAAGAAATTTGCCCGTTTTCAAAGGCAATCGCCGTCTTGCCGGGAAAAAGCTTTGCATTCCTCCTCAGGATGTCACTGAGCAGCATGAAAGGAACCTCTTCGAAGGCTTTGAGATCGTGTCCCAAAGATTCCACCATAATGAAGACAAAAACCGGTGTCAACCTAACTTCACCGGAAATCTCGCGGGGATCGTCTTAACGACCCCCCGTCGAAACCCGAGGGCCAATGGTCGGGCGGGGTGATCTCATTTGGATTAAGCAGGCTCGTATGAAACTTCATCGGGCCGTGCCAAGGTAAAAACTCCCCACTTTTTTAAAGGGGGGCCGGGGGGGATTTCTTGTAAGCGCTTGAAAATCCCCCTAAATCCCCCTTTTCGAAAGGGGGACTTTGGCGGTCCATATCCAGTGTTGTGCATGAAGTTTCTGCCCTTTGATTAGACTGGCCCTCCAGGCCAGAGGCCCCGCTCGTATGAAACTTCACGGGGCCGTCCCAGGGCAAAAACTCCCCCCTTTGGTAAAGGGGGGCCGGGGGGGATTTCTTGTAAGCCCTTGAAAATCGCCCTGAATCCCCCTTTTCGAAAGGGCCACTTTCACGATCCAACTTGAATGTGGTTCATGAAGTTTCTGTCCTTGATTAGACTGGTCGCTTCGGCCAGAGGCGGCGCTCGTATGAAACTTCATGAGGCTGGCAGTGCCTCATGGTTTGTTAAGGGTTGAAGATTATACCCCATTTCTTTGAGGATGCTGGTGTAGACATACAGACGACGCTGATTGAAACGGGCTTCATAAGC
>Ga0209164_1001673_pt1 | contig 27060 bp, 16 predicted proteins | sample MTBNYHSulfiMetaG_FD_187458 | JGI IMG/M metagenome (GOLD analysis project Ga0209164, IMG submission 187458) | Enrichment culture microbial communities from rom New York Harbor, USA that are MTBE-degrading - MTBE-NYH (New York Harbor Sulfidogenic)... | ecosystem: Environmental > Aquatic > Marine >... | reverse complement strand
CCGGAACGTGATCGACAAGTACGATGCCGTCGTCTCCATCGCCTGCGGTGTGGGCGTGCAGTTCATGGCGGAGAAGTACTTCTCGACCCCGGTCTACCCGGGCGTCAACACCTGCTTCATGGGCGTGACGGAGGAGCGCGGCGTCTGGAGCGAACGCTGCCAGGGATGCGGCCAGTGCATCCTCGGCCGCACCGCCGGGATCTGCCCCATCTCCCGCTGCGCCAAGCGGCTCTTGAACGGCCCCTGCGGAGGATCGTCCAAGGGCAAATGCGAGATCAGCAAGGACGTCCCCTGCGCCTGGCAGCTGATCATCGACCGCCTGAAGGAGCTCGGACGCCTCGACGACTACGAGATTCTTGCGCCCATCAAGGATTGGTCGACCGACCGGGCCGGCGGCCCCAGAACCGTGGTGAGGGAGGATGTGAGACTATGAGCGCAATGGCTACCCTGAAGACCCCCAGCAAGTTGGAAAAGATCCTGGCAGCCGGGCATCTTGCGGTCACATCCGAATGCGGCCCCCCGCGCGGGAGCGATCCCGAGGCGATCACCCGGAAGGCCGAGATGATCAAGGACCATGTCGACGCCATCAACATCACCGACAACCAGACGTCGGTCACGCGGCTGTGCAGCCTGGCTTCCTGCATTCACATCAAGCTCATGGGCCTCGAGCCCATCCTGCAGATGGTCGTGCGTGACCGCAACCGAATCGCGCTCCAGAGCGATATCCTGGGAGCCGCTTCTTTCGACATCTTCAACATGCTCTGCCTCTCGGGGGACCATCAGAGCTTCGGAGACTGCCCGGCCGGCCAGAACGTCTTCGACATCGACTCGATGCAGCTCCTCCAGACCGTGCGCCGCATGCGCGACGAAGGCAAGTTCCTCGGCGGCGACGAGATCAAGCGCCCGCCCCGCATGTTCGTGGGGGCCGCGGCGAACCCCTTCGCCGACCCCTTCGAGATCCGTGTACCGCGCCTCGCCAAGAAGGTCGCGGCCGGCGCCGAGTTCATCCAGACACAGTGCATCTACAACCTCGACAAGTTCGAGAAGTGGATGCAGGGCGTCCGGGACCGGGGCCTTCACGAAAAGGTCCACATCCTGGCGGGCCTGACCCCCATGAAATCGGCCGGCATGGCCAAATACATGAAGAACCGGGTGCCGGGCATGGACGTGCCCGACGAGGTCATCAAGCGCATGAGCGGCGTCCCGAAGGAGCAGCAGCCCCAGGAGGGGCTCGACATCTGCGTCGAGGCCATCCAGCGCCTCAAGGAAGTGGAGGGCGTGCACGGATTCCACATCATGGCCATCGAATGGGAAGACAAGGTCCCGGAACTGGTCGAAAGGGGTGGACTCTATCCCAGACCGCAGGTAGATTAGAACTGGAAACCGATTCGCGGCGGATAGCGCCTGGATGGGCACCCGGTTCGTTCTCGTTCATTGGTGTCCATCCGGAAGTGACATCCCGGCAGAACCCCGCTTCATATGATTGAATGTATTCAAGACCATTTTTGTCTCGACTCGCGTGGAGCATTTCGAAATAGGGAACTCACAATTCAGGAGGAATCGATATGGCAAAACATTACATTCTGGTGGTTGACGATGATCCCGATCTGGTGGAGACCGTCGCGATGATGCTGGAGAGCAAGGGATGCGAAGTGGGCCGCGCCTATGACGGCGTGGAAGGCGAGGAGTCCATCAAGCAGCGCCGCCCCGACCTCGTCATCCTGGATGTCATGATGCCGCGGAAGGACGGCTACGTCCTGTGCGCCGAACTCAAATCGAAGGACGAGACGAAGGACATCCCGGTGGTGCTTCTGACCGCCGTGGGCGAGGCCGTCCCGACGACGACCTACACGCACCGGGACGGCATGTCCACGGAGGCGGACGACTACATTCCGAAACCCATCGACACCGAAGGGCTCTGGAAAGTGGTCAGCGGTCTTCTCTAGGGATCTTCAACCGGCGGCGGGGAATGGCATGGGGACCTGCGCCCCCCTATCTCTGGGCGGTTTCAAGATTCTCGACCAGGTCCTGTGGACCCCCTTGGCCGAGAACGGCCTGGATGGATCTCCGGGGCGGGAGTTCTGCAGCCTGCTCTCGACCCGTGAGGTCAACCTGCCTTTCCTGACCCTGGAACGCTCCGGTCCTCAGACCTGCTGGAACATCGTCTTCGGCTCCCAGGACGCCTCCCACGCCGGCGCGATCTTCCCCGATCACATCCTCTGCGAAGGGGGGGCCCCCATGCCGGGGGCCGTCCTCTCGCTCTTTCCGCACCGCAACGACCCCATCGTCGCCGGAAGGCTCATCCAGGCCTTCGCCCGCGCCGGCATCTGGCCCTATGTGCTGGCGTATTCCCCCTCGGCCCTCTCCGTGGTCGTCCCGGCAGCAGCCGTTGCGCAGGCGACCGAGGCCATCTTCGGCCCCTTCTGCTTCGGGACCTTCCACACGCCGGTGGACTGGCGCCTCGCCCAGCAGGGGAAGGAGGCCCTCTTCAAGGAGGTCGTCGCCTCCTTCAGCGAAAAGAGGCCCAAGGTCTACGGCCTGCGCTGGTCCGACAACCTGCGCCTTTTCATCCTGGACCTCGAAAAGGCGACCATGCCGCTCGCCGGCCGAATCCTCGAAGCCCTCGCCCCCAGCGGCGGGCCGCTGCATTTTCTCATGTCGAGCCTGTCAGACCCGGCCTCCCGGACCCGGCTCCTCATCGCCGTCCCGGAGGAGGCCCGGTTCGCATGCTCGGCGGCGATCGGCCGCGGGGCGGATCAGGGGTTTTCGGCGACCAGCCGCCCCGCCGCCCTGTTCACCATGAACGGCCCACACTTCGGGGACCGCTTCGGGATTACCTCCATCCTGCTTCAGGGGTTCGAGGAGGCCGGCCTCCACTTGATTGCCCTCAACTGCTCGGTCGCCTCCATTACGGGGCTCGTTGCCCCCGAAGAGGCCGACCGGGCCGTCTCCGCCATCACTCACTGCTTCGAGGTCCCCGCGGTCATCAAACTCTCCGCATGATGCGTCCTAATAAAATCATTCATTTCTAAATATTACGTTACATTATTTACAAATAACTTTAAGCTAGAGACGTTCGTTTTCCCCCTCCGGATCATTTCTTCCCCTCGAACCTACCGCGCATCGATCGATGCAGCCTCAACCTCCTCCAGGTACGAATCTTTTCGTGCTGCATCATCGCGCCGAGCGCTGCAGCGGCCTCAGCCTCCTCCGGGGGCGGATCCCTTCAAATACCGCACAGAAATGACCCCACAAAAGCCCGCTCCCGCAGGGCCGGATCTTTGGCGGACTACTCCTCGACAAAGAGGCACGCGAAGACCTTCGCGTCCGAGAGGATGTCCGGGATCGGGCAGGATTCGTTCGGCTGGTGGGCGGTGTGCGGCGCTGTGGACCAGACCGCGGCCGGGTAGCCCGCCCGGCGGAAGAAGGCGGCGAAGGTCCCCCCGCCGATCCCCATGGGCCTCGCTTCGCGCCCCGTAACCCGCAGGACGGCCCGTTCGAGGGCTTTGACCACCGGCGCGTCGACGGGGGTGGCCTCGGTCGCGTCCTGGCGCTGAACCACCTGGATGTCCACCTTCAGATCCAATTCCTGCGCCACCTTCGCCGCAAGGTCCCCGATCGCCCCGATGACCGTTTCAACCTCGTACACAGGTAGAATACGGCAGTCCATGTAGAAGACCTGTCTTCCCGGAACGGTATTCACGTTGGGAACGTTGGCCTCGATCTTGGTGCATTCGAAGGTGGATACGGGGGGGCTGAAGAGCTGGTCCTTCTTGCCGAAACGGGATTTGATCTTGTCGAATGCCGTGATCAGCCGCGCCGCGCCGTACAGGCTGTTGTTGCCCCGATGCGGCGTACTCGCGTGGGTCTGTTTGCCCGTCACCGTCAACTTCAGCCATAGCATGCTCTTCTCGGCCACCTCGATCATGGTCCCGGTCTCGTTGCCGGCATCCGGTACAACGATCCAGTCCGATTTCTTGAACAGATCCGAACGTTGGGCCAGGAGCGGAACGAGCCCATACTCGCTTCCAGTCTCTTCGTCCGCCACGATGGCCAACCCCACCTGCCGTGCCAGGGGTGTGTCCGCCTCGAGGACGGCCTTCAACGCCAGATAAGAGCTGACGATCCCGTGCTGATTGTCTTCGACCCCACGCCCGATTACCCGGTCCTCCTCGATCACCACCTTGTAGGGGTCACTCTGCCACAGGTTCGGATCCCCCGGTGGAACGATGTCCGCGTGGCTGAGGATCCAGACGGCGGGAGCCTCCGAGGCCTCGCCCCAGCGGGCGACGAGATTGGGGCGGTACCCCGCCGGCACCCGGGAGTCGATGGCATGGAACTCCTCGATCACCGTCGGGTTCAACTCCTTCAGCAGGGTCTTCACATAGGCGATCTTTTCGTGCTCGCCAGTGCCGCCGTTTTCGGGTCCGAGCGCCACCCGGGCCGTCAGCTCGGTCTGGAGCTGGATGACGTCCAGCGTGCAGGCATCGATGCGGGCGAAGATCTGGTCCAAATGGTTCATCATTCCTTTCTTTCCTCCTCCTTGCATTTCAGGGATGGGGCGCAGGCGGGGCGTCGAGGCCCGAGAGCAGCGCGATGCGATGCATGATCTCCTGCATGAGGGAATCGATGGCGGGGAAAGGCGGCTGCAGCGGAGGTCCGAAACGAACCACCACGCGGGTTCGCCGCCCCGTCGGGGTGTACTCGAAGCCGGCCGGCACGATGGGCACCTCCAGCCGGCCCAGCACGAGGCGCACCATGCCGCTCAGGCCCGGCCCTATGCACTGCGGATAGTAGGTCCCTTCCGGAAAGACCACCACCCCCTCGCCGCTCTGAAGAAATCCGACCAGGCGCTTCAGATAGCGGCGGCTCTCCAGCGGGCGCTGCCGGTTGAGCGGCACGCCCCCGAGGGAACGCAGCACCCAGCTCCCGACCGGGTGCGAAAAGAGCTCGACCTTGGCGACATAGTAAAGCGCCTTGGGCGTGCTCAGGCCGAGCAGCGGGATGTCCTCCCAGCGCTGGTGCTTGGCCAGGAGCAGAAACGGCCCCTCCCCCGGCACATGGTGCGTTCCCTCGACCTCGAGGTCGAAAAAAGGACGGAGGCTCAGCGCGGCAAACGCACGGGCAAACCGGCAAAACCCCTCCCTCCGACGGCAGAGGATCTCTCTCTCGGCTTTGCGGCGAAGCTCGACGGCATCGCCGCACCCCGCCGGCCCGGAGCGGTCGCTCCCCCGCCCGGCAAGGCTCTTGCGCCGCTCATTCAACCGTCACGCTCTTGGCCAGGTTCCGCGGCTGATCGATGTCCCGGTTCAGGAACTTCGCGCAGTAATAGGCAAGCAACTGACAGGGGATGACCGTCAGGAGGGGGTTCAGGAAAGAGAGCGTCGGCGGGACCTCGATCACCTCGTCGACCAGTTCACGGATCTTCGCATCGCCTTGCGTCGCGATGGCGATGACGGGGCCTCTGCGGCTCTTCACCTCCTGGATGTTGCTGATCATCTTCTCGTACATGTCGTCCTGGGGGACGATCGCCACCGTCGGCATCTCGGGGTTCACCAGGGCAATTGGCCCGTGCTTCATTTCCCCTGCCGGATACCCCTCGGCATGGATGTAGGAAATCTCCTTCAGCTTGAGCGCCCCTTCCATCGCGATCGGGTAGTTGTACTTCCGGCCGAGGAAAAGCCAGTTCGAGCAGTGATAGTAGTTCTCGGCAATGGCCTCGATATGGTTCGCCTGGGCGAAGATCGCCTTGATCTGTTCCGGCACCTGCTTGAGAGCCCGAATCGCCTCCACGCCGTCGGTAAGCGAAAGATTCTGATGACGCCCCAGCAGCAGCGCCAGGAGGGTCAGGATCGTCAACTGCGAAGTGAAGATCTTCGTCGACGCCACCCCGATCTCCGGGCCGGCGTGATTGTAAACGCCGGCGTCGGTCTCGCGGGCGATGGAACTCCCCACGACGTTGACGATCCCGAGGAGCGAGGCGCCTTTGCGCTTGGCCTCCTTGATGGCGGCCAGGGTGTCGGCCGTTTCGCCGGACTGGCTCAAGGCCAGGATGAAGGTGTTGTGCGGGAAGTTCAGCTTACGGTAGCGGAACTCGGAGGCGAGTTCCACCTGCACGTCGATCTCCGTGAGCTTCTCGAAGACATAGCGTCCTACGCAGCCGGCGTAAAAGGAGGTGCCGCAGGCCACGATCACCAGATGCCGGCAGTCCTTCAGGCGGTCCCACACAGGCATGATGCCGCCCAGCTTGGGCACCCCTTCGGCCGGCTCGAGCCTGCCGCGCATGGCGTTTTCGATGGTGTTGGGCTGTTCGTAGATCTCCTTTAGCATGAAGTGCGGAAAGCCGCTCAACTCGATGTCTTCGCCCCGCCACTCCACCGTCTCGACATCCCTTTTGACGCTGACCGCCTGCGCCGTGGAGATCGACACGTCGTCCTTGGTGAGGACCGCCAGCTCGTTGTCCTGCAGGTGGATGACCTGGTTGGTGTAGCGCACCATGGCGGAGACATCGGAGGCCGCGAAACGACTCCCGTCGCTGAGGCCGATGATCAGCGGGCTCCCGCGCCTCGCGACGACGACTCTCCCCGGCTCGTTGCGGTGGATCACTGCAATCCCGAAGGTTCCCTCCACCTGCCCCATCGTCTTGCGGACCGCCTCGCTCAGGCTGCCGTCGTAATAATGCGCAATCAGGTGCGCGAGCACCTCGGTGTCGGTCTCCGACCGGAAATGCACGCCCTCCTGCTGGAGCCTTTTGCGCAGGGTGTGATAGTTCTCGATGATCCCGTTGTGGATGACGAAGACATTCTCTTTCTCGTCCCGGTGCGGATGGGCGTTTTCCTCCGTCGGCGCCCCGTGGGTGGCCCAGCGCGTGTGCGCGATGCCGCTCTCACCGGTGATGTCGAGTCCGGCGAGCTTCTTCTCCAACTCCACGATCTTCCCCACCGCCCGGTGGCAGGCGATCTGGTTGCCGTGCTGCACCGCAATCCCGGCCGAGTCGTACCCGCGGTACTCCAACTGCTTCAGCCCCTCGATCAGGACCGACTTCGTGTCCCGCGGCCCGACATAACAGACGATTCCACACATAGTTCCTCTTTTGAATTCAACGTTTTACGCTTCAGATTTCAGGCCTCGATGCTCACCGCCGCGGTTCGCAGACGGTCGCACGCACAAGGGAGCGGCCCTGTTTCAGGAACCGAAACCAGATGGCATTCAGATTATTGAAGCGAAGAGCTCAACCCTCGGCGCATCGAATCCGAGGGCTCAACACCGCCGCTTTCACTCAAGCCTTTCGCGATGCGGGACGGATCCCGGCGACGTCACCCAGTTCATCCGGTAACTTCGCCGAATCATTCCAGCCAGGCCCTCCGTCCTGCATTCAAAAGACACAATCATCCAGGATCAACCGGCCCAGTTCGGGGGCGCGGATGCCGAGCCTTTCCCCGTGCATCCCCATCACGGCCACGCAGACCCCCTCTTTCCGGTCCGGATCGATGACATAAGCACTCAGCCAGTCGATCTTGTGGGTGTTCGTCGGGTCGTTGATGGTCCCGGTTTTGGCCCCGATCTCCATCGTGTCGAAGGGTTTTTTCCGTGTGAGGCGTTTGAGCGTCCTCCGGCAGGTCCCGCCCTTGACCGTTTCCTGCATCATGACCCGCAGCTTCCGGGCAGTCGCGGCCCCTACTGGCCTGGCCATCACGGCGGGCTCGGCCTTGTAGAGGGTGCGGCCGGAGTCGTCCTTCACCTCCTCCACCAGCCAAGGCACCATCATGACCCCGCCGTTGGCGACGGCCGAGGAAAAAAGCGCTCCGTGAAGCGGTGATATCAGCGTCCGCTTGTTGAATCCGGATGCGATCTCCGCCAGGCCGAACGCCGTCTGCGGCACCTCGATCCGGCTCTCCTCCAGCGGCAGATCGAACGGGATCGGATGGTTGAACATGAAGCGTGCGGCAAAGTCCTGCAGCAGGTCCTGCCCCAGGGTGAAGCTCCCGAGCTTTCCGAAGACCGGGTTGATCGATAGTCCGAAGGCCTCCTTCAGCGCCACCTGGTGCGTGTAACGGGTCCGCTTGTCGTTCAACTGGCTTTTGTAGAGGGTGTAGCGCCCGCCGTTGTAATAGAGAGGACTGTCGGGCGACAAGCCCGCCCCCTCGACCGCGGCGGCGGCGGCAACGATCTTGAACAGGCTCGCGGCCGGAAAGTCCGCCTGCAGGCAGACTTCGTTCCCTTTGCCGTTCTGGTCGTACCCCGCGAGGGCGAGGATGCGCCCGCTGAACGGGTCCATGACCACCGCCGCCGACCGGATGGTCTGGGACCGTTGGAGGAGCCCCGCAACGGCCGACTGAATCGTCGCGTCGATGCCGGTCTTCACCGTCAGGGGCTTTCCCGCGTAATGAACGACGCGGCCGCTTTCACCCGCGTAGAGCAGGGGGTCGAAGTCCTTCAGGATCGGCCACAGATCCTCCCGCGTCCGGATGATCCCTTCCCAGGCCGTCTTGAACGGCTTCGGAGCGGGCGCCCGCTTCTGATCGGCCTCTTTCGGCTCCGAGCGCCATTCCGAAATCATCGACCCGACGAGCAGTGCGACCGCCAGCAGAGCAAACACCCCGCCGGCGCAGACGAAAAGAATCGACAGACGGTCCGGGGCCAGGACCCGCCATTTTTCTCTGCGCAGGCCGCGCTGGTAGTCCCGCCACCATTCACCTTTGAATCGATTCGACATGGCCTTCATCGGCTGAGAGATGGCTGCGTCCTCCCATATAAGATTTCAAGACATCGGGGATCCGCACCGTCCCGTCAGCCTGCTGGTGGTTTTCCAGGATGGCGACGAAGGTCCTCCCCACGGCCAGGCCGGACCCGTTGAGGGTGTGCACCAGGGTCGTCCCCTTCTGCCCCCTGGTCTTGAAGCGGATATTGGCCCGCCGGGCCTGAAAATCCGTAAACGTGCTGCAGGAAGAGATCTCCCGGTAGAGGCCCTGCCCGGGCAGCCAGACCTCGATATCGTAGGTCTTGGCCGCGGAGAACCCGAGATCGCCCGTGCACAGCGTCACCACCCGGTAGGGAAGCTCCAGCCGCTGCAGGATGTCTTCGGCATCCCGGGTCAACCGCTCGAGCTCCTCCTCCGATTCCTCGGGGCGGGTGAACTTCACGAGCTCCACCTTGTTGAACTGATGCTGCCGGATCAGTCCACGGGTATCCTTGCCGTGGGAGCCCGCCTCCGAGCGGAAACACGGCGTGTAGGCAACGTAGCGGCGCGGCAGCTCCTCCGCGTCCAGGATCTCCTCCCGGTGGATATTGGTCACCGGCACCTCGGCGGTCGGGATCAGGTACAGGTCCCAGTCCTGGATCCGGAACAGATCCTCCGCGAACTTCGGGAGCTGCCCCGTCCCCGTCATGGAGGCGCTGTTCACGAGGAACGGCGGCAGGATCTCCGTATAGCCATGCTCCTGCGTGTGGACATCCAGCATGAAGTTGATGAGCGCCCGCTCGAGCCGGGCGCCTGCACCGCGGTAGAGCGCGAAGCGTGAACCCGAAATCTTGGCCGCGCAAGGGAGATCCAGGATGCCCAGGGCCTCGCCGATATCCCAGTGCGCTTTGGGCTCGAAGGCCGTCCCCCCGGCCTCACCCCACGTCCTCACAACGGGGTTGTCGCGCTCATCGCGTCCGACCGGAACGCTCGGCAGCGGCATGTTGGGGATGACCATCAACAGGCGGTCCAAATCCTCCATGATCGAGGTGAGCGCCTTCTCCTTCTCCTTGATCCGCGTAGAGACCTCCCGCATCTGCTCTATCCGATCGGTGGCATCCTCGCGCCGCTTCTTCATCGCCGCGATCTCTTCGCTCACCTGATTGCGCCGGCAGCGCAGGTCTTCGAGCAGGGTGAGGCCATCCCGGCGCTCCTGATCCAGCCGTTCGAACATATCCAGATCGAGATCGTTGTGCCTGTTCTGAAGCATCTCCCGAACGGCGTCGAAATTGGCCCGTACAAATTTTAGATCCAACATGATTCATTCCTCCGGGGACCCCCCCTGAACAAAAGCGCAGCACCGGTTCTCACCACCGGGAGGCCGCGCCCCTTCATCCATCATGGCTTGCCGGGCGCTCCCCTTCCCAGACCCGCCGGTCCTCGCCGGCCCGCGCCGCCCGCCGACGAGGACCCGTTACACCGTTTCTTCCCAATCCAGTTCGACACAGTAAGGGAAGTGATCCGAGGGATAAGACCCGTTGCCGGACCGGTCCCTCAGGATGCGGGCGTGTGAAGCGTGAAGCGGCTTTCCCACCAGGATCCAGTCGATTCTTCCAACTTGCGGAACGCCCGTGAAACCATGGTGCGTGAAGCTCTTTTCGCCCCCGTCCAGGCCGAGATCCTCCCAGCTGTCGCTGAGCCCGGTGGCGGGGGCGGTCAGGATCCGGTGCACATCGGACCCGGGGGCGTCGTTGAAATCCCCCAGGAGCACCACGGGCGGTGTCTGTCCGCCGACCCACTCGGCGAGGATGCGGGCCTGCCGGCTGCGCGCCTCGGTGCCGATGTGGTCCAGGTGGGTCACCGCTGCCGTGAGTGAACGGTCGTCTTCACGCACCCTGAGCCTCGCCCAGCTCATCATTCGGGGGAAAGCGCTGTCCCAGTCCTTGCTCCGATGCACCGCCGGCGTCTTCGAGAGCCAGAATTCCCCGCCGCCGAGGAGATCGAAGGCATCCAACCGGTAGAACAGCGTGGGATACTGGCAGGTGTCATCCCAGAAGCGGCCGGGGGCGTGCAGCCGATATCCGGAGAGACCCTCTTCCAGAAATCGCAACTGCGAGGGCAGCCCCTCCTGCGTGCCAAGCAGATGGGGGCGATACCGTTGGATCAGCGCCGCCACCTCGGAACGCCGGTTTGCCCAAGCATTCAGGCCGTCCCTGTGGTTTTCGAAGCGCAGGTTGAACGTCATGACGTGCAATGCAGCGTATACCTCCCATTCGATCGCCGCGACGAGCGGACGCACCCCGCCACCAGCCGAAATGCGCGCCGGCGTGCGCCATCTTTCGGACTGGAACAGAATCTGGGTATCATTGCAGATTGCTGATGACTTGGCAATGCTTCAGATAACAGATTTTACGCCAGCCGGACAAGCCGATCAACGCGGCGAAGCCACCGGCCGCAGCGGGGCAGACCAGCCTCCGGGCGCAGGCCGGCCGGCGTTAGAGGATGTCGAACGGAGAACGCCAATCGGAACGGTCGGGCATGGGTCTGGCGGGCACCCACCAGCGCGAATCGTCGTACGTACGGCTGCGGTCCGTGGTTCCACAGCCGCTCACACAAGCCCCAAAAAACGCACAAATCAGCAGTACGGCAGCAATCTCGAGAATGCGCTTCACCTTGCCCATGTAATCCCTCAGTCCCCTTCCTCTTGGAGTTTTGCGGCCCTCACCCGGAGCAGGCAACTTCGTTTCCAGCCGGAAATGGTCTTTTGGCCAATCTCAGCGTCAATCTGCACGTTTGTTTGTACGGCGGCCTGCAGGACGCCTCCACGCAAACTCTTGATTTTCTTGATATTGGCCAAAAATTCTCATTTCCGGACTGGAAACCGGGTTCCACCGGGAAATCATTTCGCATGGATACAACTTGGCCGCGGGCGCCGCGTTGGATGCACCGGCCCCACATTTACCGAAAATCAGGCGGAATGGCAAGGTTATTCTAGACAGGGGCGGCTTCGCGAAGAAAAGCGATTATTCATCCCATTTTCCTAATTTTTTCCGTGAACGTGTTGTATAGTACCGGCGTTTATGCAACGATCGAAGATCTAGAGTTCTTGGCCCGGCGTGTTTTGGTTTCCATCCGGAAATCGTCTTTTTGGCCAATCTCGGCGTCAATCTTTACGTTTGTTCGTGCGGCGGCCTGCAGGACGCCTCCGCGCAAGCGCAGGATTTCCTTGATATTGGCCGGACCGGGACCCGCTGCGAAGCGGTGGGACGGGGCATTCGGAGGATGTGAAAAAACCGGGATCGGCCCGAAGGGCTGGGACTGAGCACGCGCATGGTGAGAAGAAAAAGCCTCATTTCCGTATTGGAAACGGGGTTCTACAGGGAGATCATTTCCGGATGGAAGCGTTTTAGATCTCCCTCTGACTCATCCCCACGGGAGAGGGCTCGAAATCGACCGGTTACACCCTCTAGGAGGCCCTGTTCAGCTTCCGGGAAAGGATTTTTTTGAATGTCCATCTCAGACGAGCGCTTTCCTCCCCCCGCTTTTGAAGCCACATGCGCTGGGTTCAAGAAGATCATCGACTCCATCCCGATCGCGATCACTGTTTTCGATGAAAATGAAGAGGTCGCCTATGCCAATGAACTCTCCGAAAAACTTTTCGCCAACAGCTTCGAGGCGAAGGCGCGCGGGCTCCGATGCGGGGATTTCATCGGATGCACGAACCGCCATCGTCACCCGCGCGGATGCGGTTACTCACCTGACTGCCCCAATTGCCCTTTTTTAAGGGCGATACGCTCAGCACTCTCCGGAGAGAGCGCCGACTTTATCCAGGCCGGTGAGGCGCTGCTCGCCAGAGACCGCGCGCGTGAACCGATCTGGATCAGATACAAGGTCCGCCCCGTGCAGGTCGGCGGCGGACAGATCGCCGTATTGGCCACCGAAGACATCACGGAGGAAAAACGGACGGCTGCAGCCCTCAGACAGCAGGAGGCATTCCAGCAGGCTATCTTCGCGGCCTCTCCCGTGGCCCTTTATTCGATCGACCTCCTAGGAAATGTCCTTGCCTGGAACGCCTCCGCCGAACGGGTCTTCGGCTGGAGCGCCGAGGAAGTGCTCGGCAAACCGCTGCCTTTGGTTCCCGAGGAGAAACAGGACGAATTCCGGAGGCTTCGCGACCGTGTCCAAGCAGGCGAGACACTCACGGGTCTAGAACTCGTCCGCCGAAGAAAGGACGGCTCCACGATTCAATGCAGCCTTTCTACCGCGCCCATCGTCGACGAAACCGGGGCGGTCGTCGGAATCACTGGGGCCATGCAGGACATCACCGAGCGCAAACAGATGGAAGGGGCGGTGCGCGCCAGCGAGGGCCGCTACCGTTCGCTCTTCGAGCACTCCCACGACGGCATCATGCTGACAGCGCCGGACGGATCCATCTTGGACGCCAACCCGGCCGCCTGCAGGATGCTCGGCAGAAGCGTCGGGGAACTGAGGCGGATCGGACGCAACGGGGTCGTGAATCTCGCCGATCCCCGGCTCCAAAGCGCTCTCGAGACCCGTGCCCGCCTGGGACGCTACCAGACAGAGCTGACGTTTATACGTGCCGATGGAACGATCTTCCCGGTCGACGTCTCGTCGACTATCTATCTCGACCAGCACGGTCTGCAGAAGACGAGCCTGCTCGTACGGGATATCAGCGAGCGGAAGCAGGCCGAAGCCGATGCGGAAAGACTGCGCGACCGGCTCACCCAGAGCCAGAGGATCGAATCGGTCGGGCGACTGGCCGGCGGGGTGGCGCACGAGTTCAACAACAAACTCATGGTCATCCTCGGGTACATCGAACTCGCCCTGAAACAGGTCGACCCGGCAGATCCCCTGAAGGAGGATCTCAGCATAGTCCAGGAAGCGGCCTTGAAATCTGCGGAGCTGGTCAAGCAGTTGCTGGCCTTCGCTCAGAAGCAGATGATCCAGCCCATGGCCCTGGAGCTGAACCGAAAGATTTCGGACATACTGACCATGGTGGAGGTTCTGGTCGGCGAACGAATCACGCTCATCTGGAGCCCATCGGCCGACCTTTGGCCGGTGCGGATCGACCCCTCACAGATCGACCAGGTTCTGGTCAATCTGGCGCTCAACGCACGCGATGCGATCTCGGGAACCGGTACGCTCACCATCGAAACCGAGAATATTTCGGAACGTGAATTCGATCCCGGCGAACTGGAGAACGCGGCGCCCGGCGATTATGTGCGACTCGCCGTGAGGGACGACGGCTGCGGCATGACCCCTGAAGTCCAAAAGGCCCTCTTCGAACCTTTTTTCACAACCAAACCGTTTGGACAGAGCACGGGGCTCGGCCTGCCGGCCGTCCACGGCATCGTTTCACAGAACGGCGGATTTATCCGCGTCACGAGCTCCCCCGGGCAGGGCGCAACCTTCAGAATCTATCTGCCGCGCGCCGAAGCCGCGTCCGGCAGATCCCGGAACTCCTTCTCCGGCTCCCCGCCCCTCCTCGGAAAACGCGAAAACAGGCTTCCATCTTGAAGCCGGCAAGCGTCTAACGCACTTTTTTCTTGACCTTCGGACCATTTTTGTTCCTAAATCGGTCCGATGAAAATCTACGTGGTTATCCAAAGCTTTTCTTATTAGACCGCCTGCCTTCCCGAAGACATTGCAACGGGCCCCCCACAACGGAGGATGATGGTGGAAAACGCATCCCGCTTCGAAGTTTCCCCCGTTTCCTGCAGGAAAGGGAGGACACCGCTTTTTCGTTCCGCTTTGGTCCCGCTCCTGATCCTATGGATGCTGTGGGGCTGCAACAAACCTGAGCCTGGAGGCACCCAGACCACCGAACAGCCGGTGAACGTCGTGGCAACGACGGTGAAGACGCAGGATGTCCCCATCGTCTTCGAATTCATCGCCCAGGTGGAAAGCTCCCGCGAGGTGAACATCCAGGCGCGGGTGAGCGGCTTTCTGGAGAAGCGGGTTTACACCGAAGGGGCCGTCGTCCAGGAGGGGGAAACCCTGTTTCTGATGGACCAGAAGCCCTTCAAGGCGCAGCTCGTGCAGGCCGAGGCCGCCCTCGCCCGCCAGCAGGCCGCCTACGAGGTGGCGCGGCGGAACCTCGCGCGCGTCAAGCCGCTCGCCGCGGCCGACGCCCTTTCCCAGAAGGACCTGGATGACGCGACGGGCCAATACCAGTCTACAGCCGCAGCCGTCGAACAGGCCAAGGCCGCCGTCGAGCAGGCCCGGCTCGACCTCTCGTACACCGTCATCACCTCCCCGGTCACCGGCATCACCGGTTCAGCCGACCAGGCCGAGGGCACCTATCTCAGCTTCAACAACAGTCAACTGACCACGGTCACCGTGCTCTCGCCGATCTATGTGAACTTCAGCGTCTCCGAAAACGACTGGCTGCGCTCCCGCGACCAGATCGCCAAGGGTCGGCTCATCCAGCCCGAAGGCGAAGCCTACACTGCGGAGATCATCCTGGCCGACGGCTCGCTCTATCCGCATACCGGCAGGCTGACCTTCGCCGATCCTTCCTTCAACCCCGAGACTGGGACCTTCCTGATCCGCGCCACCTTCGACAACCCCGACGGCCAGCTCCACCCGAACCAATACGTGCGCATCCGCCTGAAAGGGGCCATCCGGCCCGATGCGGTCCTCGTCCCCCAGCGCGCGGTTCAGCAGTCGTCCAAGGGGCACTTCGTGTGGGTTCAAGGCAAGGATGACAGGGCCGAGACCCGCCCGGTCCTCGTCGCTGAGTGGCATGGGGATCAGTGGGTCATCTCCGAAGGACTGCACCCCGGGGACCGGGTCGTCGTGGAGGGGACGCTCGCCCTCAGGCCCGGCGCCCTGTTGAAGGTCAACCACCCGATCGAGCAGGATGGCGCAGAAAAACCGGTCGTCGACCGCAGCAACCCACCGGAAAGCGGCCGCTGAGCGGAGAGGGGCGCCCATGTTCTCTAGATTCTTCATCGAAAGACCCATCTTCGCGACCGTCGTCTCCCTCATCATCGTGATCGCCGGGCTGGTGGCCATGAGCGCCCTGCCGGTCTCCCAGTATCCGAGCATCACCCCGGTCCAGATCCAGGTGACCACCACCTACCCCGGTGCCGACAGCAAAACGGTCGGCGACTCGGTGGCGGCCCCCATCGAGGCCCAGATCAACGGGGTCGACAACATGCTCTACATGACATCGACCAGCTCCAGCACGGGCCAGATGACCATCACCGTCTATTTCACCCTCGACACCGACCCGGACATGGCCGAAGTGCAGGTCCAGAACCGGGTGAACCTCGCCATGCCCCAGCTGCCCGAGGCCGTCGTGCAGTACGGCGTATCGGTGCAGAAGAAATCCTCCAGCATGCTGATGATCGTCGCGGTCACCGACGACGAGGGCCGCTACAGCCCGGAGTATGTCACCAACTACGCCAACGTCTACATCCTCGATGCCATCAAGCGGGTCAACGGCGCCGGGCAGGCCCAGATCTTCGGCGTCCCGGACCAGGCCATGCGCATCTGGATGAACCCGGACCGGATGGCCTCCCTCGGGATCACCACCACCGACATCCAGAACGCGGTGGCCAAACAAAACGCCCTTTTCGGGGCCGGCCAGGTAGGCCAGCAGCCCACGGACGGACCGGTGCAGTTGACCTTCCCGGTGGTGACCGAGGCCCCCTTCGTGACCCCTGCCGAATACGAGAACATCATCCTGCGCGCGGGGCAGGAGGGCAGCGCGATCGTGCGCCTCAAGGACGTCGCCCGTGCGGAGGTCGGGCGCAGACTCTATATCGATGACAACCGCTTGAACGGGAAGCCCGCGACCTTCATCGCCGTCTACCAACAGCCGGGAGCCAACGGACTCGAGGTCTCCAAGGCCGTCCGCAAGACGCTCCAGGACATGAAGCGCACGCTCCCTGAGGGCATCGACTACCTGATCGCGCTCGACACGACCGATTTCGTGCGCCTGTCCATCAAGGAGGTCATCCACACCCTCTTCGAGGCGATTTTCCTGGTCGTCCTGGTCGTCTACCTCTTCCTCCAGAGCTTCCGCGCCACGATCATCTGCACCGTGGCGATCTTCGTGGCGCTCATCGGCACCTTTCCCGGGATGCTCGCCCTGGGTTTTTCGATCAATCTCCTGACGCTCTTCGGCATCGTCCTCGCCATCGGGATGGTCGTCGACGACGCCATCGTCGTCGTCGAAAACGTCGAGCGGAATATGACCAAGAACAACCTGGCGCCCAAGGAGGCGACCATCCGGGCCATGGAAGAGATCGGCACCTCCCTCATCGCCGTGGTGCTGGTGATGGCCTCCGTCTTCATCCCGGCCGCGTTCCTGCCCGGCACCACCGGGCAGCTCTACAAGCAGTTCGCCATCACCATCGTGATCTCGGTGGCCCTCTCCGGGTTCGTCGCCCTCACGCTCACGCCGGCGATGTGCGGGCTCATGCTCAAGCACTCGTCGCCGCCCCGCCGCGGCCCCTTCGCCTGGTTCAACCGCCTCTTCGACCGGTTCACCCTGGCCTTCGGCGACGCGGTGGTCCTCATGATCAAACGCATGGCCGTCGCCTTCATCCTGCTCGCCGTGTTCATGGGCGTGCTCGTGCACCTCTTCCGAACTACGCCAACGAGCTTCGTCCCCAACGAGGACCAGGGCTACCTGATGGGCCTGGTGATGATGCCCGATGCCGCCAGCCTCGAGCGGACCGTCGAGACCTCCAGCCGGATCGATGCGATCTTCAGCAAGGACCCGGCCGTCGCCGTCCGCAGCGCCATCAACGGCTACAGCCTGATCGACGGCCAGTACAAGCCCAATGCGGCCACCTTTTTCGTGTCCCTGGAGGACTTCGAGGAGCGGTACTCGTCGATCGACCGCGCGCGCAAGGAGAACGCCCGCGCGGTCCTCCAATCCGCCTACGCCCAGGCGCAGGCAATCGACACCGGCCGGTTCATCCCCATCCCGCCGCCGGCCATCCCCGGCATCGGCACCACGGGCGGGTTCGAGTTCTGGGTACAGGACAAGGGGTCGGGCGATCCGGCCCGGCTCTACCAGATCACCCAGGACTTCCTGGCCAAGGCGCGCCAGCGGCCGGAGCTCTCCGGGCTGAACACCACCTTCCGCGCCGCCTCCCAGCAGTTGAAGGCCGAGGTCGACCGGGAGAAGTCGATGCTGCTCGGTCTGCCGGTGGAGGATGTGTACAGCGCCCTCCAGGCCCAGTTCGGCTCCATCACCGTCAGCCAGTTCAACCAGTACAGCCGGGTCTGGAACGTCGTGCTCCAATCCGACGCCCCTTTCCGGCGCGAGCCCGCGGACATCACCCGGATCTACACGCGCTCCCACAACGGCGAGATGATCCCGCTCTCGGCCGTCGTGACGGCCCGCTACGTGAGCGGGCCTGACATGGTGCCTCATTTCAACGGCTTCCCGGCCGCCCAGGTCACGGGGTCGGCGGCACCAGGGTACAGCTCCGGAGATGCGATCGCCGCCATGGAGCAGGTCGCGGCGGAGGTCCTTCCGGAAGGGTACAACTACGCCTGGTCGGGCATGGCTTACGAAGAGAAACAATCCGGCGGGACGTCGACGGCCGCCTTCGCCTTCGGCCTGATCATCGTTTTCCTGGTCCTCGCCGCGCAATTCGAGTCCTGGACCCTCCCCGGTTCGGTCATGACGGCCGTCCCCTTCGGCGTCCTCGGGGCCCTGGCGTTCAACTGGATGCGCGGGCTCGAGAACAACGTCTATTTCCAGATCGGGCTGCTGGTGCTGATCGGGCTGGGCGCAAAGAACGCAGTCCTGCGGGTCACCTTCGCCGTGGAGCTGCGCAGGCAGGGGCTGTCGGTCATGGAGGCCACCATCAAGGCGGGCGAGGAGCGGCTGCGGCCGATCATCATGACCTCCCTCGCCTTCATCTTCGGGGTGCTCCCCCTGGCGGTCGCCACAGGCGCCGGGGCCAACGCCCGGCACTCGATCGGCACCGGCATCATGGGCGGCATGATCGGAGAGGCCACTTTGGCGATGCTCTATGTACCGCTCTTCTTCTACCTGTTCGACCGCTGGAGCGAACGCTCCAAAGGAAAACACACCCCCCCGCCGCCCCCGGCCGCGCCTGCTGCGCCCGAGGACCGGCACCCGGAGGTGAACTGACATGCGCCGCCTCGCTCTTCTCTTCCTTCTGCTCCTCCTGGCCGGCTGCATGACCGGCCCCGATTACCATCGCCCGGAACTGGACGTCCCGCCGTCCTTCCGCTACGCAGAGGCCGATGCGAAGCAGACCGCCGATACCGAATGGTGGAAGAGCTTCGAGGACCCGGTTCTGACAGCCCTGATCGGCGAGGCCCTCACAAACAACCACACCCTCAAGGCCGCGGCGGCCAACATCGAGCAGGCGGCCGCGGTGCTCATGCAGGTCCGCTCCCCGCTCTTCCCGCAGGCCGACTACGGCGCCGCCGCCGGCCGCGCACGGACGAGCGGATTCGGCACGAGCCCCCTCTCCTCCCTCATCGAAAACCCCAGCGATTCGTTCCAGGTCTTCGCCGGCGCCTCTTGGGAGATCGACCTCTGGGGGCGCATCCGCCGCCTGTCGGAGGCCGCGCGGGCCGATCTGTTCGCCTCGGAAGAAGCCTATCGAGGCGTGATCCTCTCGCTCGTGTCGGCCGTCGCCGAAAGCTACATCCAGCTCCGCGGCCTCGATGAGCAGCTCGCCATCGCCCGCCGCACCCTAGAGGCCTACGGGGAGTCCGTCGAACTCTTCGAACTGCAGCACCGTCACGGGCAGGTCTCCAGGCTGATCGTCGAACAGGCCCGCTCGCAGTACCAGACGGCCGCGGCCGCCATCCCCCAGATCGAATCACAGGTCGCACAGACGGAAAACGCCCTGTCGATCCTCCTAGGGCGGAACCCCGGGGGCATCGACCGGGGGCGCTCCATCCTGGAAATGGCCCTGCCCGCCGTCCCCGCCGGACTCCCCTCCGAGCTGCTCGAACGCCGTCCGGACCTGGCCCAGGCCGAACAGAACCTGATCGCCGCCAACGCCCGCATCGGCGCCGCCAAGGCCCTCTATTTCCCGACCATCTCGCTCACCGGCGCATTCGGCTTCGAGAGCTCGGAGCTTTCGGACCTCTTCCAGGGTTCCTCCAAAACCTGGAGCTACTCGGGCTCCGTCACCGGCCCGATCTTCACCGCGGGCGCCATCAAAGGCCAGGTCAAGCAGGCCGAAGCGGCCCGTCTCGCCTCGCTCGAGACCTACCGCGACACCATCCTGAACGCCTTCAAGGACACCGAAAACGCCCTCGTCTCGCGCCGCAAGCTCTCCAACGAACTCCAGGCCCGCGAGTCCCTCGCCGCCGCCCTCCGCGAATACGCCCGTCTCGCCCGCATGCAGTACGACGGCGGCTACACCCCCTATCTCACCGTCCTCGACGCCGAATCCCAGCTCTTCCCCGCCGAACTCAACGTCGCCCAAACCCGCGCCCTCCTCCTCACCTCCTACATCACCCTCTACAAATCCCTAGGCGGTGGGGTCGGACCAAGATAAGTATTTACAATTAAAGGATAAAGACGCTAAAATCGGTCCTTTTTGGGCCTTAAAACCCCCTTTTTGGGGTCAAAATCAGTAGTAGTGGGATCGGTTGAAATTGGGGTCGGACCAAGCCAAGCAGCTGAAAGCAATCAATAAGCCCTATAAAAATTCGCCTTTCTACAGCTTAAACGCACCTTTTTAGGGTCAAAATGGAAAATCCAATCAGATCCAGCCGGTTTTGAGGTTCCATGCATGGCGTCATGCGCATCGTCATCTTCCCATATGCCAGTCAGCGCGGTGCGGCCACCGATTAGCCGTTATCCATCCAGAAGCAATCATCGGGTGCGCCCCTGTTTGCAATCCCCGTTTGCAAATACACGCTGCTTGACGCTCCATCACCCCGGAAATCTTCCGTTTCTCCCTCGGAAATCACTCCATGCCTCCGCCACCGCTCGTCTTCCTCGGGAAAAAGCCGATCCTAGGCCGTCACCTCGCCCTTCGCTTTTCGAACCGATGCGTGCTTGAGAGGAATAAAAACGACGGCCGTATTTCTTGAGAGCAAAAAAAAACGACAGCTGGATTTCGAGACCAGCCGTCGCTTTTCCCTCAAGAACACGCTAAAAGGAGAATCCGTGCTGCTCCCGTTTCCGCCTCCGCAAAGCGAGGAAGCCCATCACCCCCGTCAGGAAAACCGCCAACACCATACCCAACTCCGACAACACGGGAACCGGCTTGACAGCCTCAAAAATCGTAACGCTGTATTCTTGGATGATCGAGCACCCTGCGCCGTCCTGAAACCCTTCATCTTTCGCGATGATCGCAAAGCTCCAGGTGCCCGCAGCAGCCGGGATCCCTGACAGGATGATTTTCCCCGGTTGGATATCGATAGCGAGCCCATCCGGCACCTCTCCGCCGGCAAACTCAATATCGTAAGGTCCCACTCCACCGGCGGCGGTAATCGTTTGGCTATAGTGCTGATCTACTCTCCCGCTCTTCAGACTGTTCGAAGAGGGAGCGAAGACAACGTCAGGACAGAGGTAAACTCTTGTCCCGGCTTGAGCCGTTGCGGGACCGAATGCTTGTCCTTCCTCGTTTTTCCAACCGGCGCTCGCTGTATCGATGAGCAGGGCGCTGTCCGAGACATCTAAGTCTACGGTCGCCCTCAGCGTGATTGTCCTGCTGCCGCCCGCCTCGATGGTCCCCAGATCAAAGGTCACCAGCCCTGCAGCATGACTCCCCGCCGGATTGGAATCCAAATAGGTCAGACCGCTGGGCAGGCTGTCCGACACCAGGACATCTACAGCAGGAGTTCCGCCCTGATTGGTGACCTCGATCGTGTACGCGACGATCTGCCCGGTGTAAGCGACCGCCGGTCCGCTCTTCTGGATGCTGAGGGAGGGAAAGGTCTGCAGGAGGGTGTCGCTGCCCCCGCTTACCGGACCGTAGTCGTTCTCGTCCGGATCCTGCCAACTAGCCAGCACCAGGTTGGTGTAGGTTCCGTCGGTGGCGTCCTCCTTCGCCAAGACGGTGATGGAAATCGTCTCGCATTGGCCTGGCTCGATGGCCCCCAGGTCCCAAAGCACGGTTCCGTTCTGAACTGCACCCTCAGGGGAAGAGCTCTGGTAAGTGAAGCACGCGGGCATGGAATCCACGACTTCAACCCCTTCTGCCCTCACACCTCCGACATTGCAAACCTCGATCCCGAAGGCGAGCTCTTCGCCTGGGTAGGCCTGCCCTGCACCTGTCTTGGAAACAGAGAGCTGCGGCCGTGTGAAGATCCTGGTGTCAGCACTCGCGGTAACCGGCCCAAAATGTTCGCCGGCTGCATTCTTCCAGGCAGCGCTGGCCGTATCCCTCAGTTGGGTGTTGTTTTGCGCGTCATCGGCCACCTTCACCGTTACGACGACGGTACGGTCCCCTCCAGGCTCGATAGCCCCCAACTGCCAGGTCACAAAGCCGCCCGAATGGCTGCCCTCGGGGTTCGAGCCCTGGTAGATCAACCCCGAAGGCAGACTATCCATGACCACGACCTCATTGGCAGCCGTACCGCCGATATTGGTCACCGTTATTGTATATTCGATGTTTTGCCCTGGATAGGCCTGGGCCGGACCAGTCTTGTCGATCCCCAGAAGCGGGTGGGTGTAAACGGTGGTCTCAGCCGTCGCCGTCGCTTCGGGTATCGGATTGCCCAGGGGATCCTGACCTGTTGCGGAGAACACATCGGTCAGAACGGATGCGTTGGCCAGATCGCCTGCAATGCGCACCGTCAGCCAGCCCGGCAGGCTCACCCCAGCGCCGATGTCGCCCAGATTCCAGGTCACCGTGTTTGCCACCGCATCATACAGGGCGTTCTGGCTCGAACTGACGAAGCTCACTCCTGGGGGCAGCTGATCGACGAGAACGACGTTTTTCGCCACTGTCCCTCCGATATTGGCGAGCACCCCGGTGTAGGTGATCAAGGAATTCACTTCCGCCTCGGCAGGGCCCGACTTGGTGATTTGAAGCCTGGAAAGCGTGTAGACGACTGTGTCCGCAGTTCCGGCGACTGGCCCGAAACCCTGCTCAGCCGCGTTCTTCCAAACAACGCTGGCCGTGTCTTTGAGCGGCGTGTTGTTCTCGATGTCATCCGCAACCTTCACGGTTACAACGACGATACGCTCCCCTCCGGGCTCGATGGTCTCCAGCTGCCAAATCACCAGACCGTCCGAATGACTGCCCCCGGGGTTCGAGCTTTGGTAGATCAACTCCGCAGGCAGGCTGTCCATAAGGATGACATCATAGGCAGCCGTACCGCCGATGTTGCTCACCTTGATCGTGTAGCTGATGTTTTGCCCTGGGTAGGCCTGCGCCGGACCGGTCTTGTCGACTGCCAGGAATGGGTGTGTGTAGACCGTGGTATCCGTGGAGGCCGTCGCCTCCGGGATGTCGTTTTCCGCGGCGTCTTTGCCCGAGACGGTGAAGGTGTTCGTCAGGAGCGTGGCATTGACCAGCTGATCGGAGATTTTTACGGTCAGCCATCCCTGGATGGAGGTTCCCGCAGGGACTGTGCCGATCTCCCAGGTCACCGTGTTGCTCTCCACATTGTAAACGGCGTTCTGACTGGAACTGACAAAAGTCATCCCCGCAGGGAGCTGATCCACCAGGCGCACGTTGAATGCGTCGCTGCCGCCCACATTGACGAGAATCCCCGTAAAGGTGATCAGGTCTCCCACCACCGCCTCGGCCGGGCCTGATTTCGTGATGGTGAGGATAGGCGCCGTATAAACGATCGTCTCCGCCGTGTCTCCGACAGGGCCGTAGGAATTTTCAAGGCCGTCCTTCCAGCTTGCATTCACCGTATCCGTCAGAGCCGTGCCATTAGGAACATCATCATCGACGGCGACAGTCACGACCACGGTCTTGACACCGCTTGCCTGCATGCCGCCCAGGTCGGTCCAGACGACCTTGCCCGGGGGACCGGCCGTAAAGTTTCCTGCAGGACTCGAACCTACATAAGAAAGCCCTGCCGGGAGCGTATCCTCCAGGGAGACCTGGAAGGCAGGGGAATCCCCGATGTTGCGGATCGTGATGGTGTAGCTGAACTGCTCATCGTGAATCGCCGTCGCCGGGCCTGCCTTCTCGATTGTCAACTGCGGGTGGGTATAGACCATCGTTTCCGCCTCCGCCGAGGCAGGGCCCAGCGGATCCCCGTCGAAGTCCTCCCACCTGACCTCGAAGCGATTTCGCAGCAGGGTTTCATTCAAAACGCCCGGAGCCACCTTCACATCGAGCCAACCCGGTATGGAGGCACCCGGCCCAAGCGTCCCAAGATTCCAAGTAACCGTATTCGCGACGGAATCATACACAGCGCTGTGGCTCGAAGTGACAAAGCTCACACCGTCTGGAAGCGTATCGACCAGGACGACATTGTGGGCCGGGGTCTGTGTGGTATTGGTCAAGGTGCCGGTGTATTGAATAATCGTTCCCGTTCCGGACGGATCGACAACCACCTCCGCCGGTGCCGACTTGGTGATCGTAAGCACCGGCGGCGGAATAACCACAGGGGTCGTTGCCGAAAAACCCTCGGAAATGCCGCCCCCTGCCGTGACCTTTCCGCTGTTTACGACCTCATCGAACCCTTCGATGCCAGACACGGCGACCACGAACCAAATCTCGACGGTCGCTCCGGGCACCAGGTCGCCAATCGAGACATCTACTTCCTCATCTCCCGCCGTGTTTCCTTTGTTCACTGTGCAACTCGGGCATTGGGAAACAGCCACCGAGCCGGTCACCAGGGAGGTGTCGCTGTCAAGCGCATCATCTGTAATCACCACATCGGCCGCAGCGCTCTGGCCCGTATTGCCCACCCTGATGACATAGCGCAGAAGGTCCCCTGGATTGACCTCGCCGTCGTTGTTCAGATCATGATACAGGCTCCAGGTCTTTTCAGCGGTGATGACAGCCGGACCCAACGCCGTAACATCCACAAAGGCGTCATCATCGGCCGTCAGCGTTGCATCGAGGGCCGTCCCCGTCGCAGTGGCTACATTCCGGTTGGGGTTGGTGGTATCCGCTGCTGAGGTTGCCTTTCCTCGAAATGTGAAGGTCTCGGATCCCCCCGGCTCAATCGTCCAGTCCACGAACCACTTGAGCGTGTAACCTGTCGTTATATTTCCACTTATATCGTCGGGCTCCCCGATATTTGCGCTGCAGCTGCCCACCACACACTTCCAACCCGGCGGTAGGACATCCTCGACTTGCTCCAATACAACATCCGACCCTGCATCCCAGGGAACGGAGATGATCACGGTGAATGTCGATTCCCCGTCGACGGCAATCGAACTGGGTGAAGCGCTCTTCTGCACCTCCAGGGCCACGTCGATCCATTCGACGGGCAGCGGCAAAGTCGTGTAGCCCATATCCAAATACGGATTGCCTGTGGCAGCCCTGTCCGGACTTTCCCCCCAGGCAATGGAGACGGGTTTGTTGCTGACGATGTGCATGCCCGTATTGTCGTTGTTGAAAGGCGCGGCGGCCGGCGCGAAGACCTGGTACACTTGAAGCTTGTCAAGGTTGAAGATCAGGTCGAAAACGCCGTCATTGGGTCCGAAATCCACGAAGACCCGGGTGTTGTCTTCGAGGGCGCTGACAAAAACCGGTGATCCGTTGCCCGAGAGGTTGGACGTCCCGGGGGCCCAACTCACATAGTTGTCCGTCCCCAGAAAATTCTCAGGGATGAGGCTGCACCCCCAATCCCACGTGGCGGAGCCGGTGTCGGCCGAGACGATTCCCCAGAAGGTACCGCTGCTGGAACGTAGATGCACCCCCGAGTTTTGCGGCACCAGGCGTCCGGCACCGCTCCTGTAGCTCCGTGTTTCCCCTGCCGGGATTTCGAAGGAACCGGTTCCGGTCCGATCCTCATAATCCACGGTGATAGAAGAGGAGTCACTGGGGTTATAGAGGAAAATATCGGTGTCACCGCTTCGCCAACTGGGGACCGGCGACCAGTAATAGCTCGAACTCCAGAAGGAACTGGGCATCATCGTAAAGCCGCGCATCTCCCACCCGCTGGTGTCGCGGCGTCCTGTCATGAGTTGCACCTGAACCGGCTGGGTGCCACTGACTATCGTGCCGGCGGTCAACACCTGGTGGATGTAAGTCCTGCCCCGGTCGAGCGTGAAATTCGCCAGGAGTGAGCCTGCGGAGTTCCTGATTTCAATGTCGTTGCTGTCGCTTGCCGACATGATCAGGGCGTAGACATAGGTGAAATCCCGATAGCTCTTCGGCGCGGCGGCAAGATCCTGTCCCACCGGGATGACATAGTCCCTTTCCCAGGCTTGCAGGGGATAAATCTCCCAGGCATCGGTAAAAACAGTGCCCTCATCCATGGTCCAGGTGGAAACGACCAGTTGCAGGAGGCTGCCGGAAACGAAGATACGGTCTCCCCCGTCGTAATATTGGTTTGTCCCCCGCGGCACGGGGATGTTGCTGTTTTGAAAATAATGAACATCCCCCTTGTTCAACTGCACTTTTTCATCGTAGTCGGTCCCGGTGCCGAGCCCGTTCTCCCAGTGGTCGTAATAAACCGTCGTGTTGTCGGCACTGGCCGTGACCCCCACCACGTAATGCATGCCGCGGCTGGCCGCGATGGGCGGTTCGATCGCATTGAAAATGGAGTAGGTTCCATTGAAAGGAGGACTGCTACGGTTATCCCCTGTAGGCAGGGGCAGGTAAAACTCCTGGAAACCAGCCGGCAAAGCATAGGCCGCCGTTTGATACCCCATGATGAGGACAATCGGAAGCAGTATCAGCAAAAACCCCTTGAACTTCATCCCGTTGCAGCATTTCCAGCCCATATCCTTCCTCCTGTGTGTAAATGCGGGTCGGACCAAGCTAACAATCCGAAAACACGTAATAAACGTCATAAAAAAGCCCTTTCCAGGTGCTTAAATGCACCTTTTGGGGCTTAAAACAGACAGGCCCAAAAGCATATGCCTGCGCAAAGACGACGGGGTCGGAGCCAGTTACCATCCGGAAATGTCCTCTCCTGGCAATCTCGCCGTCAATGGGCACGATGACTCGTGCAGAGACCTACAGGCCACTCCATCGCAAACACTTGATTTCCCAAGAATTGGAAAAACTGGACCTTGCCGTCTAGCGGGCGCTCTGGGAACGCGCAGAGTGTGAAGGAATCCGAGGCCGCCACGCAGGGGTGGGACGCAGCACCCGAAGGGTGTGAAGAAAAAATCCTCTTTTCCCGATTGGAAAATGCAGTGCATCAGGAAATCATTGCCGAATAGGCACCAGATAAGGAGTTCTGTCAAAAGATGATGCACGCGAAAAGAGGATTTTCATTCGCTCAGCATCAGGCCATGACATCAA
>Ga0209164_1001672_pt1 | contig 27060 bp, 28 predicted proteins | sample MTBNYHSulfiMetaG_FD_187458 | JGI IMG/M metagenome (GOLD analysis project Ga0209164, IMG submission 187458) | Enrichment culture microbial communities from rom New York Harbor, USA that are MTBE-degrading - MTBE-NYH (New York Harbor Sulfidogenic)... | ecosystem: Environmental > Aquatic > Marine >... | reverse complement strand
TATCCCATTCATGCTTAGACCTGCTTTCAAAGATAAAGCAAAAATTGTAAGGCCCAGCATATTTATGGCAAAGGAAAAAGAGAACCTGGATGCGGAGATGAAGAAGATAGGCAAAGAATTCGGAAAGGAAACGAAGGAAATTGCCTTAGCCATAACGGCTGCGCTCAAGGCTCAAGATGAATTCGAAAGTATTCGTCGACAAAGAGGTCAGGAGATACTCAAGACCCTTACGAAGGATAATGAAGCCGTGGTGATAATAGGAAAGCCCTACAATGTTCATGATTTGGCACTGAATCTAAATATTGCCAAGAAGTTGCGACATCTAGGAATGCTAGCCATACCATTTGACCTACTGCCGCTGGATACAATTGAACTGCCGCCTCATTACTCGAACTTGGTTTGGAAGAATGAACAGAATCTTCTGCGAGCAGCGATACTGGCTAAGAATAACCATAGCTTGAATCCTATAATGATCACCAACTATGGCTGCGGCCCTGATGCTTTCTTCTGGAAGTATCTTGAGGAAACCATGGAGGGGGATCCTTATTTACTTCTAGAGGTAGATGAACACAGCGGTGATGCTGGAATGATCACCAGGATTGAAGCATTTCTTGATACTCTTGATAGACCGAAAATGTGGGTAAAAGAAGAAAGACAAGAAGACCTCAGTGTGATTAGACCTTCTGGTGGGATAAGTATCTTCAAACCAGTAAAGAGGATCAGGGAACTGGATAAAACCTTCTATATTCCCTATGTTTCTGGGCACTCTGTTATTTGGGCTGCTACTCTCAATTCCGTGGGTCTAGATGCCCGAGTTTTGCCTGCGCCTGATGAATTGTCGGAAGAGATAGGCAGAAGATACGTCTCTGGCAAAGAATGTCATCCCTATTTACTTACCACAGGGGATTTAGTCAGGATGACCGAACTCGAAGATTTTGACCCCGATAGGGCAGCATTTATGATGCTTAACTTCGATGGTTCATGCAGGTTGAGTCAATATGCCTTGTCTCAGAAATTGGTTCTCAAGAGATTAGGTTTGGGGCATATCCCTATAGTTGCCCCGGTTGCCTCTATCCGCCATGATGAATGCACCGAATTATTTGGATTAAAGTGGGCGGAGGCTGTCTGGAAGGGTTGGCTAGCTACGGATGTCTTATTAAAGAAGTTACTTCATATTCGCCCTTATGAAGTGAATAAAGGTGAGAGTGATCAGGTTTATGAACAAGCCATAGAGGAGATAGCCTCTGGAATTATCAACGGTAATTTTCGGCAGGCTTTAAATCACTCAATAGCTGCTATGGACGAGATTCCAACTAAGAATGAAGATAGACCAATTATAGGTATCGTAGGAGAGTTCTATACCTGTATGAACTCCTGGGCCAACAACTATATAATCAAAGAGTTTGAGTCACTGGGCGTTGAAGCGAGGCTTGGGCCGACTACTACAGATTACGTAGTATATTTTAATGAGGTATATCCGGAGACTCACTTTTCTAGGAGAGAATATCGTTCTGCCCTTTATTATTATCTTAGAAGGTTTCCATTTATGTACTGGAAGAGAAAGATTGAGGGAATGATGAAAGACGAGCTTCGAGATTGCAGGATCCCCAGGGTTGAGGATATGGTTACGCTTGCTGCTCCTTATGTAAGTGATGATATAGACCCAGTAGTGACTGTAAATGTGGCTAAGGCGAAAAATTATGCTATGCAGGGCTGCAGTGGTATAGCTAATCTCATCATTTTAAATTGCCTTTTTGGGACTGTATCCACTGCTATTTATAGAGGGATACAAAGGGAGCACAACCGCATTCCTGTGCTCAACATGATATACGATGGGCTGCAGCAAACCAATGCAAAGACAAGGATAGAGGCCTTTATACACCAAGCGAAGTTATACCACGAAAGATACAGCACGGTTTAATAAACTGGCACTTTGTAGAAGCTGATATTCCGAATTTATACAAAGTTCACCTTGTCGTGGTGGGCAAGGTTTAACCCGAGCCATTGGTGAAATACCTATGTCCTGTCACCTTTCCATTTTTCATATATTCCCATTTTCTAGTCGCAAATAAACCATATTCGCAATTCCATAAATAAGAGCTAACAGTTGATGGTCTACAGCAGACCAATGCAAAGATGAGGATAGAGGCCTTTATACATCAGGCGAAACTGTACCCTGAGAGATACTGCGCAGTTAAATCCTAAATATAAAGTTCGGAATACTAAAACTATCTAATGACCTACCACTTTGAATTGTGCTTTTAAATTTGTTTAGGCTCTAGAACTCAAGTTTAAAGTCTTCCAAAATTATCCAATCAATTTCGTTGTCGTCTTTGAGGACGGAAACAATGTGGTTCTTGTACCTTAATTGCTCCACCAGAAAAGAATGCCCCTTATAGTCCAAAATAATATAATTCTCGTCGGGAACTGAGATTATCCGACAGGCCTTTAACCCGCTTATACCAATTCCGATGACCTTCAGAATGGCTTCTTTCGCCGTCCAATAGCGAAAAAATGTATCCCAGGACCTTTCCTTTAACTCCCATTCCTTCTCACTCGCCACGTAAGCAAAGAGTGATTCAGCCCGGGGCCTCATTTCTTCAATATCGATCCCGACCTTATCTTTGCTAACCACCGCCGCCACGTACTCAGGTTTGTGGGAAAGAGACCAGTAATTGCCATTAACGGGCCATGGGGCGCCCTTTTCGTCCTTAAGCAGTTTTCCAAGCGTTACTCCGCTTTTTTCGGCACTCAGTTTTAGCGCCTCACGAGCACTTTGGCTTAGATGGTCTACCTTGTCTTTCCCCGAGAGCTTCTTTAGCTCTTCTGCAACTGGTAAGATTACCGGAAATAAGTTCATTGGCCTATTAAACCCTTGTTGCCTTATCAATAATATCCTTGTCAAAGTAGTTGACTGACATTCCGCAATCCACGATGATCCCTTGGGCATTAATGCCACTGGAGCGATCGCTCAAGAGAAATACTGCTGTATTGGCTACTTCCTGGGCAGTTAGAATTTTTTTACGAAGCGTTAATTTTTCAGTATAAAGGTAATAATTGACGGATCCTGGTATTCCTGCGGATGCCGAGGTTTTCAGCGGCCCAGCGTTAACTGAGTTAAATCTGACTTGAGAAAACGAACTGAAGGATTTAGCCAGAAAACATATGGTTGAATCTAGGGCAGCCTTTACGGGAGCCATAAAACCGTAAGGCTCGGCTGCTATTTTGGTGGTTGAGATTGATATGGTGACAACAGATGCTTTCTCATCCAATAGGTCTTTAAACGCATTAGCAATTGCGATTAAGGAATAACAGGAGATATCAATCGACTGCAGGAAGTCTTTCTTTTTTGTTTCGTGAAATGGCTTAAGCCCTTCTTCATAATTGGCAAAAGCTATGGAATGAACAATACCGTGAATTTTGGGATACTTCTTGGAAATATCTTCAGCAAGTCTTCTAATTTCCTGCTCTCGTTCGACGTCGCATACAAAGATATCAGAACCAGGAAGGATTTTGGCAACAGTATCTTTTCTGGCATCCGAGCGAACACTATAGACTACATTTGCGTTTGCCTCAGAAAGAACCTGTCCGATGGAGAAGGCGACGCTCTTTCTGTTAGCCACCCCAAAAACAAGGAAGGTCTTATCCGCGATGTCTAAGAAATCCATATAGTGCTCCTTCTATTTCCATGTCGTATGTTAAGGTGCTTCTTTAGCCAGGGTGACGGTAAACTCGACCGTGACCGATGTCTTTCCGGCGACCGAGGCTTTGCCCTTCATGAAATAGGCATTGCTGACTTTTTCCACCAGCTCTGCTTCAATGTCCAGAGTATTACCGGGCTTGACGATACTTTTGAACTTGGCGTTATTGATTCGGGTCAAAACAGGAATACCTTCACCAATACTGCCCATCATTTTGGAGAGCAAGATGGCGCCTGTTTGGAAAATGGATTCACAGATAAGTGCCCCGGGCATGACCGGCTGTCCGGGATAATGTCCTTCGAACACTGGCTCATCGGGCCTTATCTCTTTCGTTGTTTTGATTTTTGTTCCGCTTAATTCCACGATCCTATCGACAAACAAAAATGGTGGACGATGGGGTATGGCATTTAGAATCTCCTCCATCTCATAATCCTCCAGCCACCTCAAGAGTAGAACCGGTAACATATGACGCTTCTTTGGAAGCCATGAAAAGAACGCAAGCGGCCACCTCTTCGGTGCTTCCGAATCTCTTTAGGGGAATCCTGGCCAAGTAGGATTCACGCAATTTGTCCGAAAGGTCTTCGATGAGTTCGGTGGCAATAAATCCCGGAGAGACGCAATTAACCGTAATACCCCGAGTGGCGACTTCCTTGGACAACGATTTAGTCAATGCACTCAGGCCTGCTTTTGAAGCTGCATAATTTGCCTGACCTTCAAAACCGTATCTTTCCATCACAGAGCTTATGTTGATAATCCGTCCATATCGTTTGCGCATCAGACTCTTGACAGCAAATTTGCACATGTAAAAGATTCCAGCGAGATTGACATTCATTACATCATGCCAGTCCGATTCCTTCATCATCGCCAGGACAGAGTCCTTTCTGATACCGGCGTTGTTCACCAGGACTTCAAAGCCCCCGTATTTCGTGTCCATGTATTTGAAAAACTTTTCCACCTCTTCATACTTGGCCACATCAAGTTTTTGGATATCAATATTTTCGGCAAACTGGCTGTTGTCTTTTCTAAATTGTGCCGCCTTAGCTTCATTTGAGGTATAGGTGACAATAACTCTGGCACCTGCCTTCAGGAAACTCTCGGCAATGCTCTTGCCTATCCCTCTGGTGCCACCGGTAATGATAGCAATTTGTCCTTTAAAATCATACATAGGCTGCACCTGCTGAGAGAAATTTGTCCACATCGTTGGCGACAATTACTCCGTAATTAGCTGCGCCTAACCAGCCGGACATGATAATCCCCACAGAGCCGGTGTGGAAAAGCCCTGGTATCTCTTTGGGAAGCCCCATACTGATCTTTAACCCTTCAAATTTGGTGCCGAAAGAGGCTCCGCTCAAATGGAGCGTATACCTTTGAAATGTTTTTGGGGTGGCGGCTTCAAGGTGGTCTACCTTATCTCGAATCCTAGAAATATATTTCTCCAAAGCATCGAGTGTTCGTTGGATCAGTTCTTCCTTAGAAGCACGATATTCTTCTTCAGATAGGTTTGCCCAGTCCTCGTAATTGGCATTAGTGGAGGCTACGACCGAGAACATATCAGAGCCTGGTCGGGTTTGTGGATAGTAGATTGAGAAGGTCCGGCTGGTAGTATTTTTGCTGCGAAGTTCTTCGGAATCGAATTTCTCCACCTCTGAGGTAAAAAGCAAATCCCCTATGTAGTCGATTTTCTCGCCCTTTTTGATACCCATATACACCTGACAACTGCTGTTATTGAGGCGCACTTTTTTGGCCTCTTCAATAAAGCTTTCAGAAAAATTCTCGTCTCCGACTAGTTTATGGATAGTTGATAATAAATTACCATTGGAGACAACAGCTTTACCTTTGATCATTTTTCCATTCGCTACCACTCCGGCAATCTTTTTGTCCTCGATGCTAATTTTTCCCACCAGGCATTTGGTTCGAATATCGACACCATTTTTTATAAGCTCCGCCCGCATCATTCCAATAATCTTATCCGTCCCACCTTGAAAGGTATAAACACCTTTGTTTAGAAAATTGGAAAAGACAATCCCGTAGGTTATCGCAGGGTCATCCAAGGTTGATCCATTGGCATAGGTGATCGGTTCCATTATCATGCGGATAATATCATGACGACCCGGAAAAAAATTTTCAAAAAGCTCTCTGGTAGTCATGGTTTGGTCATCGTAAAAGTTCATGCCTCTGAGTGCGCTAACGAAGTTATCAATAGTCTCTCTGGGGATTTTGAAGTGCTCCTGCATGACACGTTTAAAATCATCACTATCATAAGTCGTTGTAAGGGAGAACTGAGGGTTGTCCAATCGAATCCCTTTGAGTTGAACGATTGAATTAGCAATTTCTGGGTTCCAATACTTACGGCATGTTTTAATCATACCTACTGGAAATCCATGCAGGGAGATATCAAAGATGTGTCCTCCCTTTCTCTTGAACCACGTAGCCAATCCACCAAGGTTATAGTGGTGCTCTAGAAGTAAGATTGAATGACCTCCTTTGGCGAGCATATTAGCACAGGTCAATCCTGCCAAGCCGCTGCCAATGACAATTACATCGTATTCTGATTTTGTATCTTTCAACCAATCGCGGTTCATTGAATCTCTGTTTTTCATGCCTTCTGCAGAACATGAAGATTTGCCATGGAGATACCACTAAGCATTGCTCCGACAATTCCTAAGAATCCCTGGTCGGTACCACAAATAAACAGATTTTCTAGATGAGTTATCCCCATTTTGGTTTTATTGGGCGTCCCATAGACCGCGCCATTTATGTGGCCAGTGAATCTGTGGATTGTTTTGGGAGTGAAGACATCCGTAAAAACTATGGAATCACGAAAATCAGGTATGAGTTTTACCACTTCATTGAGAGAGGTTCCAAGCCAGGCAGCCTTTTGGGCTTTGTACTCTTCCTCATTCAATCTGTTCCAGAGATCGAAGTTAGCTAGGTTAGTTATTCTGATCATGCCCTCTGGTAGGGGATTTTCGTATTGGAAATTATTGGGGCAGCAGATAACACCGCTGGAAACGTTGACTAGCTCGTCAGGTTTTCGATAATCAAATCTATCTGAATTGTTATAAAAGATGATGGTTGTTTCGTGTCCCATCTCAGCAGGTTGCTTGTCCAGCACCATAATAAACTCTACCATGGAGAGTTGCCCTGCTTTATCCTCTATCCCTGTGGGATCATAGTTAGACAGGAGTCTCATGGTTTCAACATAACCAGCGGATGATATTATCTTGTCGGCTGTGAGAACTTCACCGTTCTCGAGCAGGATAGATTCAACTCTGCCATTGGCAGCTTGAATACTTTTTACTGCGCACCTCGTTTTTAATTCACCGCCGCAACCCCTGTATTTTCTCACCAGCACGTCAAGGATCTGACGCACCCCAGCTTGAGGTCTGGCAAAACCTTCACAGTAAATGCCCTTGAACATAATGACAAACTGGCCGAACTCTATATCATTTTCTTGAGCATTTCCGTAAAACATAAGCGGACAAAAAACCATATCGACAAGGAGTGGGTCAGAAATAATGGAGCCCACAACCTCGCGAGCCGAAACTGGTTTGGCATACAAGTTCAGTTCGTCATATTCGAAAATAGTCTTAAGCAGTCTCTGGAAATTGTCAGCCTGCGCTGGAAAATTATCGACCACCTCCTGGACAAAGAAGTCGAGGTCGTTATTAAATTTGAGGGTTTTATCCGGAAATTTAATTGCGGACATCCGTTGTGGGCAAAGAGCAAAATCTTCGGGTTTTAACTTGAGCTGCCGGAGCAGCTTTGGCAGTGGCGTTAACTTAACACCTTTAGGAACATAGTTGGTCATAGCATGAAGGCCAACATCGAATTTACGTCCCCCACGGTTGTAAAAGGAATTAAGCCCCCCAACACGATAATGTTTTTCGATGATGCAAACCCTTTTATCGTAGTAGGCCAACCTAATGCCAGCGGCAAGGCCAGACATCCCCGCACCGATAATTAGAACATCGTAATCCATAGTCAGGCTCTTTTTAAAATCAAAAGCTAACCTGAACCTTCAATCCTCGGGGAAAATGCGATAAAAATTTGTGCTTCTGGCCTATTAACACTACCGATTAAAGGTCTCTCATCCGCGGCTCTAGATAAGCTACAGAGCTATCTATCGTGGCTAACTGCATATAGTCATCCTCAGGAACTTCTATACCGTAACGTTTTCGTAGCTCCATAATGATGTCTAAGAAATCCATTGAGTCCAATTCAACTTGTTCTCGTATTGGGATATCGCCCTTAAGATTGGTCAGATCCTCATCCGGTATAATTTGGGCAACAATTTCCATAAGGACGGATTTAATTTCTTTCTTGGTCATGTACCCCCCATTTGTTTATTTGAAAATAGCGTTTCCAAGTTTATTCTTTAAATCTTTTTATGATAACGACCGAATTGATACCTAACATTCCAAAGGAATTATTCAATATATAGTCGACCTTGTCAACCTTTCTAGGTTCATTAATAACTAGGTTCTCAAAAGAACATTCGGGATCTAGTTGATCCACATTGATCGTGGGATGAACGATGTGGTCTTCAAAGGAAGGTAAATTTCCCGCTAATTCTAGAGCGGCGGCTGCCCCCATTGTATGACCAATATAACTCTTGGTGTTGTTTATATATACATTGATATGGTTACCAAAGACTTCTCTTATCGCCAGGCACTCCGCGGCATCCCCTTCACGAGTTCCAGTCGCATGTGTATTGATGATATCGATATCTCCCGCAGATATGCCGGCCTTATTGAGGGCAAGTTTCATGCACTCAGCTTGCCTTTGTGCGTTTGGGAGAACGAAATCAAAAGCATCTGAGTTGATAGCATATCCCACTATTTCACCGTAAATCTTGGCTCCTCGTTTCAGCGCATCGCCTAATCTTTCCACAAGGTAGATACATCCTCCTTCTGAAACAACAACACCATTCCGGTTCTTATCAAAAGGGCGGCAAGCCTTTTCAGGGTCTGCATGAGAAGCCAAAGCACCTTCACTCCTAAAACTGGCAAAAGCACCAAAGGCATGAATAGTCTCTGAAACCCCGCCAGCTAGAGCTAAATCAACTTCACCCAGCAGCAACATTTGTAAGCCTTGTATAAGTCCGATATTACCGCCAGCGCAAGCGGCCCCCAATGTGTAATGTGGTCCGGTAATTCCCATATTCAAGGTTACTTCACCGGCTGGATTGTTGGCCACTATTCTTGGGTTGTAATGGTGTGACACGAACGTTGTATTGTAATCGAATTGCTTGATTTCGTATATTTGTTTTTCCGTGTCCACGTTACCATGCTCGGTAATCCCGACATAGACACCAATCCTCGATTTATCAAGGCAGGCAAGGTCTAATTTGGCATCAGCAATTGCCTCTTGAGCGCAGTAAATAGCTACAGAGCCGGCCCTCGTTCCTCGACGCAATTCCTTCTTTTTTTGATACTTCAGTGGGTCGAAGTGACATACACCAGCCAATACTTCACCCATGTAGCGGACGTTGAATTTTTGTATCCCGGATTTGCCAGCAAGTAGACTTTCTCGAAATTCCGCCAGGTTATTTCCGTTTGGCGCCGTTAGGCCAACCCCGGTAATTACAATTCGTGCTTCGTTAGGTTTCCTTGCCATCATGGGATATAATTTCCATCAAAAATGTATATATTAGAGCAGCTTGAAGAAATCTAGTTGCATCGTTCCTAAGGAGTATCTCTCTGACCTCACGTTACTGGGGCCATTTTCTCTACCATTCTAGACCCAGCACAAGACAGACTATGCCGCTGCCAATCCCCAGCATGGCAACCTTATCACCAGGGCTAAGGCAACCCTGGTCAATTCCGATAGCCATGGTAATGGGCAGTGAAACCGACCCAATGTTTCCTAGATATTCTACAGTGGAAAAGTCTTTTGCCTTATCTAGTCCCAGGATCTTAAACAACAATTTACTATGCACGGCGCTAACCTGATGAGTAAAAAACCTATCTACGTCGGGGGTCTTCCACTCAAGTTCTTGTTTTACAGCCTCCCAGGTCTCAGGTGCCAATTTTGCCCCATTTTTGAGGAGCTCAGTAGAGTTTGTGTACATGTCAGGCGAAATCCTCGGGTCGAAGAAGCAGGTATCGTCTTTTATACGGCAAAGATCATTGTGCTGTGAGGCTGCGCGCGTTACCCCACCAAGAAGCTTATGCCCGTCTCGCGATAAGGAGGAGTGCGTCAACACCGCTGCCGCTGCTCCTGACCCCAAAGTTAGAGTGGCAAAGGCCATTTTGACCTTTTCTTTGGTGATGTCCGGGTCTTTTAAAACCTTATCGATTATTGCATCAATAATTCGTTTGCTGCTCTCACAGCCAACCACAATTCCTGCTTTTACCTGACCCAACTCAATCATATTGGCCAAAGTCACCATTCCGTTGATGAAACCGAGGCAGGCATTGGAGATGTCAAAAATGGTAGCTGTGGATGGGAGACCTAAGGAATCGTGGACTACCGTAGCCGTTGCTGGCTCTAGGAAATCACGGGATACCGAGGTATGGAGTAGACATCCGATATCTTCTTTATTGATTCCAGACTTGCTAATAGCTTTTTCTGCTGCTTTTATGCTGGCCTGACTAGGCGTAACTCCGTCGTCCCACAATCGTCGTTCACGAATCCCGGTCATCATTTCCAGGCGTCCATAACGGAGATTCAATCTGTTGTATATCGGAGCTAGTCTTTCCTCCAGGCTCAAAGATGTAACGATATTTTCGGGGAGCTCATAACCAAAAGACTCAATACAGACCTTTTTATACTGCATTCAGTGTCCTATTTCTCCTTCACTAGCATTTCGAGGAGCTACGACGAAAGTAGCTATATCAATTTTGTAGGCTCACTTTGGCCTGCTCGATATTAATTTCGGAATATGAAACTTAGTTCTAAGATTTTCCCACCTTCCTGTGGACTCCGGGGGAATTATCTCGTCCGGAATGTACTTCCCTAGCCCAGCAAGAATGGTGCAGACCTTTCTCGAGTTCGCTACCTCGTCAGGGACATACTCATCAGCGGTAGTAATAACTGTAGAAATCAGCTTACGAGGAGCTAATCTCTCGACCCACCTAATTGCGAAGGAAATTAATCTATTTGGGACACGCTTATCTACGAAATTAAGGCCAAGGAGTAGCAGCCTATCTGGCGCATACTTATCCACAACCTTCACAAAAAAAGAGAATCCCCTCTTTGCCAGGGACCTAATTATAGAATCAAGCTTGGGTTTTTTCCCCTTTAATGCCGTGTCCTCTGTCATATCCTCTCCCACCAAGATACTATATTATTACCATTTTTATACTATTTGTCAAACATAATATTATCTTTCCACTGATTGACACACTTGAGTGACCGGGGTAAAATACATTGTTTTGATATGGCTGATGTAAAGCTTAGTTCAGGCGAGAGTTTCGAGGCTCTGCTGCGTAGATTTAATAGGCAAGTGCAGCAGGACCGAATTTTAGCTGAAGTTCGCCGCCGCAAGCACTATGAAAAACCCAGTGAAGAGAAGAGAAAGAAAGCGGCAGCGAAAAGGCGGAAAAGTTCCAGATAGTTACCTCTGAAGAAGTTCGTTTTCAGGGGGCCTTAGATTTACTCATTGGCATCTTCGGGGTCCCTATTAAAAGGAGCGAAGCGAATTTTTCATTGGGTGCTGGTAGCCAAGAGATGGCACTGAAGGATAATATTAAGGAGGCCCTCAAGGGAGCGCTTAAGCGGCAGCAGAGGGTAGAGGTTGCTACATTAAGGCTAATATTATCTGAAATAAAGTATGCTGAAATTGCTCAGCAAAAGCCCGCTGACGATAACAAAGTGCTTGATGTTATTACCAAGGAAGTAAAACGCCGTCGGGAGAGCATCGAAGCCTTTAAGAAGGGGAATCGTAGTGATCTGGTGGCGCAGGAAGAAGCAGAATTGAGTGTTCTTATGAGCTATCTTCCTGAGCAAATGAGTCGGGCGGAGATTATGGCAGCGGCACGGCAAATGGTTGATGCAGTCGGAGCTAAGGGGCCGAGCGACAAAGGCAAAGTCATGTCTCAGCTTATGCCTCAACTCAAAGGCAAAGCTGATGGCAAAGAAGTCAGCGAGATAGTTTCAGAATTGCTTGCTGCTAGCTAGGCTTAGAAGGCGATCGAGGTTTCTAAATTATGGCGTGATGGCGGTAAAAGAGCACCGCTATTGTTCTTTGCAGTATGAAATTTGGAAGCGTTGTTTTCCCAGCACCTGAACTTATCGAGATTGTTACTATGCTCTTCACGCTTAGCTTCTCTAAATGACATCTTGGTGAACGGAGGTAGTTGATGACTATTTCTAAGGAAACTCTGGATGAAGTTGCTTTAAGCGAAAAGGAATATAAGCTTATCGTACAGCAGTTAGGGCGAGAGCCTAATGAGGTAGAGCTAGGAATGTTCGGCTCGTTATGGAGCGAGCATTGCGGCTACAAGCACTCTAAACCTTTACTCAAGCTTTTGCCCTCCCGAAGGAAAAATGTCCTAGTGAGCCCAGGAGAGGAAAATGCCGGGGTAGTAGATATTGGTGATGGAAAAGCGGTGGCAATGAAAATAGAATCCCACAATCACCCTTCAGCGATTGACCCATATCAGGGTGCAGCCACAGCAGCAGGCGGCGTTATAAGGGATATCTTTACTATGGGTGCTCGTCCCATAGCTCTGCTCAACTCACTTCGCTTTGGTCCTTTAACTGAATCCAATAATCGTTACTTGTTCAATGGAGTCGTTGATGGCCTTGCCGACTATGGGAATTGCCTGGGAATACCTAGTGTCGGTGGCGAAGTATTTTTTGCTGATAGATATACTGGTAATCCGTTAGTTAATGGCTTATGTCTGGGTATTTGCGAAAAGGGTAAGCTGGTCAAAGCCAGGGCCAGTGGTGAAGGTAACTTGTTAATGGTAGTAGGAGCTGATACCGGTCGTGACGGGATTCATGGCGCTTCCGGGCTAGCATCGCGTACTTTCGAGGATGAGCCAGAGGCGAAATCAGTAATTCCGGCAGGCAATCCTTCTCTGGAGAAACTGCTCATTGAAGCGTGCCTCGAGTTAGCACAGACTGATTGGATTGTAGGCATGCAGGACTTGGGGGCCGCTGGGTTAACAAGCTCTACGGTAGAGTGTGCAGCTAAAGGTGGGGGAGGAATAGAAATAGATGTGAGCAAAGTATCTCGTCGTGAAGAGGGCATGACCACTTATGAAGTAATGCTCTCGGAGTCGCAGGAGAGAATGCTGGTGATTGTCAAGAGGGATTGTGAGGAAAAGGTGAAAGCCCTGCTTGATCGCTGGGGACTTCACTACGATATCATTGGTCAGGTTACCAATACTGGCTTAGCCGTGGTTAAAGAAGGAGAAAAAGTTGTCGCTGAGATTCTCGTGAATTTGTTGGTCTCCCCACCCCTCTATCGCCAGCGAAGTAAGAAGCCAGCATGGCTTGAAGAGCTTCAATTTCTCGATATGAGCATCGTCCCTGACCTTAAGCCCAGGCAATGCAATTCTGTTTTACTTCATTTACTGGCTTCCCCTAACATTGCTAGCAGGGAGTGTATCTATAGCCAGTTTGACTCTCAGGCGATGGGTAATACTGTGGTTTCCCCGGGTGGCGATGCCGCTGTTTTGCGTATCCAGGGAACCAAGAAAGGTATCTCCTTAACTGTCGATGGTAATGGGCGGTATTGCTATGCTGACCCCTTCCTCGGCGGGGTGATTGTTGTAGCTGAAGCTGCTCGGAACTTGGTCTGTAGTGGGGCCGAGCCTTTAGCTATTACCGATTGCCTGAACTTTGGTAATCCGGAAAAAGCTGACGCCTATTACCAGTTGAAGGAGTGCATAAAAGGTATGGCACGTGCTTGTCGGGAGCTGAAGATGCCCGTGATAAGCGGTAATGTTAGCCTTTATAATGAGAGCAAAGGCGAAGCTATCTATCCCACTCCAATAGTGGGTATGCTGGGGATTGTGGAGGACATAAGCCGACATTGCAATATGTCTTTTAAAAAGGAAGGTGACCTGGTATTTCTGCTGGGCGAGTCCCCTCCCTTAACCGGTAGGTCTCAACTGTCAAGCTACAATGGCCTTGGTGCTAGCGAATACCTGGAGTTGTTACATGGCTTGGTGAGAGGGAAACCCGGCATTGATCTGGATATGGAGAAAAGGGTACAGCGCTGTTGCCTGGATGCTATAAAGCGAGGGTTTATCAAGTCAGCCCACGATTGTTCCGAAGGCGGCTTACTGGTAGCCATTGCCGAAAGTTGTATTTGTGGGGACATTGGTTTTAAAGGCGAGGTCTGGAAAATGAAAGGGAGATTGGACTCTGCTTTTTTTGGAGAGTATCAATCAAGGATCGTAGTGTCAATATCGGACGATTCGGCAGTTAAATTGAGCAAGATAGTCAGAAAATGGCAGGTGCCATTGACTTTGCTGGGGAGAGTTGGGGGAAGGCGCTTAGTGGTGGAGGGCTATATCGATTTACCTCTGGCCAAGGTAGCAAGAGCCTGGCGAGATGGCCTTAAAAGATAAACCCTAAGTACGAAACCCTAAATGCTGAACAATATCAAGGCAGTAATGACAAAAATTCAAAATGGAATGAGTGTTAGTACTCGAATTTGGAATTTTAAATTTGTTTAGGATTTAGAAATTAGAGCTTTAAGTAGATGGAAGTCTCTCCATTTCGAGGTATATGCTATAACCAAGGAATAGTTGGAGATTTAGCTCGGGTCCTTTGTCCTCCCTACGATGTTATCACTCCTGAACAGCAAAAACGTTACTGCGAAGAAAGCAGTTACAACGCTATTCGCCTGGAATTCCCCGCTGAAAGCCAGGATCCTAAAGGTGATAGCTATCAAAGAGCAGCTATTACCTTTCAACAATGGCTGCAGCAAGGAGTTCTTCAGCTTGACAGCGCATCCAGCTTCTATTTACATGACCATCGTTTTGAGCATTCAGGCGAAAAGAGGGTGAGGCGTGGGCTGATAGCTCGCGTCAAGCTTGGGCCCTGGGGCAGCGGCATATATCCTCACGAGGAAACCTTTCCCAAAGCTAAAGGCGACCGTTTGCAGTTGATGCGGGCTTGTCGAGCTAACTTCAGCCCATTGCTTTCTCTTTACCATGATTCCGAGCGAAAAATTGCCTCCATATTATCTAAAGCATCCTGGGCTAAGCCCATGATTGAGACATCAGTTCTCTCCCTTTCAACGGGAGGAGGCCAGAATAAGAATGGAGAAGCTCATACTCTATGGGCGATAACCGAACCAGAAATCAAGCGGGAGCTAAGTCAGTTTCTATCCTCTGAGCACCTTTACATTGCTGATGGTCATCACCGCTATGAAACAGCCTTGACTTACCAGCAAGAAAGAGCAAAAGAGCAATCTGATTCCTTTGACTCCTCCGTCATTGCGAGCGAAGCGAAGCAATCTGTAACTGGCAAAGAAGCCTTCAATTATGTAATGCTGGAGTTAGTCGACTTTTCTGACCCTGGGCTGGTTGTTCTACCTCTGCACAGACTGGTGCGTGGTATAGCGCCCTCTATCTTAGGAGGACTGGAAGACCAACTCAGGAACTTCTTTGTCCTTGAGTCTGTCCCCTTAAAAGCTGGTGACTGTCAGTTGCCAACCGATAGCTGTTTGGGAATCCTGGGTTTACAGCCTGGCTCATTGGTCGTATTGAAGAGGCGTCAGGATATTTCCCTTGAGGCTATGATGCCCGGTAATAGGTCCCAAGCTTATCGGGAGTTTGACGTTAGCATCCTTAATCATATTATTTTGGATAAGATGTTAGGTCTCACTTCGAAAGAAGACGCCGCTTATACCGTAGACTTGAAAGAAGCTCACCACCAGATAAAGGAAGGGAAATACCAATTAGCTTTCTTATTAAATCCTCCGCAGCCGGAGATGGTCAAGGCTGTTGCCGACGCTCAAGACAGGATGCCAAGCAAATCCACCTATTTTTACCCCAAGCTCCCCGCTGGTTTAATCATTAATCCTTTAGATTGACTGGGCTTGCAAAAAAAGGCTATCTATAGCTTTACTACCTTAGCACTGTAAATACCAGGAAGGGCGAGGATCTCTTGTAGATGCTCTTCACCCAGTGGCTCGTCGAGAGCTAAAATCATGAGGGCTTTTCCCCGGGGCTGGAGTCTGGATAGGTGCATGGAACTGATATTAATATCGGCTTTGCCGGTTATATTACCGATAGTGCCAACAAGCCCGGGTCGGTCAAGATGGTCGCAGAAAAGCAAATATCCCCCAGCGGGTACAATATCCATCCAGAAGTCATTAACCTGGACGATGTGGAGCTCGCCATCTCTAACTGTGCCTGATATTGCAGTAGTTCCTACACTGGTATTGACTTCCAGGGTGAGCAAGTTGGAGTAATTCTGGCAGGTTGCCTCTTTTTCTTCGCTGATCTTTAAGCCACGCTGAGCGGCGATAAAACCGACGTTGACCAGGTTGATTCTTTCCTCGCTTGTTTGTTGCAATAGACCGCTGATGAGCGCCGTCTTAATCGGGTTGCAATCGTAGTTGCTTACTCCGCCGCTATACTTGATGTGCGTTGAGCTTATTTGTCCCTCCATTAGCTGACTGGCAAGGTTGCCGATAGTTGCAGCTACTCTCATAAATGGCACCATCTCAGGAGCTATATGTGGAGCATTAACGGCGTATTTGCTAAATCGTCCTTGAAGCACAGCCAGGACTTCTTCAGCGATGTCTTGGGCGATGCCAGTCTGCGCTTCAATTGTAGAAGCACCCAGATGAGGGGTAACGATTATCTTGTCTTCTTTGAATAGAGGACTATCTGTTACTGGCTCATTGTTAAAGACGTCAAAGGCGGCACCAGCTATTTTCCCAGTCTTAATTGCTTTGACTACTGCTTCCTCGTCAATCAATCCGCCCCGGGCACAGTTAATAAGCCGAGCTGTGGGCTTTAATTTTGCCAACTCCTTACTGCCAACTAGTTTCTTAGTAGCCGCTGTTAGAGGCACGTGGAGAGTGATAAAATCAGCTTCTTTAAGAAGCTGGTCCAGGGGCACCAAGTCTACTTCGAGATTGCGGGCATAGTCTTTAGAGACAAAGGGGTCGTGGGCGACCACGCGCATCTCAAAGGCTTGAGCCCGTTTGGCTACTTCAGAACCAACGTTACCTAGACCGATAATGCCCAGTGTTTTATTTCTGAGTTCGGTACCAATCATTGTCTCTCTTTGCCATTTACCTGATTTAAGGCGGCTATTTGCTTGGGGTACGTTACGTGCCAGGGCCAGCATGAGGGCGATGGTATGTTCTGCAGCAGCCACGGTATTGCCTGTAGGGGCATTGACTACCACAATGCCATTCCTAGTAGCGGCGTCGACATCAATATTATCTGTGCCCACTCCGGCCCGGCCAATAACCTTGAGATTCTTCCCCAATTCAATGACCTCTGCCCTCACTTGAGTTTGACTGCGCACAATCAAAGCATCGTAATCGCCAATTATAGCCTTGAGTTGCTCAGGCGTTAGCTTGGTCTTGATATCGACTTGAGCGTAGCTACATAGGGATTGTATCCCTTCCTCAGCAATTGGGTCAGCGATTAAAATCTTCATCTTGGGGTTAATCCTTCTTCGCTCGGGGTAGAGCTTTGTTTAACGCCTCCAATACCGACTTGATATCATCTTCGTATACAGAGCCGAGATGGCCAATACGGAATATTTTGCCTGCTAGTTTCCGTTGGCCTCCGGCAATGACTACATCATGCTCCTCCCGGAGCACTTGAATTAATTGGGGGACGTCAATATTGTCTGTAGCGTTTACCGCTGTCACCGTGTTGGAAGCATACTCTTCTTCGGGGAAAAGTGATAATCCCAGCGATTTTACTCCGTCCCTGGCTATCTGAGCTACTCGAGCATGCCTGGCGAATATATTGTTTAGTCCCTCGTTTAGCATTAAATCCAGAGTGGTATTTAGAGCGTAGAAGATTGAGATAGCTGGTGTCCAGGGAGTTTGTCCCTTCTGGAGGAAATCTCTAGCTTTGCCGAAATCCCAGTAATAGCGCGGCATTTTGGCTTGAGCATGAGCCTGCCAGGCTTTTTCACTTACGCTAACCATGGCTAGTCCTGGGGGCACCATCCATCCCTTTTGGGAACCAGTGACAACTATATCACAATGCCAGTCATCGGTAGGCAAATTGATACAGCCCAGGCTTGAGATGGCGTCAACCAGGAGGAGTTTATCGAATGTGTTGACCACGGCGCTTATGTCACCGAGCCTGTTAGTCATCCCTGTGGATGTTTCATTATGAGTTGCCAGCACTGCCTTAATATCCCCACCTGCTTTTAGTGTCTTTTCTACTGCATCAAGGTCAACTGCTTTCCCCCATTCAAAACTAAGGCGGATTACCTCAGCGCCGTACCCTTCAGCGATATCGGCAAAGCGCTCGCCGAAGGCTCCGTTGGAGATGGATAAGACCTTGTCACCCGGCGATAGGGTATTGACAATGGCTGCTTCCATGCCGCCGGTGCCTGAACCGGTAAGCAGGAAAACATCTCCTTTGGTCTGAAATACCTGTTTTAGTTTCTCCGTTGTTGAATTGAGAATTTTAGCAAATTCTCCCCCCCGATGGTTTATCATTTGCCGCCCCATGGCTTGTAGAGATTGCGGTGGGCAAGGGGTTGGTCCTGGAACACGTAGCTGCATTTTTATCAACTCCTTTTCATGAATTCGCGGTTTCCCACTTCCTTTTCGCACTATCCACCATTTTCAGAAAACGTCTTTTGCCTACTTTGATAACACTTCCGTCCTTCAAACTCACTAGACTGGTGCTGACCTTCTCTCCGTCGACCTCAATAGCACCTTGAGCCAGCAGGCGATTTACCTCTGAGCGGCTCTTTGCTAAACCAGACTCAACTAGCAGGCTTGTAATGTCTCTCCGAACTTCAATTTCAACCTTATCCCTGATGGCCATGGTATCATGTAATTCGACCGTACGTGTTTCTTTGGGGATCTCCCTCTTCTGGAATACCTGGGTAAAATGTTCTTGTGCCTTATCCGCTGCCTGTTTACCGTGGAACTGCCTGACAATTTCATGAGCCAGTCGTTTTTTAAGGTTCATGGGGTTAACCGAGTGAGTTTTCAATTGCTCCTTGAACTCAGCGATTTCTTCTTCAGGAACGTCGGTCACTAGCTCAAAATAGTCCACAATAAGAGAGTCTGGGATGGACATCACCTTGCCATATATTTCCCTGGGCGGCTCAGCAACGCCTATGTGGTTATTTAAGCTCTTGCTCATCTTCTGATGACCATCAGTACCAACCAGGAGGGGAACAAGGAAAACCTGCTGGGGAGGCTGCCCCGTGCTTTGCTGTAGCTCTCTGCCCACCAGACAATTGAATTTCTGGTCACTGCCACCAAATTCAACATCGGCTTCGATCGCTACTGAGTCATAGCCCTGAAGCAAAGGGTAAAGCATTTCAGTTAGAGATATAGGATTGCCAGACCCATATCTCTTGTTAAAATCCTCTCTGGCTAGAAGTTGGGCTATGGTAAATTTGCTGGTAAGCTTAATTACTTCATCCAAAGTGAACTGGGAAAACCATTCGCTTTGCCATCTTAGCTCTGTTTTATCCTTATCTACCACCTTGAAGAATTGTTCCATGTAAGTTTGAGCATTGCTCCTTATTTCATCAGGGGAAAGCATAGGGCGAGTAGCTGACTGACCGCTGGGGTCGCCAATTCTGGCTGTCCAGTCGCCGACTATAAGAGTGACTTTATGTCCTAGCTCTTGGAATTGACGCAGCTTTCTTAGACCTACCACATGTCCCAGGTGGATATCAGGAGCGCTGGGGTCGAAGCCTTGCTTCAGGGTCAGAATTCTCCCCGAGTTCAGCAGCCTTAGTAGCTCCGCCTCTATTATAATTTCAGCCACTCCTCGTTTTAATATGGTGGCAAACCTTTTATCAGTCATTTTAAATCTTTAGCTAAAATTGCTTCTACTTCTCGCACATCTTTTTCGATTTGTGCCTTTAGCTCTTCAGAAGAGGGAAAGCGTTGCTCATCCCTTAATTTTTGCACAAATTCTATCCTCATGTCTTTACCGTACAAATCACCTCTATAGTTTAAAAGGTGGGTTTCCACCGTTTTTTCCCCTTCTCCAAAGGTGGGGCGGATGCCGATATTAGTTGCTGAAGGGAATCGCTTGCCATCTACCTGAGCGATAGTAGCGTAGATGCCATTGCCTGGTAACGCTTGCTGTGGTTTTATATCCAAGTTAGCGGTGGGAAATCCCAGAACTCGGCCACGTTTGTCGGAAGTGATGACATTGTCTCCCAAGTAGAAATATCGCCCCATTAGCCTTTCTACCTTTCTCATATCTCCTTGAACCAACGCTCGGCGGATGAGAGTGCTGCTCACTACTTCGCCATTGATTGTAAAGGGAGGGATAACTTCCACGCTGAATTCCATTTCACGTCCCAGGGCGCGGAGCATGTTGATATTGCCTTCCCTGCCTTGTCCTAAAGCGAAGTCGGGTCCCACCATGATGCCACGCATCCTGAGATGTTTTTTAATCAAGGATATGAATTCCTGGGCACTTAGCTGGGCTACCTTGGGAGTGAAAGTGAGCACTGCAACTATGTTTACGCCTAACTCTTGAAAAGCCCCGACCCTATCCTCCAGGCTAGTAAGCCAGGGTAGCTGATTATACGGATGTAATACCGATTGGGGATGCGGGCTAAAGGTCACTACTCCGCTAAGCAAGTTTTTCTCCGCTGCCCACTGCTGCAATTTTTTCAGCAGGTAGCGGTGTCCAGCGTGGACGCCGTCAAACACGCCTATGGTAAGGAGTGTTTCCCCTTGGGGAGTTCTACTGGCTAGTTCTTGCTCGATTTCCATGGTCTCAGGGTTTGGTCTTTGTGCTTGGAGTAGCGAGCTTTCTATTCCTAGCTTCGGCTATAGGCAGTAATTGGGCCATTAATAGGCGAAAGTTATCGAAGGTGAGCGATTGAGGACCATCGGCAAGCGCTAGGTCAGGATTAGGATGGACTTCTATGAGAAGTCCGTCCACCCCGGCAGCTACTGCTGCCAATGCCAGAGGGAGTACTAGATACCATTTACCTGTGGCGTGACTGGGGTCAGCGACAATGGGTAAATGGCTGACTTTCTCGATAATTGGTATAGCACTAACATCCATGGTATTACGGGTATAGTTTTCAAAAGTTCTAATACCCCGTTCGCAAAGAATAACCTGCTCATTCCCCTGAGCTAAGATATATTCAGCGGCCAATAACCACTCTTGTATGTTGGACGACAAACCACGTTTGAGCAACACCGGTTTCTTCGTCTTGCCCACTTCGTCGAGCAGAACAAAGTTCTGCATGTTTCTCGCTCCAATCTGGAGTATATCAGCGTATTTGGCTACTAAATCAACATGCTCTGTCGCCATAACTTCAGTGATTATGGGCATTTGAGTTTCCTTGCCTGCCTGTGCCAGCATTGCGAGGCCGCTTTCACCCAGCCCACGAAATTGATAAGGCGAAGTGCGTGGTTTAAAGGCACCACCGCGCAGTACAGTGGCCCCGGCTGCTTTGACCGCTTGAGCAGTGGATAAAAGTTGTTCTTCACTTTCTACAGCGCAGGGTCCAGCCATAACGACTATTCCATTGCCACCGATAGTCACGCCATTTAGTTCGACTATGGTGTCCTGGGGATGGAACTCCCGACTGGCAAGCTTGTAAGGTTTGCTCACAGGTATGACCTGCTCTACTCCGGGGAACAATTCCAAGGCATCGCGAAGTTCAGGGAAAGCTTGCCCCAGTACGCCAATAACGGTATGTTCAATACCCTGTGATATATGTGCCTTTAGACCAACGACTTCGATTCTGTTCGCGACCCGTTTGATTTCATCTTGGCTGCAGCCAGTTTTCATGACTACAATCATGTGTTGCCTCCAATTGATAGTGGCGGTTTGTTCTTTAACTTCTTCGCCCTTCCTAAGTAAATGTGTGTGATTTCCTCAGGTCCCTTTTCAGTGTTTACAAGCATCAGAATTCTCAGACAGCGGGGTAGATCGTTGGGGACGTTCATTTCATGTCCACAAAGCAAAGCCAAATTGGATGGCCATCCTAGCTCTCGTGTTGCTGAAGCGGGAAACTCAGCATTTAGATCTGGCGTGGTGGTGAAAAAAATAGCCGCTATGTCCTTAATTTCAATTTTGTTAGCCTGTGCCATTTCCACAAGCAGCTTCCCAGTTGCAGCTAGGATGCTTTCTTTATTATTTGCTGAAACCGTGATAGCCCCTCTGATGCCACGGCACTGCAATTTAACATTTCTCCTTTTCAGATTTAATTTAATAGCCTACCCTAATTCTCATCCTTCGTCAAGAACGCACGCCTCGACAAGCGGGATAAACTACCATAATTATGTCTCGTGAGCAAAAAGTAGCTATTGTGCTACGCCCAGCTCAAATATAAAGGGCCCGGTTTTAATGATACCATTACTCGTTATTCGCTTGTCTGGTGGCAATCTCAGGTGGTAAGATGATAATAAGTGTTCTTGCACTTGTTGGCAATATCTGTGATTTCTAGATATGCATAGGGAGAAATTTGAGGCTCTCGTAGCCAGGGCGATCGATAATTTGCCACCGGAGTTTCAGCGCAAACTGGAAAATGTTGATATTGTGATAGAAAATTGGCCCACACCCGGGCAACTGAGACAAGCTAAACACAGTCATCCCACCCAATTGCTTGGTCTTTACCAGGGTGTACCCCAAACTAGGCGAGGCCGGCGGTACGGATTGGTTTTGCCTGATAAGATAAGCATTTTTCAAAAGCCCATAGAGGCACAATGCCGCTTTGGCGATGAAATTGAAGCAAAAATAGAGGAAGTAGTGCACCACGAAATAGCCCATCACTTCGGCCTCGACGAAAAGACTCTGCGGAAGATAGAGGATGAGAAACGGAAGGGGAAGTAAGGGGCAGGTATTTTAGCGGCTCAATATCATATTTGCCTTGATTATCCCGGACCCGAGTAAGAGTTTCATGTGCTATGTAAGTAGAAAAAACATTACCAGTAGTTCGACTGGGACTACAGCTATGCCAGACCGTCTTGAAGGTTCCGATAATGTTTTTAGGAGGATTTTTCGGAGATATTTTCCCCTGATATTTATACTGTGGGTTATTTTTGTGTTATATCCCAATCCTCTAAACTTCATCATTAGTGTCCAAAGGCTTCTTAACTTCGATGCTGAACCTGGCGCTGTTGAATTTATTCTGAATGACTTTCCTTCTGACCCTGTAGCTATAGAGAAAGCGGTCCTGGCTGGAATACCCTATCACCACGATTGGGAAGTTTATAACATGCCCTGGTATTGTCCTACCATTGAGGAGGTGCTGGAGCGAGGAACAGGAGATTGCAAGTCCCGAGCTCTGGTCCTAGCTTCCGTTTTGGAAGCGAAAAAAATTCCCTATCAAATTAATTTATCTCCTATACACGTGTGGGTGAATTACGAAGGTAAACAGGAGAATTCAATTGAGAACACTCAAGTCGAATTTTACCAATACGACCCCGAAACAGGTGAGAGGCGATTCCAGATTCCTCACATTGGTCTCAGCAAGGTAATGGATTCCTTCTGGCGATCCTTTTGGAATCCCATGCCCGACGGCAGAAGGGCTCTTCTAATATCGGGCTTATTAGCTTTGATAACAGCCAGAGTGATTTTGCGCAAGAAGAGAACTGCCCAGTAAGCAGGGAGTTAAGATGCCCCTAGGGGATAAAATACAGAGAACAGCAGTAGCCCAGTTGGTTGCACAATCACTCAAATTGTTTAATGCATTGCATTTTAGCGGTGAGGATACCGGGCCCAGTCTCGAGTATCGTCTTCATCGGCGGCTGGTTCTGTAAAGTAGCTCAGAGGTTTTCCCAAGGCGCTGGCGATTTGTTCCAGATTGGCTAGATAAAGTCGTCTCTTGCCCAGTTCGTAGTTGGATAGGGCTGCCTGCGTGCAGCCTAACCTGCTTGCTAGTTCTTGCTGGGTGATGCCAAGTTCCTCTCTGGCTTGCTGAATCTTCATGCCGATGCCGCGATAGACCATGCCCGGATTTTATCACATTTTGTAATATCCAGAAAAGAAATTTTTTAAGGTATATAACAATATGTTATAAATCCTATTGACAAGCCTACTATACCTTGTTATGCTGTTAATAACAAAACGTTATTAAAGGAGGAAACGAAATGAAAATCAGCGAAGATGTCTGGAAATTCTATCAGCAGCACCTGGGTTACAGTGATGAGGAAATGACGAAGTTCAGAGGAAATCCGAGAAACGAGGACGTTATTTCCAAGGCGCCAGCATTAATGAATAAAACCATTGTCGTAGAAGTTGTAGACTCACATGGCTGCAATAGTCAGCATAAGGTTGGCGATAAGTTCTATTTTGATGGCGCCGGTAATATTTTGACCAAGCTCTGTCCCAAAAGAATCTGTTTTGGTGCCCTGCATTCCATGCCGACATTGATTTATGTGGCACAGGAGCTATTCTATGCCGGTGTGGACCCTAATGAGATGCGGTTTAAACGAACAGGTTGTGTTGATGTCGGCGTCAACTGCGGCGGCTGGGGGCATATCGTCATGGAACTGCGGGTGGAGGAACGCAAGAGAGAATAAGTTGTAAATGTTTGGCTAGTGCAGATAGGGGAAACGCCGAACATGAAGACACTTAAGAAAGATGAATTTAAGGAAATCCTAATTAAGAACTGGATGACTCATGATGCCATGTGGTTCTATCACTGCTTGCAGGAATGTGGCATTGAGAGGACGAACAAAATCAATAAAGCTGCCATCAGGTCTATGGCAGCGATAGAAATAAAGCGGATTCAAAAAGCCGTGGGTATAGATAAGGTGAAAACATTTGAAGACCTTAAGGTAATTGTAAACACAGCGTTTACCGTACTTACAGGCGATTTTATGGATTTCAACTACAGTTTTCCTTCAGAAAATGCTCTACATGGCGAGTGGAAAAATTGCTTTGCCTACAACGGTGTGAAGCAGCTTGGTGTCCTTGACAGATACCAATGCGGCATCATGGAGCGAGTTTGTGGGTGGTTCGATGGACTGGGAATAAAATATAGCGTTTCTCCTCCCATGGCAGGCTGCATGATGCACACCGATGGGAAATGCTTCAGAAACTTCACGTTTAATTTTGTTAAATAGTGATCTAGGGTCAACTATTTGGGAAGGTGGCTGGAATATGAGTTCAACGAAAATTAAGCTGGCACCAAAGCAAAAGGAAAAGCTGCTTCGCAATATATGGCTGCTGCATGATGGCAGGTGGTTTATAAAATCAGTGGAGCAATTTGGCTTCGATACTGCTACCAAACTGAATCTCGCCGTAGTTAAGTCCATAGCCAGAACGGAAATAAAACAACTGCTAGCCGAGACCGACTTTGGTGATATCAGGAATATAAAGGATCTACAAGCATTGATGGAGATTGCCGCTCTTCTTTATTTCCCCGAAGAACACAAGTATGAATTTAAGGTAGTGGACAATAACACGTTCGTGGGGCATGTGCTAGAATGTTATGTCCATAAGATGGTGAGTAAGGCGGGAACTACAGCTATTCACCAGTGTGCGGCAAAACTGAGATTCGATTCCTGGTGCCAGGCTATGGGGCTTGATGGGGAGGTGATAAACGAGAGAGACACCAGTAACTGCAACGGGACCTGTGAAATTATCTTTAAAATCAAGTGGTGACAGCAAAATAGAGATGTGAAAAAGGAGATTAAGAGTATGTCAGAGCCGATAACAATGACAAAGGATGATGGGATAGCCAAGCTAATTCTAAACCGTCCGGCAGGGTTCAATGCTTTTGATCATGATATGGTCGAGCATCTTGCACGCCACGTTGTTATGCTTGCCGTCGATGACAATGTACGAGGAGTGGTGATCTCGGGTGAGGGCAAAGGATTTTGTGCCGGTGGTGACATTAAATGGGTATCCGAGTTCCCGCTTGGTCCTTCTGTTGCCTTTCACAAGTTGTCGGCGAGTTTTCATCAGGCAATACTAGAGATTCGCCGGATGCCTAAACCGGTTATAGCAGCCATTAACGGGATTGCAGCCGGTGGTGGATTCTCGTTGGCGCTGGCTTGTGATTTTCGCATCATGGCTCGGTCTGCTACTCTGAGGCAAGCTTACACATCAAACGGGCTTTGCATAGATGGTGGAGGCACCTTCACGCTTCCGAGAATTGTGGGCTTGGCACGCGCTTTGGAAATAGCTGGATTTGATGCTCCCATTTCCTCTGAGAAGGCATTGACCTGGGGACTGGTGACCAGAGTTGTAGATGATGGGCATACTCTGGAGGAAGCAGTGAATATGGCTCACGAATTGAGCAATAACTCTCTCAATTCCTTCGGTTGGTCAAAGCAACTACTTACGGATTCATTCAATACTGCCTTTGAAGCACACATCGAACGAGAGCGATTGGGACTTTGCAGTTGTGCAGAGCACCCAGATGGAAAAGAAGGGATACAGGCTTTCGTAGATAAGCGCAAGCCTGTCTTCAAGAGCTAAATTATGATTAAAAAACCTAACATTGCCGTTTTGTATTATGCTCTTTGTTTCTAAGGTGAAGTGGTGATGGAAGATTAGAGGCTTAAGAATGTTCGGATGCGGGCTGAAGTGCTCCGCGTTGATGGCATACGGGCATAACCCGGGGGCATGATATGGATTTTAGATTTACGCCGGAAGAAGAAAAACTCAGACAAGAAGTTGGCGATTTACTCAAAAAGGAAGTTACGCCAGAACTTATCACTGAAGCAGCTGAGTACAGTGGTGGAGTTGGTCCGGTATTTGGCCGCAAGCTTATAGGGAAGATAACTGACGGTCTTTGGTATGCTTCCCTGGCAACATCTCAGGCAGGCACTAGATGCATTTAATTGGAAGTGGGCGAGCACATAACTATGTCCTGTAAAATACCATCAACGGTGTCAGGTTCGATGCTTGATCACAGAGATTTATTGTTCAACCTAAAAATAGGGGGGTCATCGTAAATGACTGAAGGAATTGAACTAACCGCATATTGTGGATTGTATTGTGGTGACTGCATTCGCTATCTTAGCAGAGCCTCAGATCTGGCAAGAGAATTATTAAATGAACTTCGCAACATGGAATTCGGTAAATACGCCAAGATTAAAAGCAGTTCAGCGATGCAATTCGACGCCGTTAAGCAATTTGAGCACTATGAGGAGTGTTGTGAAGTCCTAGAAGCTATAGTCGCTCTACAATGTAACAGTCCTTGTCGAGTAGGTGGAGGATGCGCCACTTTCCCCTGTGGGATTCTAGAATGCTGCCTGCAAAAAGGCTTTGACGGTTGCTGGCAATGCGCT
>Ga0209164_1001668_pt1 | contig 27113 bp, 18 predicted proteins | sample MTBNYHSulfiMetaG_FD_187458 | JGI IMG/M metagenome (GOLD analysis project Ga0209164, IMG submission 187458) | Enrichment culture microbial communities from rom New York Harbor, USA that are MTBE-degrading - MTBE-NYH (New York Harbor Sulfidogenic)... | ecosystem: Environmental > Aquatic > Marine >... | reverse complement strand
CTAAGGTCACTGTTCAAATACTCCATTACTACTTTGTACTTGAACTCATCCGTGAAACGATTTACTTTTGTCTTCATAATACGTCTTTAAGTTTACTTTTTTTGTAAACCTATTTCAGGACGAGACAATTACTCACTTACACATATTTTCACAATCCCCTTGATCCCTCGATCCCTTTGATCCCCTTGATCCCTTGATCCCTCGATCCCTTTGATCCCTCGATCCCTTGATCTCCTCGATCCCTTTAATCAAATTTAATTTCCAGGTAATTCGCAATTTCTTTCAATTCCTTTACTACAGGCGGTATAACATGTATTCCTTCACGTTTTATTCTTTCTTCATTTTTTCTTTCAGGTTCTCCGGGAATGATCACTTCAGCCTGGCCGGGAATAGGTTTTGCGTTTTTAAATGTGTCAATCCATTTATCCATACTTGCCTTAAATTCATTTGCCGGTCTGAATCCATCAATTCTCATTGCACCAAAAAAATGTCCTGTCCCTTTACCGACCTTTTCATCCAATACAGGGAGATATGCCACTGAGGGTGGGACAAAAGGACCGAAGTTCGCTCCTGATAAAACTGCGGAGAAAATATCTACTATAGCGCTCATACAATATCCTTTATGACTCCCGTGTTCATAGTCGCCTCCCAGCGTGACCATTGAACCTCCTTTTGTCAGGATATCAGGATCATCAGAAGGAATCCCGCTAATATCCTGTACATATCCAAAAGGGACCTTTTCTCCTTTTTTTGCTGCAACTGCAAGTTTCCCTCTTGCTATGGGAGTAGTAGCAAAATCAGCCACAAATGGATGATGATTTCCGGCAGGAATAGCCACCGCAACAGGATTAGTCCCAAGCAAACGGGTGAGAGAGAATGTCGGGGCAACAAGAGGATTGGCATTTGTCATGCATAATCCAATCATGTCGTGTTTAAGAGCCATCATTGCATAATATCCTGCGATACCAAAATGATTTGAATTCTTGGTAGACACCCACCCTGTGCCAACAATATTGGCCTTTTCAATAGCTACCTGCATGGATTTTACCGCGGCTATCATCCCAATCGCATTATCTCCATCCACAACTGCAGTGCCCGGAGTTTCATGAACAATACGCACTTCTGGACTGGTATTTATTCTCTTTGCCTGCCATAATTGAAAATAATCCTTGATACGGATCATCCCGTGAGACGATAATCCTCTGAGTTCAGCTGCAATGAAAACCTCAGTGATGATATTTGCATACTCTTCACTGCAACCCATTTTTAAAAAAACATTCCTGGTAAATTGCGTAATATTCTCTACAGTATACATATATTCCTCGTCAGTTTTTTAATTGATAAAGATATTATACCCGATTTACATAATATGCTGAAGCTTGTGCAGTAGGCATAATTAACATGTCATTAATAGTCACATGGGGAGGACGAGTGACTGCGAAAAGAATTGCTTCAGCTATATCTTCAGCTTTCAGGGGAGTTAAACCTTTATAAACTTCTGCTGCCCTGGTTTTGTCACCTTTAAAACGTACTTCGGAAAATTCTGTTTCCACCATACCTGGAGCAATATTAGTTACTCTTATATTATGTTTCAGCAGATCAATTCTCATTCCCTGAGATAATGCATGAACACCATATTTCGTTGCGCAGTAAACATTTCCATTCTCATATACTTCCCTGCCGGCAATTGATCCTATATTTATGATGTGTCCCTGTTTGCGTTCTGCCATTAAAGGACTAATGAGCCTGGTAATATAAAGAAGTCCCTTTATATTTGTATCAATCATCCTTTCCCAGTCATCCGGTTCTCCCTCATGTATACTGTTTAATCCTACCGAGAGTCCGGCATTGTTAACAAGGACATCAATTTCTTTCCATTTTCCGGTCAGGGTACTTACAGCAAATTTAACATCATCATATTTCCGGATATCAAAATTCAGAATAAATACATCTGCCTTATATTCAGATTGTAGTTCCATTTTCAATTGTCCCAGGCGTTGTTGTCTTCTGCCGGTTGCAATAATATCGAAACCGTTTTTGGCAAGTATATGTGCTGTGGATCTGCCAATTCCGGAGGTGGCGCCAGTAATAAGTGCTGTTTTTTTCATATCCGGGTAAGTTTTAAAAACTATAAAGATAAAGATTTCTGTTAAATCTTCCTGTCATCTCTTCATTAGAATATACTCAGGTACTTTTCTGAACCAGATTTTTAATCTAAAACTAAACTGCACAGGCAGTTTATTATAAATCACAGAAAAATATAGTACATTTGACGAAATTTGCTGGGGCTGTATCATAAGTGCTAATTATCGTGGGGCTGTCTCATAAATGTTTTTTACCCTACCTGCCGCCTGCCTGTCGGCAGACAGGGCAGGCACGGCACGAAGGACTCAGCGCCTCCGCAGAGTAGCTATAGCGCTCGCGGAAAGTATACACAAAGTATTATTAATCATAAATATAAACATAGTGTCCTTTGTGTATACTTTGTGTCCTTCGTGGTATAATATATTATGAGACAGCCTACGGCAGGATAATTCAAATAATAATCAAATAAATACTGATAAAAAGTGTATTATTTCCCTAAGACGACAGTAGTTAAGAATAGAAATTATGAATTACCGGAATAATATAACCAATGAGGATATACAAAAGCTTGAAACCAGGTACTTCAACGGTCGCATTCATGTTATTAGTCAGACCAGTAATATACCTGCAGCAGTTAATGCAATACAAAAACATTCAATAATTGGATTTGATACAGAAAGTAAGCCAAATTTTAAAAAGGGGCAGAATCATAAGATAGCACTTATTCAGCTTGCTATTCCCGGGGAGGTGTATATTTTCAGGATCAGCAGGACAGGATTAACAAAAGAACTGACAGGACTCTTTGAGAATGAACATATTCTGAAGGTCGGTGTCTCTGTCAGGGATGATCTGAAAAGGCTTGCACAGATGTGCAGGATTGAGCCCAAAGGATTTTTTGAACTGCAGAATTACTCTGATACATTTCATATTGAAAGTAACAGTCTCAAAAAGCTTGCAGCTATAGTGCTTGGTATTCGTGTCTCAAAATCACAAAGGTTAACCAACTGGGAGTCAAATGAACTTACGGAAGAGCAACTTATTTATGCTGCTACAGATGCATGGATTTGCCTGGAGATATATAATAAGCTTCGTAATTCATCACCTGACATTCAACTGTAATTCAGGCTTTCTCATTACATCCCTTATCTCAGTGTTTCCACCACCTTCCAGGGACAGGTTAACAGGCTTGTTTGTAATCCATGAACCTCGTGTAAAGTCTGGGACATCAACAGAATCGGATCGGTTTTTAACCGACCATTGACTAAGAGGAGTAATAGAACTCCACAAGGCTGCATCATAAACATCCTGATCAAGAGGTAGTCCGTTTCTAAGGCAATCGATAAGCCGCCAGTCCATTATAAAATCCATACCGCCGTGTCCGCCGACTTTTTTTGCTTCTTCCCCGACAAACTTTATTAATTCTGGTGTATACTGATCCGATAAAGCTTTTATCTCTTCATCATTCATCCATTCATGTCCTTTGGATATTCGTTCAGGTAAGGGGTATTTTCTGGCCATACCCTTTGTCCCGCTAAGTAAATGAATACGTGAATAGGGTCGGGGAGAAGTAACATCATGTTGTACCATAATAGTTTTTCCTTTGCTTGTTCTTATCAGGGATGTATTCATATTGCCCCTGTATTGCTTATTGGCAAAAGGTTTATAAAAACTATCTTCTGAAGCTAGTTCATTTGCAAGGGATGCCATCTGAAAATCATTTGTCGACATAGATGTCAGGTATTCCATTTTATCTCCCCTGTTGATATTCATCGCCTGGCAAACAGGGCCTAATCCGTGGGTAGGATACAAATTCCCGTTTTCCCTGTTTTCATTTAAACGCCACATATCAACATAATCCTCTTTACTGAAGTTCTTTTTTAAAAGATCGTGAATATAGGCACCTTCTCCATGAACAATCTCTCCGAAAAATCCTTGCTGAGCCATACATAAAGTTAGTGTTTCAAAAAAATCGTAACAGCAATTTTCCAGCATCATACAATGTTTACGGGTACGTTCAGAGGTTTCCACCAATGCCCATGCATCATCAATTGTCTGAGCAGCAGGAACTTCCACGGCTGCATGTTTGTTATTTTCCATTGAGTGCAGAGCCATTGGAGCATGAAGACTCCATGGAGTGCAGACATAAATCAGATCTATATCAGGGTCTTCACACATAGCCTTCCAGATTTCTTCTGTTCCGCTGAATTCTTTTGCTTTTGGAAGGCCTGCTTGTAAGAGTATTTCCTGCATCTTTTCAACTCTGTCATGAAGTTTATCTCCAAGTGCTGCAATTTCAACATTGGCTATCTGGGATAGCCGGTGCACTGCTCCGGTACCTCGGTTTCCCAAACCAATAATGCCAATACGGACTGTGTCAATTTTTGGTGCACCAAATCCACACATGTTAAACTGCTGAACACTACTAACTTTTTTACTGATAAGTTTTTTAGTATCCCCTTCATTTAAACATGAAGAAAATCCAAGTGAAGTGAGACCTGTACCAATAAGGGTAGTTTTCAGGAAATCACGACGATTTGATCTGTTCATAATTTATTTATTTAAAGACATTTATCCTAAATCACTGATTCTGTCGAGTTTTGCTATATTCAGAATTTTGATTTTTCGCCCGTCAATTGCAATAACACCTTCCTGTGCAAAAGTGGATAAAGTGCGTATAGCGTTGGATGTTGTCATATTAGAGAGGTTAGCAATATCCTCCCTGGAAAGATATATTTTTATAGTTTGGTTATCCTCTTCAAGCCCATATGTATCTTTTAGGAAGATAAGTGATTCAGCCAGTCTTCCCCTGATATGTTTTTGTGTGAGTGTAACCGTACGGTTGTTTGAAAATCCCAGTTCAGTGGCAAAAGATTTAATGATACTAAGACTTAGTTCAGCATTACTGCGTAGTAATTTATAAATAATATCTTTATCAACTATACAAACTACAGAATCTTCAATAGCTACTGCAGTAGCTGTGTGATTTTCTTCCGCAAAGAGAGCACGGTAACCTATAAATGATGTAGGTTTAGCCATACGCACAATTTGTTCCCTTCCACCTACGCCTTCCTTAAATACTTTTACTTTCCCTTCAGCAAGGCTTATCAGTCCGGTTGGCTTATCCCCTTCTTTAAAAATAATATCCCCCTTTTTATAAAATGCACATTTATGGGTATTTCTGATGAGTTCTTTTTCTTCCGGTAATAATACACTAAAGACCGACTTGGGATTGTCGATACAGTTATCACAGTTTAAAATCCTGTCTGTCATATAGATCGATTACAATATGTTGAATAACATGTAAAGGTAAAAAATTAAATTAAAAATAAAACAAGTTATTATAATGTTCGAAAAATTTTAAATTGATCCCTCGATCCCTTAAGGCTGTCCTATATGGTTTTTTTACCACGAAGGACTCAAAGTATGCACGAAGGACACAAAGTATATGTTCCTGATAAACGATTCTTTGCGTTTTTTGTGTTATTCTTTGTGTGCTTTGTGGTTAAACATATTTTGACTTATGAATCAGCCCTACTACTAGTTCACCATTTCGCCGTTAAAGGTATCCTTCTTCCTTCCCCAAAAGCTTTTGATGATATTCTGAGAATAGGTGGAGTCTGATAACGCTTATATTCATTTTTAATGATCATCTTTATGATTCGGTTGATCAGATTTTCATCATAACTGCCTGTTGAAATAAGCTCTTCAGGAGATTTCTGTAGTTCAATATATTCGTATAAGACCTTATCAAGTACATCATATTCAGGAAGAGAGTCAGTGTCTTTCTGATCGGGTTTCAGTTCTGCTGAAGGGGGTTTATTTATAATATTCTGAGGAATAATAATTTTTTTTCTGTTGATTAGTTCCGCGAGTTTATATACATCTGTTTTGTACACATCTCCTAATATTGATAGTCCCCCGGCCATATCTCCATATAAAGTGCCATATCCTACGGCAGCTTCACTTTTATTACTTGTATTCAGAAGAATATTCCCGAATTTATTGCTGTATGCCATTAAGATCAAACCTCTGATACGGGATTGTATATTCTCTTCGGTAATATCTTCCGGCAGATCTTTAAAAATTGGTTTTAATATTTTCAGAAAGGTATTATATGGTTTTTGGATATCAATAATATCGTAGTTTACATCAAGGTTTTCGGATAATTGGATTGAATCTGTAACTGAATGATCAGAAGAATATTGTGAAGGCATGAGAAGTGAATGCACATTCTCTTTCCCTAATGCACGGACTGCCAGTACAAGGGTCACCGCTGAATCAATTCCTCCTGAAAGGCCGATTAAAGCTTTACGGAGATTTAATTTCTGGAAATAACCCTTAATTCCGGTAATAAGGGCATCATGAACCATTTTAATACGGTCGGGTTCTTCAAATACTACCGGTAAGCGGCCTTTCCCTGTGAGTTGTTCAGTATCAACGATACGTGTGTCGGGACTGAAATAATTAAGTTGTTCTACAATCCGGCCTGATTTATCAATAGCCATGCTTCCTCCCTCGAAAATAAGCTGTGTCTGACCGCCTACCTGGTTTACATATATTACAGGAACCTGGTATTGCCTGGCCTTGTCTATGAAAATTTTTTTCTTTAAACCGGTACGTTGATGAGAAAAAGGAGATGCCGCAATATTTATCAGAATATCAGGTTTAAATTGGGATAATTCTTTCATGGGATTAACAGTATATAGACGCCTCCTTGCAAACTCATTCTCTACCGGCTGTTCATCCCAGAGATCCTCGCAAATAGTTACAGCAATCTTTTGCCCCTTGAACCCGAGGATACTGAAATTCCTGTTAGGTTCAAAATACCTGTATTCATCAAAGATATCGTAGGTTGGCAGAAGTGATTTGTGGAATACCTGTTTAATCTTTCCTTCGTAAAGAAAAAATGCAGAATTAAATAAAAGTTTTCCTTCCTTGTCAGGATTTATTGTTGGTCCGCCAATGATGGCACCAATGTCAGTGCATATACGTGCAATTCGCTTTATCTCGGTTTCACATTTTGAAACGAATTCTCTTCGTTCCAACAGATCCTGAGGGGGGTAGCCGCATACTGAAAGTTCGGAAAATACAATCAGATCAGCATTATTCTGCTGGGCATTCTTTATTTCCAACACAATATTTGTTGTGTTCTCAAGAAAATTTCCTATATGATAATCTAATTGTGCAAGTACAATCTTCATAATTTTTCCCGGATTTAAAATAATATCCCTGCTTTTATAAATAACGATCTTGTTGTTATCTGATCATCAGGTTTGGTAGTAACATCCATAAATCCTGATGTGTATCCTATACCTCCGATAAGAGAGGTGGTCCCTCCAAGCGAATATTCAACCCCTGCTGACAGAAAATAATTTACATTAAACAGGTCAGTTTCATCTTTCGCATTTGCTTTATCAGGAAAAATTTCCTGGTGATAAATTTTGGATCTTATATTTATCATAGGGGTGAATCCCATGTTTAAAAAAAAGCTTGTATACCCGATTTCCTGTGTCTTTAATTTCAAACCCAGGGGGATGCCAAGGTATTGTAATCTGTATTTTAACTCCGTATTAGCAGGTATGGATTTTTCCTCACCAGATACATTAAATATAATTGTATCAGAAAAAATAAGTCTTCCTCCTATATTATCTATGGATACACCTGTATAGAATGCATATTTTTTGGCAAAATAAAAATCAAATTCAAGAATTGAATTTATTCCCGGCATCACTCCGTTATTATCAACCTTTTCATTATCACTGACAAGCCATACAAGTTGCGGATGGACTGACATACTGATACGGGTTTCCTGTGCACGGGAAGTGAGACAGAAAAATATAAACATTGTAAATAAGTAAAATACTCTCATAATTATCAGGTTTTTCATTGCTTTTACAAAAATATGTATTTTTAGCGAAGTTTTTAATTAGTATTCAACCACCATGATGATAAGAAAAGTAATTCTTTTAATACTCCTGGTATTTATTTGCGCCTGTAATCGTAATCCGCTGAAAATCAATGTTAAAGATATTGACCTAGAGATTAAGATACAACGGTTTGATAAGGAACTTTTTGAAATGGAGACGGATACTTTACAGGCCGGTATTTCTTATTTTTCTGAAAGATACACAGATTTTTTCGATGTTTTCAGTTACCATGTAATTAATATCGGTCTTCCTTCTGAGAGGGAATATCCGGGGTACCTGGCTATGTTTCTTAATGATGGATTGAACCGGGAGGTTTACCTGGAAACTAAAAAAACTTTCCCTGACCTTGATGACCTGGAGGAAGTTTTCAGCAAAGCTTTTAAAAGATATGCCTTTTACTTTCCCGAAAAAAAGATACCTGAAATAATAGCCTATATCAGCCGTTTCAATCATTCATATTTTACTGTTGGTAATTATATTGGTATCGGGCTGGATAAATACCTTGGTGCCAATTCCCCCTATTATCAAAGCATGGATTTACCTTTATACCAGAGACAAAATATGTACAGAGACAAGATCCCTTCTGATGTGTTATTTGCTTTTGGTAATATGGAATTACCTTTTAATGAAGATGCTGATAATTTACTGAACCAGATGATCCATGACGGGAAACTGATGTATTTCCTGGATGCCCTATTACCTGATCAACCGGATAGTCTTAAAATTGGTTATACTGTTGGGCAGATGAAATGGTGCCGGAATAATGAACGCAGGATGTGGGAATATCTTATCGAGCACAAACTGCTTTTTTCTTCAGATAAAATGGTAATACAAAAGCTAACCGGTCCTGCTCCGTTTACTTATTATTTCACCTCAGAATCACCTGGCAGAACAGGAGTCTGGATAGGTTGGCAAATAGTACGCAGTTATGCAAAAAATAATAGTAAGTTAAATGTCAGAGATATTTTATATGAAACTGATTACAGGAAGATATTAAGAGGATCGGGGTATAATCCGTAAAAAAGATACCTAACCCCCTAACCCTGTCAGGGTTTCAAACCCTGACAGGGTTAGGGGGTTAGGTATCTTTTTTATGGATTGTTTAATTACTATTTAACCATCATAATCTTTCTTATCGCATATCCATCATTAACAAATACTTTCACGTAATACAATCCATTCTGGTTATTTAATTGTGAAGCCTCTAAGGTTATAATGTAAGATCCCGGAGCCTGGTTTTTCATATTGAATATTTCAGCTACTCTTTCACCTACAATATTATAGATTTCAATTTTTACATTGGAATTTTCTTTCAGAGTATACTTCAGCCTTGTGTTATCACTGAATGGATTTGGATATAAAGTAAGATTGATTTTATCACCTGTAAGATTATTAATTCCGGTACTTGATTTTTGATTATCTTCCAGGTTAGAGAATGCATGTACAAATGGTCCTGAACTTGCTTTCTTTCCCAATAAACCTGCAGGATCACAGGTTGTTTTTAATTCACCTGCAATTCTATAGTACATTTTAGTTGTCAGGGCAAGTGGGTCAGTATCATTATATGAAGTGGTACTTGTTGACCTTTCTACAAGAGGAGTCATGCTCAGAGAATCTGTTCCGCGATAGAGAATAAGTTTTTCGAAATGACTTTCTTCAGCAGGCATTCCTTCTACCTTATAATTATCCCATCTCAGGCTGACATATTCAGTGGAAGGTACATATTGCAGGAACAAAGTCATGTGATAAGGACTTTTTGCTGATTCATTACCGCAAGTGTCAACAGCTGATATTTTATATCTTTCCTGTCCTGCTTTTGGATTTGATTGCATATCGACAAAAAGCGGGATTTCATCAATTGATACACTTCCGATATGATCGTAAACTCCTGCTGAGGCGCTTTCGCGGTACACTTTGTAATGATCAATACCAACATCCGGAGTTTTGTCCCATACTATCATATTCCTTCCTGTTTCTTCATCTATACCTACCATGCAGATTTGCGATCCCTGGTAAGGGAATGCAGCATAGATTTCTGATGAGTTGGTTGATGAGGTACATCCATTGTCAACAACCTGCAGGGTTACTGTTTTAGTTCCACCGCTAAGCCATGAAACCAGGTGTGGTCCCTGGCCTGTGCCGGGATCTGCGACTCCACCGTCGAAATTCCAGGTATATGCAGCTTCAGGATCAGAGGTTCCTGTATATGTTGCTGTTACCTGGCTGGTTCCACAAACTGTTCCAGGTACTATGAATACTGAAGAAGGCATGGTGCGCACCTGTATAACTTTCTGTGTTTGAGGAGATACGCAACTATTTTGTGTAGTGATCAGTGAAACAACCTTGTCTCCTGTGATATCCCAGCTTACCTGGTAAGGTCCTTCAGGTATAGTGGACATTGCACTGTCAATATCACCTTCACCAAAGTTCCACTCGAATGTTTTTCCGACGGTAGAAGAGGCATAGCTGATAGTTGCCTTATTTGTGCCGCAGATGAATTCCGGAGCGTTGAAATCTGAAGAAGGTATTGGATTAACGGTAATGGTTACATTGTCAGATTTGGAACAACCATAATCATCCGTAACTGTAACTGTAAAGACAGTAGTGTTTGTCATTGGGACGGTAACAGGATTGGGAACTGTACTGTTATCGAGTAAGCCGGCATTGTTCCATAGATAAGCTGTTCCTCCGCTGGCATTAAGCTGGGTGGTTTCCCCGTTACAAATGGCAGCATCTGTTCCTGCATTGGCCTCAGGAAGAGCACGGAATGTTATGGTAGCAGCGTCACTGGCTGTGATATTACATTCGTTTGTTACAGTAACAGAATAGGTATTGGTGGTGGTGACTGTTTTTGTCCCGCTAATATCTCCACCCGGGGACCACAGATAGCTGACACCGTTAACATTAGCTGAAAAAGTATCTGCACGCAGCACATAATTTTGTCCGGAACAGAATGTTTTATCTTCATAAAGGCTCACAGCAGGTGTATAACATCCACCTTTTCCAGTATGGAAAATATCGCCGCTGATACCTGCAAACCAACCAATGGTTGAATTCAGCATATTGATATCTTTTATTTCAAAAGCAGGTGTAACCTTCTGTTCAACCCAGTTAGCACCTCCATCAGAGGTTTTTAATACTATACCTTTCCATTGAGTGTCCACATATTTTCTCCCGGCTATATAACCGTTATTTGCATCGATAAAATCAATGGAATTAAGATAAACATTATAAACAGCAGGAACCATATTAGAAGCATTGATTTTTGTCCAGTTGGCTCCTCCGTTCACAGTTGTAAAGAATCCCTTGTTATCAGAGGACACGAAGAATCCATTCGTTGCAGAAACAAATTTTATATCGTATATATAGGAAGTAGCTCCTGCGTCAGTTGCAATTAAGCTCCAGTCTGTCGATACATTTCCTCCATTGATGGCTTTAAACAGTTTGCCATATCCGCCAACAAATCCTGTATTGGCATCAATAAAATGAACAGATTCGAGATTTACATCGGTTACACGGGAGCCTAGTTCATCATATTTTGAGCTGATTTTAACCCAACTAACACCTCCGTCGGTTGTTTTACAGATTATCCCGTTGGTACCAACAGCCCAGCCTGTTGATGCATTTATAAAATAGATCTCGTTAATATAAAAATAGTTAGAAGCTTCAGGCCAAAATTGTGTTTCAAGGTTTGTAAATGTCCAGTCTGTACCTCCGTTAATTGTCCTGGCTATTCCGTTATATCCACCTATCATTCCCACATCTTCACTTATAAACCACATCGATTTCCAGTTACCACTATAGGATGGTATAACTTCTGTCCAACTTGTTCCTCCATTGACAGTTTTCATAAGTTTATTCGCATCAGCAGTTAAGATCCAGGCTTTAAGTTCGGTTAAAGGTTGTACTTCCTGCATGTTTACTCCCACGCCTCCCGGGGTTTTATATACCCAGCCGTTCGGGTAAGGAGGAAGATTGACTGTTAATACAGCACCGTTACTTATTGCACCGGTCTGGTTACAAACGTTCTTCACAATACAGCGGTAAGTGCCTGCATCAGCAACAGTAAGATTACTCAACGTAAGAGAGGACGATGTAGCTCCAACAATGTTCACACTATTTTTTTGCCACTGGTAAAATCTGTCCACATTTGTCCCTCCGGCTATTACATTAAATGTTACACTTTCACCAGTTTCTTTTGTTGCGGAGACAGGATGGGAGTAAATATAAGCTGCTGTATAAACATATAACATTGCTGCATTGGAAGTAACACTCTGTCCGCCTGCACCGCTCACAATGCACCTGTAGGAATACCTGTTTATCTCAGTACTGATAGGAGAAATAACAAGTGGTTTGGCTGTTCCTCCTTTTTCAGCAGGTATATTATTCCAAATCGTTTCTTTATAAACAAGATATTGCCATTGATAAGTCAAGCCAGATGTAATATTGGTTGAAAAATCGAATGTAGCAGTTCCTCCCTCACATTCATAAGCACTCTGTGGATGTTTCGTGATCTCAAGCAACGGATATACAGTAAGAGTTGCATAGTTACTATAAACAGTATTACATGCACCAGCGACAACGCAACGAAATGATCCCGCCATAGATTCTTTAACCGCAGAGATTGTATAGGAAGAACTGGTTGCTCCGATAATATTACTACCATTGAATTGCCACTGGTATGTAAGACCTTTTCCTGTAGCTGATACAGAAAATGTCACAGATGATCCGACGACCACTGCCTGTGATGAAGGATGACTGATAATGTTATTATTAACATAAAGGTATGCAGAGTTCGAATACGCAGTTCCTGTTATATCTGTTACAGCACACCTCACTCTCAACCCATTCAAAGTGACAGGTAATGGTGTCAGTTTTGTAAATTCGTAACTTAAAGTATAACTGGTAGCGCCAGAGATATTTTCAAATAATCTTGTTTTAGGATTATATTGCTGCCATTGATAACTTGGTCTTAAGCCATCAGCAGATACACTGAAAGATAAAATGCCAATATATCCTGAACATTCAGCAATGGATACTGGTTGCCGGAGTATTGTGGGTGCACTATATGTATTGATATTGCTACCCAGCATGAAAAATACCGCCAGGATAATAATGTTGAAGTAAAATTTTCTTTTCATATATTTTGATTTAAGTGTTTATTTGTTTTTTAAAATCAGCTCCCAAATTACAAAATCATTTAACATAAGTAAAGTTTTTTGTCAAAAAAACTAATTGTATTTAACTGTTAATCAAATATTAGATAAATTCATGTTATCTGACAAACAAAGATTAAATTATTGCTGCAGAATAATTTGCCGGTAGGATTTACCCTGAATTTATCTAACAGCATGAACATTGAAATTCCATTCGTCAACAAAAATTGCATATTCATTACAGAATTATTGCTTTTCGATGATTTTCGTGGTTATCGTTTTTTTACCATTTACATTATATCTAAGGAAATACACTCCGGGTTGTTGCCCATATTCTTTTACGGAGAAAGTGATATTGTGTATGCCTTCATTTTGCATTCCATTGTAAAGTATAGCTACACGCTGTCCAAGGAGGTTGAGGATTTCCATTGTTACATTTCCTGGTTGATCAAGGTAATACCTGACATTGGTGTTTCCTGAGAATGGATTTGGGAATACTGTGATTTCAGGGATTATATTTAAGATATTCTTACCGGTACTGTGCTGATTATCTTCCAGGTTGGAAAAACTGTGAACAAAGGGTCCGGCTCCCGCTTTTTTACCCGGTTCTGTAGTAAGGTATATCACTTCAGGTGTATTGATACGAACCTGGTAATAATAATTTCCTTCTCCAACTGCGTCTATATAGGTGTAGATTTCTTCTTTTGAATGCTCAATAGTTTTTATTACTTCAAGATTTTCCGGCAACGTGCCCCGGAGAATATCGAATGACGGGAAATCAAATCCTTTATAAGATGTCCATGTAAGCTTGTTTTCTTTTTCCGGTGTAATTTCCACACTAAGATGGATAGTCTGGTGTATCCATTCGGGTTTAACGGCAGAATAATTCTGGCATACATCCATTAAAATGCAATTATATTGAGCGGGGCCTGCATTGGGATCCCATTCAAAATCTACCACCAGGTTTACTTCCTGGAATGGGACCATACCGAAATCATTTTCAGGATCAGTGCCTCTGAATAAAATATATGACTCTGTCCTTTTTTCATTTGTCTTTTTCCAGATCACAATATTCTTTTTTTCTTCCGGGTCATAGGTTGCCAGGAGAATTTTATCTTCCTCCCAGGGATACTGGAATTCCAGGTTCACTGATTTTACTGTCACACAATTATTCTTATCAGTGACTGTAAGTTTATATTCACCTGTAGTATCGGCAATAGTGTTGGTAGTTATCAAAATATTCTTATCATATTCCCATTCATAGACCCAGTCAGCCTGAGTAACACTGGGCGCAAGTTCAACCTGGTCGCCCTTGCAGAAATAATCCATGACAGCATGTAATATCTCAAACTGGGGATTTTCAACATCTATTATTGTTATAGTATCTATTGCTTCCATACCGGGTAATTGCGGTGAGGTAATCTTCACCCAGTATTTGCCTCCGAGAGAAACGTTAAAATACCTGTCCTTCAATTCAGGATTACCATTCCATTCATAATTAATATCTATACCCTGAATGATCCCTGCATCAAGGACAATAACCGCACCGCGGCATAAAGTTGTATCATTGCCAAGATCAACGGAGAGAATTTGCGCAGACATACCAGTATAAATAAATACTGACAGAAATAAAACCGGGATTAAGGGTAGAATTTTTTTCATCGTTGTTATTTTATTTTAAAAAGACAAACATTCCGGGGAAAAGGTTGCTTTTTATTTGTAAAAAAAAATTAAAAAACTCTTCCATAAATAATTCGTTCCAGTCATATTTTAATATATTTGTAAATCACAAGTTGATTTATGCACAACAGAATTTTTCTGATAACGGTATTTTATTTTCTTTCTGTTACTCTTGTGTTATCCCAGAAAAGTGAGACAGACAGTTTGAAATCTTTGTTGGCATCCACAGTTAATATTGCGGAAAAACACGATATTCTGCTTAGTCTTGCCCGTAAATTAAAAGAGTCGGATTTTAATGAGAGTATTTTTTATGTTGATCAGGCGGTTGAACTGGCGGACAATTTGGGTAAACCTTTATTAAAAGCAAATTCCCTTTTGCTGAAGGCGGAAATATATGATTACCACAGGAAAACACAGGATGCTGTTGGCTTTGCAGCCCAGGCGCTTTCAATATACGAATCATCCGGCGATAAGAAAGGAATATGTCATACTTCCAATAATCTAAGTGGGTTCAATTATTTACTTTACAACGGGGACGAAGCAATCCGGGATGCAGAACGGGCATTACAGGCTGCAACAGAACTAAAGGCAGATACATTACAGGCTGATGCCTATTTTAACATGGGGAATGGGTATTACAGAAATAATGACTACAATAAAGCACTCGAATATCATGAAAAATCATTGCAGATTGCCGAGGAGATAAGTGATAAACGAAGGATTGGGAAGTCAGCTCACCGCCTTGGTATATTACGATTCGACACCGGGGAGTTCCAGAGATCTGTTGAACATTATCAACGGGCAATAGAGATCAGGAAAGTACTGAATGATGACCTTGGCGCAGCTTATTCACTGGCTAATATGGCCAATGCATATACTCAGCTTGGGAAATACGAGGAAGCTATCAGCAGTTACAAAGAAGCAGGCGATTATTTCAGGGAGAATGGTCATAAACGTGGTACCGCCAACACACTCCTGGGAATGGCAGCAATATATGAAACACTTAAGGAATATACAACTGCCCTGGAAGCATTACAGGAATACCTTAATATTTATATAGAAGTAAATAGCCCCCGGGACATAGCAAACGCATATAATAACCTGGGTATTCTGCATAACAATATGCTGGCTGACTCATTAAGAACACTCTATGGAAATGATTTTCAAGATAGTATTTATTTGCAAAAAATTAAAGTGGAAATCCCTGCTGCAAAAGAAGCCATGAAATATCACACGCTTGCCCTGGAAAAAAGAAGAGAAATAAATGATACACGTGAAATAGGAGCCTCCCTGCTGAACCTGGGATCCACTTACTTTACTGTTAATGATTTTGTCAGGGCAAGGGAGATATACCAGGAGTGGTTAAGCCTTTCAGATGTCATCGCCAATGATGATCAGAGTTCCTCCATTAACCAGGCACTTGGTAAAATTTATAAGGCTGAAGGAGATATAGATAAAGCTATTGAATATTATTATACTGCCCTCAAATATGCAAGAAAAATCAGCAAACGGGTGTATCTGAAGGATATAAGCGAAGAACTTGCAGAACTTCACGAAAGAAAAGGCAACTATAAAAGAGCATACGAATACCACAGGATGTTCTCGTCCTATAAGGATTCTTTATTTACGGATGAATCAAGAAGGATTATCCATGAAATGCAGGTAAAATATGAAACGGATGCCAAGGAAAAGGAAAACCAGTTATTACGTAAAGACCAACTTATTTCCGATGCAAAATTAAAACAGCAGAAGTATACCATTTATTTTTTCATTTTTGTCATTGCAGGAGTTATCGCCTTTGTTGTAATGCTTATCAGACAGAATGCAGCGAGGAAAAGAGCTAACCTGGAACTTGAACGTCGGAATAAATTAATAACCGAACAGAAAAAGGAAATTACCGATAGTATCCAGTATGCAAGTCGTATCCAGAATGCAATACTTCCCCCGGCCGAACTTATTAATAAATATTTACCGGAACGTTTTATTATTTACCGGCCAAGGGATATTGTCAGCGGCGATTTTTACTGGCTTACGGAAAAAAATAACCGTATTACTATAATGATTGCCGACTGCACGGGACATGGAGTCCCCGGGGCTTTCATGAGTATGCTGGGTATTGCTTTCCTGAATGAGATTGTCAGTAAAAAGAGTGATCTATCTGCAGGAGACATACTTAACGAACTCCGCAACCATGTGATTCATTCCCTGCACCAGACAGGTAGAGAGGGAGAAAGCCAGGACGGTATGGATGTCGCCCTGATGATCCTTGATAAAAACAAAATGACGGTTGAATTTGCCGGAGCAAATAATCCTTTGTTTATCTACAGGAACAGTGAACTGATTGAACTTAAAGCTGATAAAATGCCTATCGGAATTCATATCAGGGTAGAACAACCATTTACAAATCAAATAGAAAATATCAGGAAAGGAGACATGTTATATGCATTCTCTGACGGATTCCCTGATCAGTTTGGTGGACCTGACGGGAAGAAATTTATGATAAAGAACTTTAAAAAGGTTCTCGAAGAGATACATCTCAAACCTATGACAGAACAAAAAGCCCGTCTTGATGAAACGCTTGATAACTGGATGGCTAATACTAACCAGATCGATGACATCCTGGTTATGGGAATCAGAATTAACTAACACCACCTGTACATCATATCATCCCCTTTACATATCTTTCCATGGTCAAGAAGCCACCTGAAAACTTTCAGGACTTTTTCCTCAGGAGCTCTTATGTTTTCTATAAGTTCCCTGATACCACAAGGAGAATTCAGTAGTCTTGATTTTAATTCAGCAAGGATAATGTCAAACTCGTAACTGCTTAAACCTAATTCATTTCGTTTTATACAAACATCACACTGTCCGCATCTTGCTGCATCCGTTTCTCCAAAGTACGCAAGTAGTATCTGGCTCCTGCATTTATTGCCGGAAGATGCATAATACAAAATCTCATTAATCTTTTCTATATATCTTTCTTTCAGGAACTTATACCTTTCAGGGGAAAACCGGAGATTGGTAACCTCCAGTCGTTCTTCCGTATAAATAACCACAGGATTTCTTTTTTGAGGTATATAATTAATAATTCCCATAGTTTTTAACTTGTTGAAGTAATTATATATATCCTGTATTTTGAGTCCCGACCGTCTGGAAAGAAGTGATTCATCCACAGGGACATAATTTGAGAATAGTCCGGTATAGGACCTGAGAACAAGTTTTATGAAACCATCAAACCGGGCATTTGCAACCTGGAACTTGTATAAATCATCCCGCTGAACGATAAAATGAACAAGGGAAGGATTATTTATTTCATCGGTTATTTCGATATATCCTTCTCTTTGGAGTATTTGCATTGAATTGTGAGCAACCAGTGAATGGATCTTGTATTGCGACAGGAATTCTGATAAAATAAAATCATAACTTTGATTTTTACCGGTTCCGACAGGTACCTGTAAAAAGTTACCGAGAGAATGGTACACTTTTTTTACAACAGACAGATCAGGGAAAGTATTGGCAATTCTTTGTTCAGTTGTTTTTCTGTCTGTTTCATTATAAATAAGTATAGCGGTAGCTTCTTTTTCATCTCTTCCTGCTCTTCCTGCTTCCTGGAAATAAGCTTCCGGTGAATCAGGCAGATCAACATGGATAACAAACCTCACATCAGGTTTATCAATTCCCATACCGAATGCATTGGTTGCTACTATAACACGTGTTTTCCCTTTCTGCCAGTCAGTTTGTTTTTGATTTCTTACATCATGTTGTAGCCCTGCATGGTAAAAATCTGCGCTGATACCATGTTTTCGCAGATATAAAGTAATATCGGAGGTTTTTTTCCTGTTTCTCACATAGACAATTCCGGTTCCCGGGATTTGATTAATAATTCTTTCTGTTTGGTATAGTTTATCCTCAGCATGGTCCACCCTGTAAATAATATTTTTTCTTTCGAAACTTTTTCTGAAGATATTTTTTTCACGGAAAGCCAGTTTTTCCATAATATCTTCCGTTACTTTAGGTGTTGCTGTAGCAGTGAGTGCTAATACAGGGATTTCAGGTAAGAAAGTTCTGAGTTCTACAATCTTAAGGTATGAGGGACGAAAATCATAACCCCATTGCGAAATACAGTGTGCCTCATCAACAGCAATAAGGGACACATTCATGGCAGGAATCTTTGCCCTGAAAAGATCTGTGCCCAGGCGTTCCGGTGAGATATAAAGAAATTTAAAATTACCGAAAACACTGTTTTCAAGAGCAATATCAATTTCTTCTTTTGACATACCACTATGGACAGCAATTGCTTTGATCTCCCTTTTTTTCAGGTTTTCAACCTGATCAGACATCAATGCTATCAAGGGTGTTACTACAATACAAATACCTTCCATTGCCATTGCGGGAACCTGGAATGTCAGTGATTTCCCTCCCCCTGTGGGCATTAATCCCAGTGTGTCTTTTCCTGAGAAGACTGATTGTATAATTTCTTCCTGGAGCGGTCTGAATTTCCCGTATCTCCAATATCTGAACAATATTTCCGTAAATTTTTCCATCAGCTTCCTGCAGGCTTTTATCAGTATTCAAACTGAGAAGCGAAAAATAAAAAATAAGTTAGGTTTTTTTTGTAATTTGGCAGCATTTAAATTTAATCAAAATCATACAATGTCATTTACTAAAGATAGAATAATTTACGAAGGATTAACATTTGATGATGTCCTTCTTATTCCTGCTTTTTCAGAAGTGTTACCCAGGAATGTCGATATAAGTTCCCAGTTTTCAAAAAACATTAAAATAAATGTACCTATTGTTTCAGCTGCAATGGATACTGTGACTGAAGCTCAGCTTGCTATTGCAATAGCGCGGGAAGGAGGTATAGGTGTCATTCATAAAAACATGTCAGGGGAAGAACAGGCGATTCAGGTCAGGAAAGTAAAAAGAGCAGAGAGTATTATGATACATGAACCCATCACTATTGGAAGAGAAGCAACTGTGGGTGATGCATTGAACCTGATGAAAGAATTTAAAATTGGAGGCATTCCGGTGGTTGATAAAGATGGTATCCTCATTGGTATAGTTACTAACAGGGATCTCCGTTTTGAATCAAATATGAAAAAACCGGTATATGATGTCATGACCAGGGATAAGATAATCACTACTACACAGAAAACAGACCTGGAGAAAGCGGCTGATATTTTACAGAGACACAAAATTGAGAAGCTGCCTGTTGTTGACAATAACAATAAACTTATAGGTTTAATAACTTATAAGGATATTACAAAATCAAAAGACAGGCCTAATTCATGCAAGGATGACCGGGGAAGGTTACGGGTTGCTGCAGCTCTCAGTGTTACTCCTGATGCTGAAGAGCGTGCAGGGGTACTGGCAGAGGCCGGTGTTGATGCTCTTGTGGTGGATACTGCTCATGGTCATAGAAAGGTAGTTGTTGATATACTAAAGAAATTAAAAAGAAAATACCCGGAAATAGATATCGTGGCTGGTAATATTGCTACTGCTGATGCTGCGCTGGCGTTATTAAAAGCCGGAGCTGATGCAGTAAAAGTGGGAATAGGACCTGGTTCTATATGCACCACACGGGTTATTGCAGGGGTTGGTGTTCCCCAACTGTCAGCAATTTATGAAGTTGCAAAAGCTCTCAAAGATACTGGCATTCCTATTATTGCAGATGGTGGGATAAGATATTCCGGAGATATCACTAAAGCTATTGCTGCCGGGGCACATAGTATCATGGCCGGATCATTATTTGCCGGCGTGGAGGAATCCCCGGGAGATACAATTATTTATAACGGAAGAAAATACAAGTCCTACAGGGGAATGGGTTCCATTGAGGCTATGCAGGCAGGCTCAAAAGAACGTTATTTCCAGGATATAGAAGATGATATTAAAAAACTTGTTCCTGAAGGCATTGAAGCAAGAGTCCCCTTTAAGGGAGTATTATCAGAGGTAATGTACCAGCTTACAGGAGGATTGCGCGCAGGGATGGGATATTGCGGATCACCGGATATTAAAACCTTGCAAAAAGCAGGATTCGTCAGGGTTACTCATGCAGGCGTCACTGAAAGCCATCCCCATGATGTTACTATTACACGGGAAGCCCCTAATTATAGCAGATAATATATTTTTTATAATTTCGTTTATGTCATATTCTGTTTATAAGATTATGTCCCTTGTTTACTAAATTTCTGAATTATGAAGTACCTGTTTCTGATAATTAACTGCTTTTTTTTCAATCTCCCTATTTTTTCCCAGGATAATGTGGTGATAACAATAGGAAATAAAAATATTACAATTGAGGAATTTGAGAGACTTTACAAAAAGAATAATACTTTATTCACTGGCGAAAAGCAGGACATGGAAGATTACCTTGAAAGATTCATAAATTTTAAACTTAAAGTAATTGAAGCTGAAAACCAGGGTATCGATACAACAAAATCTTTTCTGGATGAATTCAATACATACAGGAAAGAACTGGCTAAACCTTATATGACAGATTCTGCCACACTTGATCAGTTGTTACGACATACCTATAATAAAATGGTAAAAGAAATTCAGGCCAGTCATATTCTTATCAACCTGAATCCAAAAGCATCACCATCCGACACACTGGCTGCATGGAACAAGATCATGAATATCAGGAAAAGATCTGTAAACGGAGAGGATTTTACGATGTTAGCAAAGGAATTTTCTGATGATCCCTCTGCGAAAACAAATGGAGGTGAATTAGGCTGGTTTGGCGCTTTCAGGATGGTTTATGAATTCGAAGAAGCAGCATATTCAATAAGTCCGGGTGAAATAAGTATGCCTGTGAGAACACGGTTCGGATACCATATAATAAAAGTACATAATGTAAGACCGGCTATTGGATCCGTCCAGGTTGCTCATATTTTTATCAGGGTTCCGCAGGAATCATCTTCCGGGGAAGTCGTTGCTGCAAAAGAAAAAATATTTGCAATAAAAGACAGTTTAGATGCCGGAATAAGTTTTGAGGAAATGGTCACGAAGTATTCAGACGACAGGAATTCTGTGACCCAGGGGGGACTTTTGCCATGGTTCTCAACAGGTATGATGATCCCTGAATTTGAAAATGCGGCATTTGCTCTCAAAGAACCCGGAACAGTTTCAGATCCTGTAAAATCATTTTATGGCTGGCACCTGATCAGACTTATTGATAAAAAAACTGTCGGGAAATTTGAAGAAGAGAGGGAAGGACTACTTGGGAAAATGAATGCTGCACATTTTTCGGAAGTTAAAAGAAAAGCATTTATTAATAAACTGAAAAGTACTTACAAATTTTCTTTGGATCAAACTAAGCTGGAAAAGTTTTATTCCTTGGTTGATACATCAGTATTTACCGCATCCTGGTCTTCATCTGTTCTCCCTGATCCCCAACAAATTTTGTTTACTATCGGAAACAGAAATGTATTCATGGGAGAGTTTGGAAAATGGATTGAGAACCGACAAAGAAAAATGACGCCTTACAACATACAATCATTTGTTAATGAGGAATTTACTAATTTTTCGGATCAGGTAGTATATGATTATGAGGAATCTTTCCTCGAAAACAAATATCCTGAATTTAAATATATTCTGCAGGAATATCATGATGGAATACTCCTGTTTGAATTGACAGAAAGGGAGATATGGAATAAGGCCATACAGGATTCAGCCGGACTGGTAGCATTCTTTAATCAGAATCATGAAAATTATAAATGGGAAAACAGAGCAGAGGCTTTCATTGTGAGTTTAAAAGATTCTTCACTGGTTGATGATGCACGGAAGATGATTTCAAAATACGGGAAGAAAAAGAATTTCAGTAAAGAAATGCTTGCCATAAAACTTTGTCCTGATGATACAACTGGTTCCTGCATAAATATTGAAAAAGGGAAATTTGAGAAAGGGACTGACAGTAGGGTTGATGAGACAGGATGGGAACCCGGTTTGGGGAGTAATGTAAAACATAACGGAGAAGTGACTTTTGTTTATATCCGGAAAATTTTACCCCCTTCTTTAAAAGAGTTGGATGAAACAAGAGGATCAGTAATTTCAGATTACCAGGAATACCTTGAAAAACAATGGGTCGGGAAACTCCGGGAAAAATACCCTGTCAAAATAAACAGGGAAATTCTTTCAACTATTAATTAAACTCATATGAGGCTTGTTTTTCCTTTTTTTACATTCCTTTATCTGCTTACTTCAGCTTCCTGCAGTTACTTTAAGAAGGAAAAGAGCGAGGAACCAGTAGCAAGGGTTTATGAATTATTTTTATACCCTTCTGATTTAACAGATCAGATACCTGTCGGGGCAAAGGGAGATGACAGTATCCGTATTGCCAGGCGCCTGGTTGAAGAATGGGTGAGAGATAAATTATTATTAAAAAAAGCAGAATTGTATCTCTCCGGCTCAAATTTTAACATTGAAAAACAAGTGGAAGATTACAGGGCATCTTTGCTTATCTTCAAATACAAACAGGATATTCTGGAACAAAGGCTTGATACAATAATCAAGGAAAATGAGATTGAAGAATATTATAATGAAAATTCTTCCAATTATATTCTTAATGCAGATGTGGTAAAACTGACGTATATTAAGATACCTGTAAATTCTCCTGATATGCAGATGGTCAGAAGATTATATAAATCGGAAAAGGATGAAGATCTGGCAAGTCTTGAGCAATACTGCAATTCCTATGCTGAAAGTTTTATTATAAAAAGCCAGAACTGGTACAGATTTTCAGATTTTATACTAAATACTCCTTTTAAAACAGATTATCCGGGGAGGATTCTTTTAAATAATAAGAACCTGGAAGCAGGTGATTCATTAAATAATTATTTTATTCATATTTTTGAGTATATTCCGGAACGTAAAACAGCACCCCTGGAAATGGTTCGCAATGACATCAGGAGTGTACTGATCAATAAACGGAAAGTGACTTTGATGCAGGAAATAGAAAGCTCTATATACAAGGAAGGTTTAAGCCGTAACCTGGCTGAGATATATAAATAAGAAAACTATGATGAACCCCACCTGTTTTATAAATACAAACAAGGATAAACAAACCACATTAAAACATGTGGGTTCCATACAAGCATTGAAAATAATTTTTTACGTATGAAACCTCCATTATTGCGGCAAACGCAAACACGCATGAATAAAAATATGGAGGTTCCATACAGCCATTGAAAATAATTTTATACGTATGAAAAGAACTTTAATAATTTGCTCTTTTTTAGTGATTTATATTAGTTTGGCACATGCTCAGCCATTTGTACTGGATCGGGTCGCAGCTGTTGTCGGGGATTTTATTGTTCTGCAGTCGGACATTGAAAACCAATATCTCCAATACCTGGCACAAGGACAAAATGTGCCTGATCTGAAGTGCTATATATTTAAAGAATTACTGGAAGAAAAACTTTTATTGAACCAGGCAAAGATCGACAGTATTGAAATCCCGGATGCATCTGTTCAGATACAACTGGAACAGAGAATGCAATACTTTATTAATATGATAGGTTCAAGGGAAGAGCTGGAAGAGTATTTCAACAAGTCTATTCTCGAGATAAAAGCTGATTTCAGGGAGCCTATAAAAAACCAGTTAATTACTAATAAGATGCGGGATGAAATAACCGGAGATATTACTGTTACTCCTTCTGAGATAAAAGCTTTTTTTAACAAAATTCCTAAAGACAGTTTGCCTTTCATTGATTCACGTATTGAGTATGAGCAAATTGTAATTTATCCTGTCCTTTCCGAGCAAGCCATTTTTGATGTCAAGGAAAGATTATTAAATCTGCGAAGACGGATTACTGAAGGAGAAAGCTTTGAGACACTGGCAATTCTTTATTCTGAGGACGGGTCTGCATCACAGGGTGGTGAGATAGGATTTATGTCAAAATCTGATCTTGATTCTGAATATGCCAAGATTGCTTTCAGCCTGAAAGAAGGGCAGGTTTCCAAGATAGTGGAATCTGCATTTGGATTTCATATCATTCAGTTGATCTCAAGAAGGGATGACAGAGTCAATACACGACATATTCTGATGAAACCTATGGTTACTTCTGAAGCAAGGAACAGGGCAATAAGCAGGCTTGATTCATTGGTTGATTTTCTGAAAAAAGATAGTATAAGCTTCACAAATGCTGCGAGGTATTATTCTGAAGATAAAAACACCAGGTTAAGCGGAGGACTTGTGATTAATCCACAAACCAATTCCTCTTGGTTTGAATATAATCAACTTCAGACGAATGATTACCTTATATTAAGAGATCTGGAACCCGGAAAATTCTCATCTCCTTTCGAGTCGGTTGATGAACATGGGAAAATAATTTATAAAATTGTCCGGCTGAAATCCAGGACTGAACCCCATAGAGCTGATCTCCAGCTTGATTATGATTTGTTTCAAAAATTCTCACTTCAGGAGAAAAATCAGAAAATTATTAATAAATGGATCCAGGAAAAACAAAAGGAAACGTATATTCATGTTGACAGGGCCCTGCATTCCTGCGATTTTCTGAAAAACGGGTGGCTTATTCAGTGACTTCTTTTCTAATGGGAAGGAAATTGATCCTATATTTTAAGTATTTATGCTTACAAGCCATAATGCTGGTATTATCCCTGTTTTTTTTCATGCCATCTGTTCTTTCTCAGCAGATAAGGAAAATAGATATTTTAAATGCTGATATCACTGAGTTTGATAATTCACTTGGATACCAGGCCAGCCGTCTTTCAGGTAATGTGCGTTTTCAGCATGAGGATATGCTTATGAGCTGTGATAGTGCCCATTATTATCCGGAAACAAATACACTTGATGCCTTCAGCAAAGTTCATATCTGGAGGGAGGATACATTACAACTATTTGGAAATTTTCTCCGTTATACCGGCGATAACCGTGTGGCTGCCATTCGGGGAGATGTCAAACTCATTGACAAGGAAACAACTCTTACCACGGAATTTATTGATTATGACCTTAATAATGATTTAGGGTATTACCGGGATGGTGGTAATATTATAAATGGTAATAACAACCTGAGTAGTGTTTTCGGCTATTATTATGCAAAGGAAAAAATGTTTTTTTTCAAAGATTCGGTTGTAGTGACTAATCCGGATTACGTAATGCGCTCCGACACACTCAAATACAATACTTATTCGGAAATAGCCTATTTTGTTGGTCCCACTCAAATTATCAGTGATGAGAATATTATATATTGCGAGAACGGTTGGTATGATACACGGCTAAATATCTCACGTTTCAGTCGTAATGCTTCCCTTACTACAGCTGAGAGGAAATTATCCGGAGACAGTTTGTATTATGAGAGAGAAACAGGTTTCGGGATGGCGGTTAATAATGTCGAACTGAATGACACAGTGCAACATATGATATTAAGAGGTAACCATGCTTTATATAATGAGAAAACCGGGTATGCCATGTTAACAGACAAGGCTTTAATGATTCGGATTGATAAAAAGGATTCTCTCTTTGTTCATGCTGACACCTTGCTTGCTATTGAAGATACCATACCGGATTTCCGGATTATTAAAGCTTATTATCATGTTAAAATATTCAGGCATGATATGCAGGGTAAATGTGATTCACTGGTATATGCAGATTCTGATTCGGCTTTCAGGTTTTTTGGAGAACCGGTATTATGGTCGGAAGAAAACCAGTTGACAGCTGAGTATATTACTGTTTTCACCTCTGAAAGGAAACTTAGTAAAATTATTATGGATAATACTGCTTTTATCGTTTCAATGGAAGATACCGGTAAATTTAACCAGGTAAAAGGCAGAGATATGTATGGATATTTTGAGAATAATGAATTGGTGAGGATTGATGTGAACGGAAACGGGGAAACCTTGTATTATGCCAGGGACAGGGATGATCTTATAGGAGCCAATAAAGCTGCGGGATCAAATATGGTAATCTTTTTAAAAGACCGAAAATTTGACAGGATATTATTCGTTACCCAGCCTGATGCCAAATTCTATCCTCTTGAAAAACTTCCTGAAAATGAAAAGTATTTTCAGAATTTTAAATGGTATGGGGCGTTCAGACCTTTAAAGAAAGAAGATATTTTTTGGTGGAATAATAGGCCATAGACTTTAGACCATAGACTATAGACCATAGACCATGGAGGCTATGTGTCATAGTAATGTAAGTTACTTTTTAAAGTTCCGTAGTATACATTCCCATTTGCCATAATCACTTTCAACAGCAACTCTTTGTCATTCAGCGAGATAATACTTCTGAAATAGTTTATAT
>Ga0209164_1001666_pt1 | contig 27135 bp, 29 predicted proteins | sample MTBNYHSulfiMetaG_FD_187458 | JGI IMG/M metagenome (GOLD analysis project Ga0209164, IMG submission 187458) | Enrichment culture microbial communities from rom New York Harbor, USA that are MTBE-degrading - MTBE-NYH (New York Harbor Sulfidogenic)... | ecosystem: Environmental > Aquatic > Marine >... | reverse complement strand
GCGGCGGGCGAGCACGTCCTCGACAAAGACGAGAAGCTGCTCGTTGTTGATGGCAAGAAGCTCCACCACCGACTCGAGCACCAGATTCAGCAGGAAGGGGAACAGCACGTTCAGACTGTCCCCGTACTGCAGCAGCAGCGTCCCCACCTCGGCAAAGCCCTCCGCCGCATCTGGAGACTCGCCGTGGCCGGCCGCCTGCATCGCCCCCATCAAGCCATCAAGCTTCCGCCTGTATATCTCCCTCGCCCTGCCGTCCAGGTACCGAGCGCTGGTCAGTTTCATGAGTTCGATACGCTGTCTCTCATCCATAGACGCCTCCCTCACGTTGGTGAAACCTGAAGGCTTACGTTAGCGACAATCGATCGCTCTGTCAACCAGCGCCGAGAAGCGACTCCAAAGGGCACTGCTTGCAATGCGAAAGGCGCAGGCTTTACAATGAACGCACGACACGGCCGAAGAGGAGGACGGAGAGAGGTATATGGACGAAGTAGAGGAATACATAAGTATGTGCTTCAGGGCAACGCCGTACCTCAATAGACCCCTTGACTACAAGGATATCGTATACTCGCCAAGCAAACGGGTGCTGTGCCGGACGCTGTTCAAGGACATCGACGGCCACCTGAGACCGGTCTTCGTGAAGGTGGACGGCATGGCCTTCGTAGAGGCCGATGATTTCTTCATGGTGTGGCAAGGGCGCCAGTTGAAGGAAATGATTGCAGAGAGCGGCATCAGCTATTCCCGCTACACCGAGTTGCGCGATTCAACGTGCGTGCTGGACAAGGTGCCGAAGGAAATAGACGGCACTTTCATGGAGAGCGCCTTGCTGCTGGCCCTTATCATACATGACTCCCATGGCAAGGCGTGGAATGGCGAGGACTGGGTGGATGTGGAGAAGGAGTAAGAAGAAAGTGAAACGGGTGGCGTATCTGGGGCCGCCCGGCACCTTCTCCGAGCAGGCGGCGCTCCTCTACGACAAGACGGCGCAGCTCACCCCTCTACCCAGCGTCCCGGCGGTGGCTGCCGCTGTGGGGTCGGGCATGGCCGAGGAAGGAGTGGTGGCCATCGAGAACAGCCTCGAGGGCTCGGTGAATGATACGCTGGACCTGCTCATCCACGAGTCCAGGGTGCTCATAAGCAAAGAGCTCGTCCTACCCATAGAGCATCACCTTCTGGCCAAGCCGGGTACCGAGGCCGGCGACGTCAAGGTCATCTTCTCCCACCCCCAACCCCTGGGCCAGTGTCGCCACTTCATCGAATGCTGCTTCCCCAAGGCGCAGGTGGTCGCCGCTCTGTCAACCGCCGCCGCCGTCGAGGAGATGATGGAGTCCCCTCACACTGGCGCCGCCATCGGCACGGCGCGGGCAGCCGAACTCTACGGCGCCAGCGTACTGGCGCGGGATATCCAGGACCAGGCGTCCAATGTCACCCGCTTCGTCGTTCTCGCCCTGGCGGACCATCCGCCCACTGGCTTCGACAAGACCTCACTGTGTTTCTCCTTCGCTGAAGACCGGCCCGGGGTGCTGTATGAGGTGCTCCAGGAGTTTGCCGCACGGAACATCAACCTGGCGAAGCTGGAGTCCCGGCCGTCCAAGGAGAGCCTGGGACGGTACTTCTTCCTCCTCGACCTGGAGGGGCATCGCGAGGACCCTGCGGTAAAGGAGGCCCTTGAGCAGGTTGAGCAGAGGACGGCGCTGCTCAAGATCTTCGGCTCCTATCCCAGATACAGAGAGAAATGAAAGAGGGAGGCTTGGCCTCCCTCACCGTTTACATCGCTTCGTGCCGTGGTCAAATACTGCCTATATCTCGCTCTCCTCTGCGAACCTTTCCTCAGCGGATGGCATTGCCTCACCGGGCCCTTCCTGCCGTTCCTCGGCACTCTCCCTCATGGCCTCTCTCAGCCCAGGGATGAACTCGTCCCGCACCACAGATATGAATTCAGCCACCCTGCTGCCGAAACCGCCGCCCTGCTGTCTGAACCGCACCCGCCGGCTCTCCATGACCCAGATGGCTACTCCCGCGCCGATAAGCCCGCCGAGGACGACTCCCAGGAGGAAGTAGCGGCCCTTATTCTCTCCACCCACCCCTTTCCTCCTCCTGCTCTTTTCTCTTCAACGGTCTTGAGATGAACTCGAAGAACCGGGAAATCCCCTGTATCACGCTGGCGATATTGCCCAACGGCTTGGCGATGTTCTCCGAGAAGACGGACGTGATGTCACGGATGTTGCCAACGGTCACGTTCCACGCCTCGAGAATGTTGCGAACGCGACGGTAGACCAGAACCGTGATAATGCTGAGAAAGATGATGGCGAGAATCCCCGCAATGGAGAAGATGACGATAAAGAGATCACGCAACTCTGCCAGGGACATCGTTCACCCCCCTTAAGTCCACACATTATACTATGCCTGTCAACACAGAGGCAACGAGCCCCCCACGCCCGTTGGCTAGGGGACGGTAATCCTGCTGCCGGCGTTGTTGAAGAAGAAGGCCTCGCCCAGCTCTCGCGCCAGTATCGAAGCCGCGGGCAGGCCGGTGCAGTGTGACACCCCCAGCCTTTGCACACCGAGGTCTCTCACTGCGTCAACGGTCCGCGCGATGCGCTCCTCAGTGGCGCTGATAAGGTGAGTGCCACCAACAACGGTATGGATACGCTCCTCCCCGGTTATGTCACGTGCATGGTAGAGCGTGTTGACCATGCCACGATGGGCGCAGCCAAGGATTACCACCAGCCCTTCGCCGGTCTTGATGATGAGAGCGGCATCATCGGCAAACGAATCAGGGACCAACTCCCCGTCCACCCTGACGTACAGGCGGGAATCAATCTGCTCGTAGTCGGTGACCATCGGTATCTCACCGGTGGTCACAATGTCATCGGTTATCCAGACAGGGTCACGACTGAGGGTGAAAGAAGCGCCCCACGATTCCAGCTCATCGCGGACAAAGGGTATGCCGTTGTACCTCTTGCGGTCGCGGATGACAGCGTACTTGGCACCCCAGATGTCGGGATGGCCAATGACCTCCACAGCACCCGTCTGAGTCAGCACCCCCCTGAGCCCACCGGTGTGGTCGTAGTGACCGTGACTCAGCACAATCCTGTCAACCGTCGACAGGTCCACACCCAGGACGGACGCGTTGTGGAGCACCGTTTCCCCAGCGCAGGTGTCGAGCAATACCCTGATGTCATCCGTCTCCACCAGGATGCTCAGTCCCCATTCACCAAGGACTCTCCCCGTTCCAGCGGTATTCTCGCCAAGAGTGACCACGTCGACAGACACATCACACCTCCTTGGACAGGGCTCACAGCCGCGATGGCGATCCCCGGCACGTTTCGGCGGCGGCCCCATCCTCTGTAGTTGTCTGATTCATCAGGCAGGCGTTGGCCCAATGAATTGGGCAACTACCCTTTTCAATCTCCGCCCCGTACAGTCCTATCGTCTGTAGTTGCCTGATTCATCAGGCAGGCCCGCGCCCAACGAATTGGGCAACCGTGTTGCGGGGCGGCCGTCTCAGTCCTGTTTGACTATCCCAGTGAATCGAGCACGACACTGGTAAGATAGGTCACGCGTTTGTTCAGCTCTCCTGCTTTCGCGGCGCGGTTGAGACAGAACATGCAGAAGGGACACGCGCTGACGATGGATTCCGTCGGCGCCGAGTTCAGCAGGCTGGAGGCTACCTTCATCGAGAGGTCCCGGTACACCGTCATCACGCCGCTTCCCGCACCGCAACACTGGGCCCCTTCCCGGTTCCTCTCCATCTCACGCACATCCACGCCACACCACTCCAGAAGCTTTCGTGGTTCGTCTGCCACGCCCTGTCCTCTGCTCAAGCGACAGGGGTCCTGGTAGGTAACGCTTCGCTCCACCTTCCTCAGTAGAGCCTGGTCCGCCGTGAGCAGATCGTGTATCACCTCCGCCACGTGCTGAACGGTGAAGCTGGTGTCACCCACCACCTCGGGGTAGAAATCCTTGAAGCAGGTGAGGCAGGCCGGGCAGAGGCAGACAACCCTGCGGATGCCCAACGACTTGAATCTGTCTACGTTCTTCTGGAAGAGCTCGCCGGCAAGATCCATCTTCCCCGACTCATAGATATAGGTGCCGCAGCATCCCTCATCCTCCAGAAGCATGAAGTCGAAACCCAGCTTCTTCAATACAAGATAAGCCGACGTCGCCACGTCTTTGACCACGTAAGATGCGAGACACCCCGCATATACCAGAGTGTCCGATTCCCGTTGCACGAATTCCTCGGGAAGCCATTCCAGCCGTTTCTCAGGTTCACCGTTCACCGAGTTGCCCCTGGCCATGATCCCCTCGATCACCCTGTCCTGTCCGGGCAGCGGGCCCCGCCCCCTCTCGACCAGCTTCCGCCTCGAGTTGAGCACAATCTGGCTGACTTGGATCTCATAGGGGCATACGGCGTCGCACTCGCCGCAGGCAAAACAGCTGTTGAGGCTTTCTATCGACTGCTCGTCGATGTCCTGGCCTTCCAGCACTTTGACGGCGGCCTGCAGCCGTCCTATGGGTGAAAGGAAAGCTTCACCGGTGACTCTGTAGGTCGGGCATGATGGCATGCAGACACCACACACGTTACAGGACTTGGCCTGCTCCAGCATATCGTCCATTCTTCAGCACCTCTTGGCTTCCGTATTCTTCGGGCAGCAGCCTGCATAGGGCGTAACTGACTCAAGGCCCCGGCGGCGGCAAGCAGCGAAAGCGCACTAGTAGATAACCTGCTCACCCACCAGCACGGCGAATTCCTCCTCAGGCATGCCCAGAAGCTCGCAAAAAACGTACTCGTTGTGCTGCCCGACCATCGGGGCATGACGCGTGATCCTGGCAGGTGTAGCAGACAGCTTCCACGGGGGAGCGACGAATGTGTTCTGCCCCGCCTCGGGGTGCTCCACAGTAACCAGACAATCACGCCCGCTGAGATGCGGGTCGGCAACCAGTTCCGCCACATTGAAAGACGGCATTGCCGCCACCCCAACCCTCTGCAGCATATCCATGACTTCGTAGTGGGTATGTGCTCGAGTCCACTCCCCAACCAGCCGGTCAAGCTCCTCGTGACTCGCCGCCCGCGAGGGCGCATCGCGGAACCTGTCGTCCTCCGCCCACCCCGGTCTGCCCATCGCCTCGCAGAAGGCGTCCCATTCCTCATCGGTGCCAATGGCGATGCTCACCCACTTGTCTTCGCCCTGGCAGGGATAGCAGTTGTGGGGAGCCATGAACCCGTCTCGATTGCCTCTGCGCGAGGGACTGCGCCCGTTCATATCGTAGCCCACGTAGGCTTCGCCAATGGAACAACATGTCGACTCCAGCTGGGAAAGGTCTATGAACTGCCCCTCTCCCGTCTGGCGGCGGTAGTTGAGTGCGGCGAGGATGGAGAAAGCGGCCTGCAGGCCATTGACGAAATCGGTGAAACCGCCCAGTCCAGTCCTGGATGGCCCACCGTCAGGATACCCTGACATGTCGGCTATGCCGCTGAGGTCTTCGAAAGTGGGGGCGTAGCCGTGATACCGCTGCCACGGCCCTGGAGCGCCAAACCCGGGCATCGAAAGCACAATGATGTCAGGTCTGACCTCCCTCAATGCCTCGTAGCCCAGCCCCAGCCTCTGCAACACCCCGCCAGCGAAATTGTCGGTCACCACGTCGCTTACCTTGACTATCTGCTTGATGAGCTCAACGCCCCGTGGCTGACGTATGTCCACTGTTATGGCCAGCTTGTTGAGGTTCAAAGCGTTGAAGGTCGGATTCTTGTGGGGGTCGGGAGACCGAGTCCCGCCCAGGACTCGCATTCTCACGCCATCCATGCGCTGCCAGCTCTCCACCTTGATGACTTCGGCCCCGAGGAACGCCAGTAGCTCCGTCCCCGAGGTCCCCGCCCAGGCCCAGCAGAAGTCACAGACCCTAACGCCATCGAGCGCCATTCCGCTCATGGAGAGACTCCTTTCACTCTATATGGCTCCTGCTTCCCTCATCTTCGCCAGCTCTTGCTCAGTGTAGCCCAGCAAGTCACGGTAGACATACGTGTTGTGTTCTCCCAGAAGGGGAGCGGCAGTATCCAGACTCGCCGGCGTCTCAGACAACCTCCAGGGCGCCAGTGGATACTTCAGTGTGCCCGCCTCGGGATGGTCGACGTCGACGAAGAAACCGCGCGCCTGCATCTGTTCGGAATTCATCGACTCGCCCACGGACAAGACGGCAGATATGGGAGCCCTTCTTCGTTGTCCTTCATGGAATATCTCTTCCCGGCAGCGCTCGGCCACCCATTCGACCACGTAGGGGCGGATCTCCAGGGCATGGAGGTGGAAATTCTCAGGCCTGTACTTCTCATCCTTGGACCACTCGGGACTGCCCATGAGTTCAAAGACCGCCTGAACCTGATGGGCCTCCGCACCCATCATATTGACATAGCCGTCCTTGCAGGGCAGGATGCCGCCCCACGACATCGGACTCAGTGTGGTGGGGACTCTGCGCTGGACTTGCCCGTCAACCAGATACTGGGGTACATTCACCTTGAGGCTCTGGAATACCGCCTCTTGTTTGGACATATCAATGAATTGGCCCCTGCCTATGGCTCCACGGGCATACAGCGCCGCCAGGGTGGCGATGCCAGCCATCACCCCACAGTAGTATTCGGCAATAACCCCCCCCATCATGATCGGCTCACGCTCCAGGATCTGCGGGTTATGCGGGTCAGATGGGGTGACATAGCCAAAGCCGCTCCCGTGAAAGGTATTGAGGTAGTAGGCGCTGTAGTCGCTGTAGGGGCCGGTCTGCCCGAACGGGGTGATGGACGTCATGACGAGGTTGGGGTTGATTCTCTCCAGTTCCTCGTAGGTCAACCCCCATCCTTGAACCAGTCGAGGAGGGTTGTCCTCCACGAGGATGTCCACCTGCTCTACGAGCTTGCGGAAGACCTCCTTGCCGGCCGCGGTGTCGACGTTCAAAGTGACGCCCCGCTTGTTGGTGTTGAGATAAAGGAATAGGGCGCTGCGCTCGGGCAGTGGAACATCGTCAGGGAAAGGCCCTCGCCCTCTGGCTTCGTCGCCAACGCCAGGTGGCTCTATCTTGATCACCTCGGCGCCCAGGTCGGCCATCAGTTTGGTGCAGTAGGGCCCCGCCACGAACTGAGCCCACTCCAAGACCCTTACTCCGCCCAGCGCCTTCTTGGCTCTCTCTCCCGGTTCAGTGCCCCGTTCTCTTACCACGAGGCTTGCCCCTTTTCTCTCAGCACCAAGCCACCCCTTCCTTTCGCTCTCCTGTCTCCAAGCGTCTGTCGCTTCCGAGACCAACCCTACTCCCCAGCATCCGGAGGCGATATCGCTCCAGTGAAGGCCTGGGAAAAGGCAATGAAGGCCTCCGAGTTATAGCGTTCAATCTCGCCTTCGTCGCAAAGGTGTGCCAGCTCCGGGTCAATGGGGAGCTGCCCCAGGAAGGGTGCGTCCGATCCCCTTGCCATCTCCTCCCCCTTGCTGCGGCCAAAGAGCTCGAGTTTCTTGCCCGTCTCCGGCACTATCAGGTAGCTCATGTTCTCCACCACACCCAAAACCTGAACATTGAGGCTATTTGCCATGTGCACCGCCTTCCTCACCACCATGCCCGCCAGGTCCTGCGGTGTGGACACGATGACGACGCCAGAGAGAGGCAGCGATTGCATCACGGTGAGAGGGATGTCCGCCGTGCCCGGTGGGAGGTCAACCAGAAGGTAGTCCAGCTTCCCCCAGACTACGTCGTCCCAGAACTGCATGATGGCCTTGGCGAGCAGAGGCCCCCGCCAGATAACGGCATCATCCTCCTGCGGCAGGAGCAGGTTAATGGACATGATCTGAATCCCGGAGCGCGTCTCCACCGGCATGATGGCCTTATCGCTTCCCGTGGGACGCGCCGTAAGCCCAAACATCTTGGGAATACTGGGCCCGGTAATATCAGCATCCAGGATGCCCACCTGACGGCCTTGCCGGCTCAGGGCAATGCCGATCAGAGCGGTTACCAGTGACTTGCCCACACCCCCTTTGCCACTCATCACCGCGATGACGCTCCCGACCTGGTTCGTCTCCTTCGGGGGCAACTCGACAATCTCCAGAACGACCTCGTTCACCCCAGGTACCTTGCCCACCGCAGCGCGTACCCTTTCCTCGACTGGGCCTCTCGCCGAAGGGCTCAGGGGGGTGAAAGACAGAGTGAGCGTAACCCGGCCATCCGCCTCTTTGATATCTCGAACCAAGCCGAGCTGCACAATGCTCCGCCTGAGCTCGACAGTCGTGATCCCTTCAAGGGCCTCCTCGATCTGTTTCTTCGTCTCCGCTGACATGCAGTACCTCCTTTAGACCTGCCTGCCTCCGAGCAGATGCAGGCGCACTAGACTTGTGGCCGCCTCCGCAGCGTTTCCACTGCATCGAGCGCACGAACCTCAACCGCCGGAGCCTCGTACACCTCGACTACCTTCAGCCCGACGAACTCCCGCTTGATAGCAGCCATCTCACGTGGGCTCAAAGGCTTGGTTCCGCAGGGACGCAGCGGTGTATTGAGCTGGACTTCGTCAGGCGAAAGGCGACGGGCGATTCGCGCCATTTCGGCGGCAGAGCGTTTGTTTGCCGCAACGAACATCATCTGGAGGGCAAGCCTGCCTTCGTAGCTTCGCCTGAATAGCTCTATGCCCTCGAGTATCTCGTCCAGGCAGTATCCTGGCACGGGCCGGTTGACCCTCTGAAACGTTTCCTCGTCGGGGGCATCTACCTTAGCTACCACCACGTCCGCAGCAGCAAGGTCGCGGCGGACGTCTTCCTGCGGCATCAGCGACGAGTTGGTCAGAACCGCCACTGGCATATCGAGTACTAACTTGACCAAAGGGATGGCCCGGCCAAGATTAGCGGCCAACGTTGGCTCGCCGACACCGGAGAATGTGACGCAGTCTGCCTCCACACCCTTGACCGCCTCCAGCTCCGCGGCGAGCTGGCTGAACGACACAAACTCCCTTCGCTCAGTCAAAGAGTAGACAGTGGGGCCGAGCTGGCAGTAGATGCAATCGAAGGAGCACGTCTTGCGTTGCGTGGACAGAAGGTCGATGCCCAGAGACCTTCCCAACCGCCAAGAAGGGACCGGACCGTAGACAATGGAACTCACTGGCATATCACTGTGACTCAACGCTGCCGGTAGCCCTTCTTCCAAGGCTCTTTCTTCAAAGCAACATAGTCCTTCAGGGCCTCGTGGAGCGTATCCGCGGCAAGGAGGGCACAGTGCTCATTCTCTTCGGGCAGCCCGCCCAGCCCGTTGAGGATGTCCTTAGGCGTGACCGCCCAGGCCTCAGCGACGCTCTTGCCTGTGGCCAGCTCGGTAGTCATGCTGCCACTGGCAATGCTCGGGCCACAGCCATCGGTCCAGAAGCTGGCAGTGGCGATCTTGTCGCCCCTTACCTTCAGAAATATCTCCATGGTGTCCCCGCAGGGACCGGTTACGCTGGCATAACCATCGGCATCCGGCACCACCCCCACGTTCCTCGGGTGCCGGAAATGGTCAATGACCTGTTCCGAGTAGGTCTTCCGCATGTCTGCCATGACCAGGTCTTCCAACTCATCAAAGTCCGATGCCATTCCTGAACCCTCACTTCGCGGGACTACCCGTGCTAAGCACCTCACTGCGGACGCCCCTAGCCAATTGGCAGCACGACGTACATCCCCATCGTCACACGTATGAACTGGCGCTCCTGACGCACCTATTGCATGCTGGTCAGGGCCTGCTCCGCAGCGTTTACAATCTGGTACGACATAGGCGACGCGGTCAGACATGGGTGGGTACCCATCTGGAAAGTAGCTACCTCGTCCGCCGTCATTTCATTCTGTATCATTGCGGCCAGAATATTCGCCATTTCAGCGATCGCGACGCCGCCGCACAACTGCCCCCCCAGGATTTTTCGCGTCCGCCCGTCGAATATCAGTTTTGTCTTGACTTCTTTTGCACCCGGCATTGAGTCGGGATACCTGTCCAGAGCTGATGCCTCACCGAGTGCGACGTCAAACCCCACCTCCCTGGCCATCTTCTCGGTGAGCCCTGCTTGCGCCACGGCAAAATCGCCGAAGGCGATGGCAAGCACACCCACAACCCCCCTGTTCTTTCTCTTGAGGTCAAAGACATTGGCGCCGGCTATCCTCGCCTCGTACGTCGCTATGGAAGCCGACCTCAGCGTCGACGGCTCCCCGGTGAAGAAGGAGAACTTCTCAGCACAATCGCCGCAGGCAAAGACAGTGGGATCGCTTGTCCTCATGTACTCATCCACCCAAACTCCCCTGGCCCCACCGATCTTGATATCCATGTCCTTTGCCAGATCCGTATTGGGCGCGCCGCGGCTCTCAACGATGACCACATCGGCACTCAGTCTGCCGCCGTTCTGAAGTTCCACCCCGTTGACGCCGCCGTTTCCCACGATAGCTCGCACCCCATCCCCGGTAATCACCTTGACCCCCCGCTGCTCCAGCCTGTCTTCCGCCAAGCGGCAGAACTCCTCGTCCAGGGCGAGCGCAAGGCAATGAGGCAGCGTCTCCACAATCGTGACGTTGACGTCCCCCATCTTCTTACACTCATCGGCCAGCTCAGTGCCGACGACATCTCCGCCGATAATGACTATGTCCTTCGCCCTTCCCAAAACGTGCTGTGCCCGCTCAAGAAGCCCAGACTCCTTCCACAATGGGAAAACATTGTGCAGCTCCGTGCCCGGTACCGGGGGATGCACTGCCGTCGAGCCAACTGCAAGGATCAGCCTCTCATAGCCAACGACTTCGCCTCCTTTGGTCGTCAACGTCCTTGAGACCCTGTCCACGGAGGCTGCCTCATCGATCATAAGCTCAACGCCGCTGTCTGCCAGAAGAGAATCAGGGATTATGTTGTTGTCGGGGGTTCCTATGGTGCCGAAGATATAGGGGATAGCAGTGGCATACATCGCCTTGTCTTCCCTGCGTATGACCAAAGCGCTGGCATCCCGATAGTGCCTCTTGACTGTAATCCCCGCCACAGTGCCTGCAGCACTACCACCTACAACTACTACATCTGCCTCTTTCAAGCCTTCCTCCGGCGATGCCATGGTTGCCGCAGGGACATTCAACTACCCAATTTTACCACAATGTCTCATGGCTGAGAAACATACGTAAAGGTGTCTCTATCTCTGTTCAAGCCTGACTGGGGATGGCTTCAGATGTGCCTTGCCTGAGAGGGTGGAATCGATAGCAGTCAGATACCTCTCTTGGCCTGCCATGCTGATGCCATGTCCCGCATGTCGCGGAACAACCGTTGGAAGGCAGGACGCCATTCAGGCATCCCGTCGACCAGGGTGACCCCTCGTGAGTAGAGGCGCGCGATTTCGGTGTCCAGCGGGATGTGGAGGAGGACGGGGACCCCCTCGCCCTTGCAGTAGCGCTCCACCGTATCATCTCCTACACCGGCGCGGTTTATTAGCACACCGCAGGGTACGTCGAGCTTCTTCGTGGCCTCCACCGCCAGGGCCAAGTCATTGAGGCCAAACGGAGTAGGCTCAGTGACCAGCAAACAGAAATCGCTGCCCCTCACCGCCTCTATCACCGGACAGGACGTTCCCGGAGAAACGTCCACGATCACCGTCTTCGCCGGGTCGATGAACTCCTTAACTCTCCTGATCAGGGGCACGGCCAACGCCTCACCAACATTCAACTTGCCGTGAATGAATTCGATCTGCCCCGAGTGGCCCGCCTGTAGCACGCCAATCTCCCTGTCCACTTCGCTGATAGCTCCCTCGGGACACAGGTAGGAGCACGCACCACAGCCATGGCACAATTCGGGGAATACCATTACCTTCTTCGGCAGGACAGCGATGGCATTGAACGCGCACACATCGGCACACCGCCCGCAGAAGGTGCATTTGCTCTCGTCAACCCGCGGCACAGGCACAGCAACTACCTCTTCACGCTCAAAAACGGGCTTGAGAAAGATGTGAGCATTGGGTTCTTCCACGTCGCAATCCAGCAACTGCACGTGGTCCTTCAGCGACAGGGCGAGGCTGGTTGACACCAGAGTCTTCCCGGTGCCACCCTTCCCACTAGCTACCGATACTATCATCTAGGCTCTCACCATCCTTGCCCCCCACTGGGGGCAGTCCGTACGAGAACAAGGCCCTTCTCACGGGTGAGGCGTCACGTTGGTGCCATTGGGGCAGACGCACTTCACTCCACGACTGGTCAAACGGGGCATCTTCCCCAATTTCCCTGAGTTTCGCCCGGCAGTGCCACGTCTCGCCACTACGGCCAGTAGCCCGTCGTACTTCCGTTCCGTCACCGCCGGACATACCTACACCTCCGAACTCATTTCGGCGTGAACCACGACGGAGCCCGACCCGACTTCCTACTTGCCTTTGCCTAACTCCTCAATTCGCCGCCTAATGGCCTCAAGCTGCTGCCCGAGCATCTCGGCCTCACCCCTGAGCATCTCAATCTCATCCTCTGGGGTTTGAGCCTCAGGCCCCGTGCCCATACCCATGCCGCGTCCCATGCCCATGCCGCGTCCCATACCGCGTCCCATACCGCGTCCCATGCCCATGCCGCGTCCCGTGCCCATACCGCGTCCCATACCCATGTCAGGCCCCACACCACCTCCTGAGCCCGAATGGGCGTCAACATTGGCTTGAGATGAAGTCTGGAACTTTCCTGCCTTGAATCCCTTCACGGCGTCGCTCACCTTGCCCGACACGCCGCTAATCACCTGGATGTCCGCTGCCGCAAGCGTCTGATAGGCATTGGGGCCACAGTTGCCGGTGAGCACTACCTGCGCCCCTTTGCCGGCAATAGTCTGGGCCGTGGATATTCCTGCACCACCACCGGCAGCGACATTGGTGTTCTCGAAAGCCTCGAATTCCATCGTATCTGGGTCGACGACCACGAAGTACTGTGCCCTGCCGAACCGTGGGTCAACGTCAGCGTCGATGCTGGGACCAGTTGCCGATACGGCAATCCTCATGCATCACCCTCCTCATTCAGATTCTCCCTTCTCGGACGTCAGTTCCTCAATCCTTGTCTCGATGTCCTTAAGGTAGTCCGCTATTGCCTCGGCCTCCCTCTTAAGGAAATCAAGTTCCCCCTCTCTGGTCACCTGAGGCGCAAATGGCGTCCCCCCGGCTCCATAGGGAGCCCCATAGGGCACATCCCACGCTCCGCCCGGGTAGGCATAAGGCGACCGCCAGTAGCCAGGGGGCATACCTGCTCCCGTAGCACCCAAGAAGTACCCACACCTGGGCAGTCCTCCCCTTCCCACACCGATGTAGGGCCACGGGGGAGAACTTCCCCTGAAACCGAATCCTCTGCCACGTCCGTACCCAAAACCGTTGGGCATCAGTATCACCTCCTCCCGTTCCGTGTGTTCACTTTCAATACTTGGGCCACCAGTAGCCCTACCAGTAGGGGCCTCTGCCCCACCAACCACGACCACCGCCGCGGCCCATGCCGCGGCCCCAGCCACGGCCCATGCCGCGACCCCAACCACGGCCCATGCCGAAGCCAAACCATCCCCTGCGGGGCATGGGGGAGCCAAAGCCAGGCTGGCCATAGCCAGCGCAATAGCCTGCTCCTCTTCCTGTCATCGGCCCCAGGCCTCTGGGTCCGGTTCCATCTCCAAACGGCATTGTGCTCACCTCCTTCTCTCTGCGATCAAACGCCGCCTGTCTATAAGCTTCAACCGCCTGTGGCACGCGAGACACTTCAGTGATGGCACCTACCGGACATGCCTGCAGGCACATGCCACACGAGCGGCATTCCTTCTGGTCAATGACTGCTGTGCCACCCACCAGGTGAATTGCCCCGGTGGGACAGCTTTCGAGGCATATGCCACAGCCGCTGCACCTTGACTCATCAATTCGAATCATCATCCCCCCAGCCACATATCTACCATCCACCCATCCTGCGACGCCCTCTTCTCCTACCCCTGCCACCAGGCCCGGGCGGGGAGATCGAGTGAACCCTCAGGCTGCTGCATTGCGGACATGCGAGAGGGTCACCCGCCACCATAACCTCAAAGGGAACGTCCCACTCCTGTCCGTCTTCATCACATTTGAAGCGACGCCTCGCCATCTCGAAGTTGCCCCCCTCCACGCGGATAGCCTTCCCCAGAGTCAGTGCCTCGGCCATCTTCCTCCTCCCCGATTCCAACACCCTCTGGAAGGTGGGTCGAGATATGTGCATCCGTTGCGCACCCTCCTCCTGGCCCAGTCCCTCGAGGTCTTTCAGGCGAATCGCTTCTGCCTCCTCGACGGAAAGCACCACCTCTTCCATGCTTCCCGCAGGTACGCCTACAGGCCGAAAGAGGTCCACCCGAGGAATTGATTCGACACACCTGTACTTGACCGGCCTTGGCATTGTACCTCTTCTAGATTGTGCGCCTCCGCTCGTGCATTATGGGCATACGCTCATAATAAATTATACTACTCCACACGGTTTTGTCAAGGCGTTGTATATGCGGATGACAGGAGCACTACACAGATGCTGGACGTCAAAGACGTTGTCAAAGTGCTGAACGTCGGGCTGTGCCCCATCTGCCGTCAGGCAAACGCGGACACGCCGCAAAGAAGAGGTCGCCAACTCGCGTGTTGGCGACCCCAGCGTCACAGCTCGGCACGCCCGAAACAGGCTAGTTCTCTTGCTCCAGTTCAGCAAGCCATTGACGAAGCAGGTTCTTGTTGTTGAGAATCTCCATGGACGCGGAGTAGGGGTCGATGTCCCCTTTCTCCACTCGTTCGAGGGAGGTCACCATGCTACCCTCCCTCTCCACAAGCTTGAGAATACGTGCCACAAGCCTTTGCTGGATGGTGTGCATGAATTCCGATCTTCTTTGCCTCTGGCGATGAAGGGCAAGCTTCCCCGTCTGTTCCAGTGCCTCTTTGTGCTTCAGGATACTCTCGTAGAGCTCTCGTACGCCGATGTCCTTGGTGGCCTGGGTCATTAGCACCGGTACCTGCCACCATTCCTGCTTCGGACTCTGATGAAGCATCTTCTCCAGCTCGGCAACCAGGCCATCCGCTCCCTCGCGGTCAGCCTTGTTCACCACGAATATGTCCGCGATCTCGAGAAGCCCTGCCTTCATTGTCTGAATGGCATCTCCCGCCTCAGGCACGAGAATCACCACCGTTGTGTCGGCGGCCTCCACAATGTCCAGCTCCGTCTGCCCCACGCCCACCGTCTCGACCAGGACGAAGTCCTTGCCGGAGGCATCCATAAGCTTGACCGCCCCACGGGCTGCCCGGGAAAGCCCGCCCCGGCTATCTCTCGTGGCCAGGCTCCGGATGAAGACCCCTTTGTCTACGTAGTGCTGTTGCATCCTGATTCGGTCGCCCAGGACAGCTCCACCGGAAAAGGGGCTCGACGGGTCACACGCGATTATGCCGACAGTGCAGCCCTTGCCTCTCATCACCGCCGTCAGGCGGTCTACCAACGAACTCTTGCCTGCTCCAGGGGGACCGGTGAAGCCCACAGAATAGGCCTTCCCCAGGTTCGGGTAGATCCGGCTCATTATCTGCGGCACCTCAGCCGCCTCCCTCTCCACCAGTGTAATTAGCCGAGCGAGGGACGCTTCGTTCCCCGCCAGCATCTTGTCAACAAGTTCCATCAGTTCTGTTTCACATTCTCCTTAATGTAGTTGGCGATCTCCTTGACCGATGTCCCCGGACCGAAAATGGCATTGATACCACTGTCCTTAAGGAAAGGGACGTCCTCTTTGGGAATGATGCCCCCCCCAATCACCACCACGCCCTCTGCCCCCTTCGCCTTCAACTGCTCCACCACTGCGGGGAAAAGGGTCTTGTGGGCCCCGGAAAGGCAGCTCAACCCCACCACATCGACGTCTTCCTGCACCGCCGCCTGCACTATCATCTCGGGGCTCTGCCTCAGCCCGGTATAGATTACCTCCATCCCCTCATCCCTCAGCCCCAAGGTCAACACCCTAGCGCCGCGGTCGTGTCCATCGAGGCCGGGCTTCGCCATCAGCACCCTTATCTTCCTCTCCTCAGCCATCACTCCTTCCTTTCTTCGAGAATATCAAACCCAAGGTTTATCCTCCACGCTACCCCGTGGCTGCCCTTCTCCGCCCTCTGGACAGCCGAGGTCTCCCTCTAAGCCCTCATCTTGCGGGCGTGCTTCTTCATCTCCTCGAAGTTCTCCTCCTGTTCTTTCTTGAGCGCCTGTATCTTCTCATCTGTGTAATTGAGGACTTCCTTGAGCACTTCGTCGGTATGTTCTCCCAGCAGTGGTGGCGGAGTGTAGTCCCCTGAAATCGCGCCCGGCATCTTAATCGGGCAATCGACAGCCCTCATCTTGCCATAGGCTGGATGCTCCATCTCAACCACAGCCTTGTTATGTATCACCTGAGGGTCCACCACCACCTTGTCCAGGGTGTTCACCGGGCCAACGGGTATGTCCTCCACACGCATCAGTTCTATCCAGTCCTCAACGTTGGCTTCCATCAGGCCCTCTTCTATCGTCTGTTCCAATTCCTTCTTGTTCGCCATTCTGTCGGCCTGCGTGGCGAACCGAGGGTCTTCGATCATCCACTCCCTGTTTATCACCCGGCATATCCTGGGCCAGGCTGGCCCCAAGCCGATGTAGCCGTTCTTGCACTTGAAATACCCCAAGAGCGGCGTTAGTGGGTGCTTGGTGCCCTGCGCTGGCGGCACGTTTCCGTAGGCGAAATAGAACTGGAACATGTTATCGAGCAGGGCCATGCAGGTATCGAGAAGGTTGACCTCCACCCTAGACCCCTCTCCCGTCTTCTCCCGCTGGAGGAGGGCAAGCACCACTCCATAGCTGCAGAATATGCCCGACGCAACATCAGCGATGGCGGCCGCAGACCTCATTGGCGCGCCGCCAGGCTCACCGCAGAGGCTGCTCATACCCGACATCGACTGAGCAATGTCGTCGTAGGAGGGGTATCGCGCGTAGGGACCGCTGGTGCCATATCCAGTGATTGATGCGGAGATAATCTTTGGATTCAATGTCTTGAGGGTCTCATAGTCAGCCCCCAGCCGCTCCATAGCGCCGACCCTGAAGTTATCATAGACCACGTCCGACACCTTCACCAGGTCGTAGAAAGTCTCCTTGCCCCCCTTGGTTTGCAGGTCGAGCACTATACCCTTCTTGTTTCTGGCAAGAGCCTTGATGTAATAGCCGCCGTCCGGAGTGCCGGGGAACCGCAGCATGTCGCCCATGGGGCTCTCGATCTTGATCACCTCAGCACCCATGTCCCCCAACATCTGGCTGCCGTACGGACCGGCATGGGCCTGCGACAGGTCGAGTATTCTCACTCCGGTCAAAGGACCCTTCACTGTCATTTGCGTCTCCTTTCAAGGTTATGAATCACCGGTATGTTGACTATCTCCATCCACCAGCTTTGGTGCCATCTGTCACTCACGCGCAGTCCCTGTCGGACGCGACGCCTCTGCGCGGCAGTCTCTCCAAGCCACTGTTATTTCCCAGAGCTCGTCTTGCACAATACCGTCATGAGAGCGGCGACATTATCCAGCTTCTCCAGGTTGGCCGCCATATCCAGCGACTTCTCTACCTCCTGCGCAGAGAGAACCGCCCCAGCACAGTCCCGGTACTTGGAGAACAACGTCTCTTGGCTCTCTGGGTTAGAGGGGTCACCCAACATGGAATTAACCGTGTGCGATAACACTGTCCCGTCCTTCAGCTTCACCACCACCTCGAAGGGGACGAAGCCAGCCGCGTCGGGGTTGACAACGTAGTTGGTCTTGTTGACCAACTCCTGGGCCTTGGGCGCCATTACCTGCTCATCGGTGAAGTGCTTCATCCCCACGTCATTGTCGAGGAAAGCGCGAGCGACGCAGTACTCCACACTGAACTTGCCCTCCAGCCCGCTCTTGGGGCGCGGATACTGAGCAGCCGAGGGTATCCAGGCACTGCCACGCACCTCTACCTCAGCGACATCGTCCAAGCTGAACTTATTCGCTTTCGCCAGGCCCAGGGCCGCGTCTATTCCAGGGTGGGTGCCGCGACACGAGGGATATGGCTTAATCTCCAGTGTAGACGCTATCATATAGCTCTTCCCAATGTCCTGCGCCGCGCCAGGGATGTCGCACTCCTCGCCACCAGCAAGCACCTTGGCAAACCCCTGCGGCGCCTCGAGGATGTTCTCAACCGCAGTGAACCCCCGCTGGGCCAGGCTGGATGCCACCACCCCAACCCTGGCGGCATGGCCCGCATGCAGCGACTTGGTCATGGTGCCGAAGTTCTGCTTCAGTCCGCCGGTAAGAGAGCAGGCGATGCCTATCGCCATCCTCGTCTTGGAGAGGTCGAGGCCGAGGAGCTTCGCCCCAACGGCCGCTGCGCCCGGGGCCCCGTTGGTCGAGGTGCAATGCCAGCCCAGGCCATAGTGGCGTCCGGTGACCCCCTTGCCAATGGTGCACATCACTTCGAAACCAACGATGTAGGCTAGAAGGACATCTCTGCCCGAGGCGTGAAGCTTTTCCCCCAGGGCCAGAGCCGCGGGCAATAGGGCCACCGTAGGGTGGCCGCCAGTCGGTATGGCAACATCGTCGTAGTCCAGCACATGAGCCAGCATCCCGTTGACCAGGGCCGCCTCCGCCGCCGAACTCTTGAACCCACCGCCAATAATCCCGGCCTCGGGCTTGCACGCGTTGTCCCTGATGTACTGAGTCAGAAGCTTGCCGCCTTCCTCGGCACTCCCTGCCACGGCGCAGCCCAGACAGTCGACTATTGCTCGCTTGGCGTTCTGCTTCGCCTCCTCGGGAAGCGATTCATACGTGGCATCAACAACGAACTGTGCTATTCTCTCCGTGCTCATCTCGCCGTCCCCCTTATATACCTGCCTGTGCGCCCAGCTTTATGCGCATTATATTGATTGCCCCGTTTCATTGTCAAGGATACCCGCACGCCGACAGGACCGGTGGCGCCTCGCTCGCGCGGTTTCGGCGCGGTTGTTCCGGCAGGGCGGCCGCCCCAGAGCGCACTTCTCGGGACGCCGACTCATGCCAACTGGAAGAAGGACGCCGTTTGAAAGCGTGGTCGAGAGGCTGTACAATGCGCCTACTGGCTGACCACCAGTAGACTGGGATTGGAGCCCGAAGTTGCCCTACGTTGCCGTTCACGACCCGATGAAGTGCCGTCATTGCGGCGCCTGCGCCGAAGTGGTTGCGTGTCCCGGGGCAGAGGAACTGATATGCATCGGCTGTGGAGCCTGTGTTCTGGTTTGCCCCAATCAGGCATTGCAGCTTGTGGAAGAGCCGCGGCAAAGGAAAGTGGCGATCGAGATAAACGGAGAGCTGGCCCTTGTCCCCGAGCGAATAAGCGTCAAGGAGGCGCTCAAAGAGGCAGGCTACCCGATGGCAAGCTCACCTGAAGAACCAGGTCTGTTTGCTCCGTGCGAAGTCGGGGGGTGCGGGAGTTGCGCTGTTGAAATCGAGGGTGCGGTGAGACTGGCATGTCGCACCGTGGTCAGGGACGGAATGAGGATCAGGACCAACTTGCCCGGGGAGTTCGTCCCGCGAAGGATCATAATGAACTTCTCCGGTCACGCCGCCGGAGGCGTGGGCACACCCTGGCAGGTCAAGAGCCGCCCTGCCTGGTATCTCGAGGTCGTTTGCTTCGCCGCAGGATGCAACTTCAGGTGCCCTCAGTGTCAGAACTGGCCCATCGCCTACCGAGGACAGGGGGAAGTGCTGACCCCGCAACAGGCAGCAGAACAACTATCCTCATTGAGGAAGCGGCTGGAGCTGGACCGAATGACCATTTCCGGCGGCGAGTCCACCCTCAACAGGCCCTGGTTGACCCGGTTTGTGGCCGAGCTCAAGAGACTGAATCCCGACCCTGAGGCCCGGTTCCACGTCGACACCAACGGTTCCCTGCTTTCGCATGACTACATCGATGAGCTTGTTGCCGCTGGCATGACGGACATAGGAATTGACCTCAAGGCCCTGGAGGCGGACACCTTCATGCGCATAACCGGTCTCAAGGACAAAGACCTGGCCGAGAGATACAAAGAGACCGCCTGGGAAGCGGTGCGCTACCTGTTGCGCAGTTATTCAGGGAGGGTTTTCACCGGCGTCGGCATCCCGTACAACCAGAGCTTCGTCTCCGCATCCGAGATCAAGCGTATGGGCCAAAGGCTGCGTGGCATCGACCCGTCGGTTCAGGTCACCATCCTGAACTACAGGCCCGAGTTCAGAAGCAAGATGGAGGTCCCAACAGACAGCGAGATGGCGGCGGTCCGCCACGCTCTGCAGGAACTGGGGCTGGAGACGGTCATGGCGCAGACGCTGAGAGGCAATATCGGCCCGTGAAGCACCACGAATGTCCCCGAACCTGCCTCTCGAAGAAGGCCGGGGAAACTCACACAACCGACAACGGGGAGATTTGACCCGCAGGCAGATGCGCCGACAAGGTACGCGGTCTAATGAGCGTCCGCAGGAGACTCCTCAAGTTCGACGGTCTCGCCGATACCCTTCGGAACGGTGGGTCCCTGTTTGATCCCGTAGAGAAATGCCCACTTCAGCAGCTTCTCAATGGCGGAAGGCAACTGGCCGAAGTGGTCAAGGAACTGCACTGACCGCCCGTACTGCTTCACCATCTCCTGGCGGTCTTCAAGGCCGCACCCCAGGGTAATCAACTGGACACGCTGTTCGCTGCAGTACTCAATGCCATACTGTACCTCACAGCCACAGTTCGAGGCGCCATCGGTAATGTGGATTATGAGCTTGCGCTTCCTGTCCTTGGGGAGGAAATAGGCCGCGGCGATGAGAGCCTGCCCTGACGGCGTCTGTCCGCTGGGAGATATGGACATCAATTCTTTGCCTTTGAGCAAGCTGGTGATCATGCAGATGCCGTGAGACTCGAAGTACGCCCACGCCTGCAGCCGGTTGCTCGACCCGCGGAACGCTTTGTGCAGGGTCGCCACCGCGCTTTCCACCAGCCTCCAGTTCTGCCCTCTCGCCATCGAGCCGGAAGCATCGATGAGGAGGCAGATGCTCCAGCTTACGTCAGGAAGCGTCTGCTTGTCGAAGAAACACGCACCGGTAATGGGAGCACGATACAGGCGCTTTCTGTCCACCTTGCCAGTTGTGAGCCCGCGACTTATCAGGACCTTCCTATCGGCATAGCCCTGAATAATGGCCTTGAGCCGGGAAACCTGGCGCTGGTCCACCATCGCCTTGCCTGGCAGATTGTAGTCCCACAAACGGGTGGGAAGGATTTCCTCGTCGGTTTCGCCGACAACGGCCTCAATGATGGGCGTTATGTTGCCCGAACTCGCCGCCAGCTTGGCCTCAATCTCCAGCGCGGTGGCCGGGCTCAGTTTGATCCCCGGGCCACTGCTTGTCTTCTTCACAGCAGCCTCAGCCTCCTCATCCAGGAAGCTCCACGAGACGACCTTGTCGATTATCCGCCATGAACCGACCACATCCTTGATTTGCTCCCAAGCCTCAAGGTATATGTCCCGGCGCAGGTTGCAGCGGTCAATGACCCTCTTCTTGCTGTCAATCACCGCCCTCAATTCGGGCGTGATGCCTTTGAGTACATCGAGCGCCTCACCATAGACTGCCAGGTCGGCGTTACCCAGGTCACCGTCCCACGCGCTCAACCACCACAGATACACCAGTTCGTCAACCGAGACCACGTCGGGGTCCAGATGGCTCCGCATGGCATCCATAGCAGTGAATCTGACCTTGCGGTTGTACATGCCCAGAATAGACCGTTCCGAAACGGAGTCAACGTAGATGTCCTCGCCGGTACCGACAATCTTGCTTAGAGCAACCTTCTCGCGAACCTTGATATCGGGAGATGCACTCTCCACCCCGGTCCACACCAGGTCGGTCCATTCAGTCTTGTGCAGCGCCTCATGCACCACGAGTCCCACGAGATAGTCGACCTTCCACGGGTCGACAGGGTATTCCCCCATGACAAACTCGGGGTCGAGGACGATGCTGGTACCGGGGGCCTTCGACATGCCGGCGTAGACGATCTCGCCCACGTTCCGCCCCAGCGTTCCCGCCACCTTGCGGAGGGCGCGCAGCAGATTGGCAAGCTCTACGGCTTCAATGTGGGAGAAGTTCTTCCGCCAGAACTCGGACAGGGCTCCCTCGTACGCCATCCCCGGGTGGATTGAGTCAAAGCTAGTAGATCTTGTACGCTCTGCCATCACCACTCCCGGCAATACCCATCTCTAGGTGGATGGAGAGGAGCGTGGATTCCAGTATGTCTCGGCTCACCTGCAGACTGTAGGTGAACGCCTCCCTGATAGATGCTCCCATGGCTACCAGCTCGGCGATCATCAGTGTGTGGCGGGTTGAAACCAAGATGGGCTCCTGGCTGTTGCTACGCAACTGGTTGGCAACGTTCACAATCGACAGGGCATTGGCCTCGTCGACGCCGGTCTTGAGGTGAAGCACTCTCGTCTCCACATCACCGGGCAGGTAGTCCATAAGCGTCACATAGAACCTGTCACGCAACGCAGCGTCCAGCATCTCGACACCGATGAACTCCTCACCCTCGTTGAGGGTGGCGAAGAAGACAACCTCAGGGGCAACCTTGACCAGCCCCAGATCGTCGGTCCACACACGCCTATCCTCGGCAAGCACGGAAAACAGCATGTTCAACGCTTTGGGATGCTCCGGGCGGTTGATCTCCTCCAAGTGTATGACACAGCCAGGGGTCTGGATCGCCTTGGGAAAGAGGAACTCCTGATAGTAGGTCTCCCCCTCCTTGAGCCTCATATCTCCAAACAACTGCCCCGGCTCGGAGAGTATGCCAACCTGGAAAGTGGCAAGCGGCCTGTTGTTTCGAGCGGCAAATTGCCTTACCAGAGTGGATTTGCCGCATCCCTGCTTGCCAGCTATCAGCACGTTCACCGGATGCTTCTTGGAAAGCTCACCCATTCGCTCCATGTGCTCGATTATTTCCTCGGGGAGGAAATAATTCTCTTCCGCCTCCGGAACCAGTGCCGATACATTACCTATGCCTCGTTCTTTCGCCACTATGTCTTGTCACCTCCACTCTATATTTGCGAACACTCTCGCGGCTCACTTCCTCCGCATGCCCAACCCCAGCTCCCTTTGACGCCGGGCCAAGAAATCCTCCAGTTCAGGGATATTCCATCGCATGTTCATAACGCTGAGTTTACGAATGGCCTCACTCGCTTCCTTCAACAGGTACTCGGGCGAGTTCTCCGGTATTGCCTCCAACAGACTGCAGAGCTCCCTTATCTGTTCTTCTTCCTCTTCCAGCTTGTCGGCCATAACCAGGAAGACCCTGGCTCCGCATTGTGGGCACTGCCGCATCTCGTCCCCGCCCATAGGCAGAATCCCAATCTTGCAGACATAATAAAAGGCTACAGCCTCACCCGTGTAGCCACACTCCTGACACGTCAACTCCATTTCCCTACCTCTTCGCTACCCACAAGCCCTAGTTTGCACACAACCAGCCAGGCTACCACCTCCTCGTCTCGTCCTCTACGTATCCAGGAGGCACCACCTCCCCATCATTTCCTTCGCATGCCGACGCCAAGCGCTCTCTGACGCTCGACTATGAAATCGTCCAGCGCAGCGATATTCCATCGAAGGTTGAAGTTACTGAGCTGTCGGATTATCTCCCTCGCTTCATCCAACTCGACATCCGAAGCGCTGGCCGTAATCTCCGCCAGTCTCCGGCTCATCGCCTTCATCACCTCTTCTTCATCATCCAGCGCTTCCGCCTTGTGCAGGACGTTTCGCTTTCCGCATACCGGGCAGGTCCGCAACTCGGACCCTCCGCAGGCCGGTCAGCCAACGAAGCACACAAACGGGAACTCACCAGAGTCAGCGACGTGCCCACACTCCTCACATGTCATGCGCATCGTTCCGCCTCCTTTGCTACCCTCCAACCGTCACGTCGGCATAGTCAATCAGCACATTCACAAAGGGTTCAACGCTTTCGTCTGGCAGACCCTCGCCCTCTGGAAACGGATAGGGTATGCCAAAGATCCTGTACTTCGAGCCCGCATAGGGATGGTAGGGCAGCAAGTCGATACCCTCAACCGCCTCACCCAGGCTCTGAATAAACTCGCCCGTCGCCCGCATATTCTCCACGGTGTTGTTCCTCCCGGGAATGACCGGGATCCGTATACGCATCTTGGCGCCGTTCTCCGCGATGCGCCGGGCGTTCTCCAAAATGTCCTCGTTACCGCGACCCGCATAGTCCTTGTGTGTCGCAGAATCCATGACCTTGATGTCATAGAGGAACAGATCGACGTAGGGCAATACCTTCTCATAGTCCTCCCACGAGGCGCTGCCCGCGGTGTCAAGAGCAGTGTTGATCTCGCGACTCTTGGCCAATCTTAGTAGAGCCAGACAGAAGTCCAGTTGAGCCATTGGCTCGCCACCGGAGAGAGTCATCCCCCCACCTGAGGTAACATAGAAAGGCTTGTCTTTCTCCACCTCATCAATGACCTCGCCGGCCGTCTGAATCTGGCCCCACACCACAAGGGCGTCATACTTACACGCCTTGACACATTGAAGGCAGTTGATGCACTTGCCTTTGTCAATCAGCGGCTTGTTCCCCTCCTCCAAACTCAAAGCCCCCGTAGGACAAACGTCCAGGCACAGCCCGCAGCCGACACAGTTGGGGATATAAGGGAACACCTCCGGGTATCGCCGCTTTCCCTCGGGATTGTGACACCACTGGCAATCAAGGTAGCAGCCCTTGAGAAAGACCGTAGTCCGGTATCCCGGGCCATCGCAGATACTCATCCGCTGAATATCGTTGACCACCCCTAGTACTTTGCCGTCTTCCACCTCGCTCATCACTCGAAACCTGAGCCTCCAATCGTCACGTCTAGGCCAGCATCGCGGTAGACCTGAACCGCCGGCCGCAGCAGGCTGGGGTCCATGGCCTGCATGTCGGCGTAACCCCATTTGATGCCCAACTGCCTGTACTTGCCCTCACACCAGTTGTGGAAGGGCAGCAGGTCGATGCGCTCCGGAGGATGAGGCAGCGTTTTGAGGAACTTGGCAACCCTCTCGTGATACTCCACAGAATCGCTGAAGTTGGGAATGACCACTATGCGCAGCCAGACTCGCTTTCCCGCCTCCAGGAGCTTCCTGAGGTTCTCCAGCACCAGCTCGTTTCCCACACCCGTCATCCGCCTGTGCTCGTCTGAATCGATATGTTTCAGGTCATACAGGAAGACTTCGATGTAGTCCAAGAGCGGTTCCACAACCTCCCACTTGAAGTGGCCATTGGTATCCACACAGGAGCTTATCCCCCTCTCCCGCGCCCCTTCCAGAAGCTTGCGGACGATCTCAGGGTGGACCGTCGGTTCGCCGCCGCTGAGGTTCATCCCTCCCCCGGAGTTCTCGTAGAAGGGCGTGTCCATCGCCACCTCATCGAGTATCTGGTCCACCGTGTACTCCTCACCCACCACTTCCAGAGCCCCTGTAGGACAGATCTCGACGCATTTCATACACAGGTCGCAGTTCTCCCGGATGATCTTGTCGTACGTAGAAAAGTCGGACCGCGCCTCCTCCGGGTCGATTGGCGGATTGATGGCATCATTGGGGCAGACATCAAAACACTTCCCGCACTGGATGCAGACCATCGGCTTCCAGAACAGCTCCCGGGCGAACTTGATCGTCTCTGGATTGTGACACCACGCGCAGTGAAGGTTGCAGCCTTTGAGAAACACGTTGGTGCGGAATCCCGGCCCGTCGTTCACCGAGAACCTCTGGATGTTGGTAACCATTACCCTGTCGCTGTCGCTCATTGTTGCCCACCACCACCTTTCTCCTCTTCCGGTCCGCGCCTTCTGAATGTCTGTCCCCGCAAACCGCCGGCCCCCCACAGCTGCTCGTCCATTGGGTCAAGCTCCAATTCCTCGCAGTAGACGGCACGCTGGCACTGGGGACACTGACGATAGGTGTTCGGCCCTGCTTCCTCGGCAAGGCTCAAGTACCGAAAGTCGCTAGTATCTCCTTCGAATCCGCACCACTCGCACTTGATCATGGCTATCTATCGCGATCTAGGTCGCCTCCTCAATTCTTGGGTTTTTGGGGGATGGCCACGAGCGTGGCCAGTATCGCCGACGTACTAGCCAGAGTCGTCCTTCTTCACATCGGCTGCCAGGTCCTCAACACCGGCAGACTTCCCCCACGGTGCGCCACCGGCCACAACCTCCACACCCTCTTTTCCAGTCAACTCATCAACGCTGTTCCACGCGCCGCACTTGGGGCACTGCCTGACGGCTATGGAGGCATCTATTCTCGCATTGTACAGGTAGCGAAAGTCGGTATGCGGAGCCTCGTGCCCACACTTTACACACTTCATTTGGTTCGTCTCCTTTCTCGTCTCTCCAGTCTCGACTATAGTGCTCGCGCCAGTCTGTCACAACTGTCGCTGCAACCCCTTGCAGCAGGTCTCCCGACTCCATGGAAAGACCCGCCATCCTGTCACACCCCCACATCTACCCCAAGCCCTGCACCGTCCTCTGAATGATGTTGTCCTGTGTCTTGCGGCTGATGTCCACAAAGTGCGCGCTGTATCCCGCTACCCGCACTATCAACTCCTGGTACTTCTCCGGCTCCCGCTGCGCCGCCCGCAACGTCGCGTCATCCACCATGTTGAACTGCACATGGTCCAGCCCCAGGTCAGCCCACGTCTTCATGTACGCCTTCCATAGCTGGTACCCCTTCTCTCCCGCTAGCTGCGTCGGCGACAACCGCTGGTTCAGCAGAAACGCCCGACCATCACTGATGTGATTGATCTTCCCGCACGACTTCAGCACCGCCGTCGGTCCCTTCTTGTCCAGCCCCGGCCCCGGCGAAATGCCTCCATCATACAGCGCGTCCCCAAGCTTCCTCCCGTTCGGCAGCGCCCATACCCATGCCGAGAAGTGGATGTTCCCGCTCACGTTCTCCGGCAAGGCCGGCCACGTGTTACCGGCAGGGTCCTCCATCTCGTGGGAGTGCTTCGCCACATCCCTGAGACAGCGCACCATGATCTCGTCCACGTAGTCGTCATCATTGCCCCACTTGGGAGTGTTCTTGACGAAGTCAAGCCGCATGTCCTCACACCCATCCCAGTTGGCCTCGAGCGCGTCTATCAACTGGTCCATGGTGTACTTCTTCTCGTCAAACAC
>Ga0209164_1001664_pt1 | contig 27175 bp, 21 predicted proteins | sample MTBNYHSulfiMetaG_FD_187458 | JGI IMG/M metagenome (GOLD analysis project Ga0209164, IMG submission 187458) | Enrichment culture microbial communities from rom New York Harbor, USA that are MTBE-degrading - MTBE-NYH (New York Harbor Sulfidogenic)... | ecosystem: Environmental > Aquatic > Marine >... | reverse complement strand
GCAACAAATCTTGCTAAGTAGCATCTTTTGCATTATTTTGACTCCATCAAGGCGATGTAGCTCAGCTGGTTAGAGCGCACGGCTCATATCCGTGGTGTCCGGGGTTCAAGTCCCTGCATCGCCACCATTTGCATAGACAGTATCGTCCGATACTGTCCGAAAAGGCCCGAAATATCGGGCCTTTTCTTTTTCCTTTGTCCGGCGCGACATTATAAGATACAGTGAAATCCGAGGTTTTTGGGGGCCTTTTTCTTCTTGTCACTCCTGCCGGCGGAAAACTCTGGAATTTTAAATACCGTTTCGAGGGAAAGGAAAAAAAGCTGGCCTTTGGCGCATATCATGATATTTCCCTTGCCGAAGCCCGGCAGAAACGTGACCAGGCAAGAAACCTGCTGGCCAACGAAGCGGATCCAGGCGTCATCAAAAAGTACAGAAGGAGGCAGGTCTCCAGGAAACGAAAACTTTCGAGGTTATTGCCCGCGAATGGCATACCAAGTTTTCTCCCTCCTGGGCTGATAGTCACGCCACCAAGATCATCCGCCGTTTTGTACTCTATTGACAATGAAGCAGACTAACGAACTTGCCGCTGTATTGATGCCGGATGGTTCCATCCAGCTTGAGTGGACCCCACTTGCCACCGCGGGGCAGAATCAGCACAGTCTCTCAGTGCAAAATGAAATATACGCGCGCTATACCGCCGAACCGGACGCTTGGCTGTTTTCCCTGGCTTTCTGCCCCAAAAACACCCCCCTTCCCCCCTCATTGGCGTTCTGGCGAACATTCTCCAATCTTTTTATTCATAAACTCAAGCTCACGCCCGACCTGGAGGAACTCCGCTCCAATGCCTCGGTCTCCCTCCCGGATGATGAACGCGCCCAACTGCTGCAAACAGCCCCCCTCATGCCCGGCGGTGAATATCTGACCACCGATGCTCTTACGGCATTGTGGGAGGCTCTTCATGAGACATTTTATCAAAAAATTGACGCATTCGACGGGACGGTTGCAGATTTTTTCCTGGAGTACAGCCCTGATATCCATCTTGCGGGCCGGATTTATTTCCACCTGGTTGAAAACCGTGAGCATGAATCCCCCTTTGCTTTTCTCGCCACCTATTCGACCAGGTTGAGCAAAGACGGAGAATCCAGGCACCTGCCCCTGAAATACGCCCTGGAAGAATACAGGGACGACAACGAGAAACTGCTGAAACTGCTGATCACCGTTGATGACGCGGCGCAGAAAAGCGAGCTGATAGCAGGCCTGCGGGACAGTGGCGAACTGTTTTACCCCCTGGCCTGGTCGTCAAAAGAGGCATTTGCCTTTCTGCGGGAAATCCCGATTTACGAAGAGGCCGGCATCCTCTGCCGCATCCCCAACTGGTGGAAGAAAAAGAACGCCGCCATCACCATTCAGGTCAGTATCGGCGAAAAGCCCCCGTCAATGGTCGGCATGGATGCACTGCTTGACTTCACGCCACGGCTGATGCTCGGCGACATGGAGATATCAGAGGAAGAGGCCCGCAGGCTGCTACAGGAATCCGAGGGCCTGGCTTTTCTCAAAAACAAATGGGTGGCGGTGGATCCGGATAAATTGCGTCAGACCCTGGAGGCATTTGAAAAGACCGGCGCCCTGAACGGGGATGAAGGCATCAGTCTGCTTGATGCCATGCGTTTTTCCATGAATCCCCGTAAAATGCTGGGTGCCGGGGCCGCGGAGATATCCGGCATTTCCCACGGCGAATGGCTGCACACGGTTTTTTCCCGACTGCAGCGGCCCGAGACAATCGGCAGGGTTACCCCCGGCAGACCATTCAAAGCCAGACTGCGGCGCTATCAGCAAGATGGCCTGAACTGGCTGTTTTATCTGCACAAGCTGAAACTCGGCGCCTGCCTTGCGGATGACATGGGCCTGGGCAAAACCGTGCAGGTCCTGGCCTTGCTTGACGTGCTCAAAGCAGAAAGCAAAAAGGCAGCGGCATCCCTTCTGATCATCCCGGCATCGCTTCTTGCCAACTGGACCGCCGAAATACAAAAATTTTCTCCGGGACTCGCGTACTTTGTCGCCCATCCCGATTTCCACCGGCCCGGCCGGGTTCCGGCGCTCTCTGCGGAAGAACTTGACGGAATGGATCTGATCATCACCACCTATGCGCTGGCCCAGCGTTACGGGTGGATCCGGGAGCACACCTGGAATTACGTGATCCTCGATGAAGCCCAGGCCATTAAAAACCCGGGCGCCAAACAGACCAGGGCGGTAAAGAACCTTTCCGCCGGCAACCGGATCATCATGACCGGCACTCCGGTGGAAAACAGGCTGTCCGATCTCTGGAGCCTGTTCGATTTTATCAATCCCGGACTCCTGGGCAACGCCAGGGAATTCACCGAGTTCACCAAAAGACTTGCCAATGATCCCAACGGCTACGCGGGACTGCGCCGGGTGGTCAACCCGTTTATTCTCCGGCGGCTGAAGACGGACAAGTCGATCATCTCCGATCTTCCTGACAAGGTAGAAATGAAAACCTGGGCCGCCATGAGCAAAAAACAGGCAGTCCTGTACGGCGAGGTCGTATCCGGCATCAGGAAGGCGCTTGAGCACACGGAAGGCATGCAGCGCCGTGGGCTTATATTATCGGCGCTCATCAAATTCAAGCAACTCTGCAACCACCCGTCGCAGTATCTGGGCCTGGACCATTTCGATGAAAAGGAAAGCGGCAAATTCCAAAGACTGCGGGAAATCTGTGAAACCATCGCGGAAAAAAGGGAGCGAGTTCTGGTCTTTACCCAGTTCAAGGAGATGACCGGTCCCCTTGCCCGGTTTCTGGCAACTATTTTCAATCGGGAAGGCCTGGTCCTGCATGGCAGCGTACCGGTCGGCAAACGAAAAGAGCTGGTTGAAACATTTCAGGGTCGTGATTACGTGCCTTTTTTTGTCTTGTCCCTCAAAGCGGGTGGGGTCGGTCTCAACTTGACGGCGGCCGGCCATGTCATCCACTTTGACCGCTGGTGGAACCCGGCGGTGGAGAACCAGGCCACTGATCGGGCCTTCCGCATCGGCCAGAAAAAAAATGTCATGGTCCATAAATTCCTGACCCAGGGTACCATTGAGGAAAAAATCGACCAAATGCTTGTCGAGAAAGCAAAACTCTCTGATGAGGTGGTCGCCGCAACCGGTGAAAACTGGCTCACCGAGATGAGCAATGAGGAACTGTTCGACCTGTTTACGCTGAACATGTAAGAGGGCGGAGACAACAATGACTTACTGGGGATTTCCAAAATACGTCACGTTGGCCGAGAAAAAGGCCAAGGCGGAAAAAAAACTTGCGCAGCTCAGAAAAAAGAGGCCGGACATTACGCCGGTCGTTATTGAAGGTAAAACACTGGCCCGTACCTGGTGGGGCAAGTCCTGGAACAGGAACCTTGAGCGCTATGCCGACTACAGTAACCGCATCGGCCGAGGCAAGAACTATGTTCGCCACGGCGCCGTCCTGGACCTAAAGATCAAAGGCGGCCTGGTGACTGCCCTGGTCCAGGGAACCAGGGCCAAACCCTATGAGGTGGTTGTTCGTATTGCGCCGGTGAAAAAGGCCAACTGGGACCATATCAGGAAGCAGTGCCAGGGAGAACTGCGCTCTCTGGCAGACCTTCTGTCCGGTAAATTTCCCAAGGGACTGGGTGACATCTTTCTGTCAGAAGGCAAGGGATTGTTCCCTACTCCGAAAGAAATCAGTTTCGACTGCTCCTGTCCTGACTGGGCCTCGATGTGCAAGCATGTGGCTGCCACCCTGTACGGCATCGGAGCCCGGCTCGATGAAGACCCGCTTCTGTTCTTCACCTTACGGCAGGCTGATACAGAAGAGTTGGTGACGCGGGCTGTTCAGGGAAAAACAGGCGATCTGCTGGCCAGGGCGGCCAGGAAGAGCACCAGGGTGATAGACGATGCCGACCTCTCAGGACTTTTCGGCATTGATATGGATATAAAGCCGGATTTTGCTGCTGCCGCCAAACCCCAAGCGGCCAGGAAGCAACCCCGGAAAACAACGGCCACATCTGCCCCTTCAGCAGAACAAGCCGCCAAGGCAAATCAATCACCAACCGCCACCGAACTGATCGAAGAGATCGTCAAGCTGAACCCAAATGGCATCACCGTGGCCATGCTGGAGGAAGCAACCGGTTTTAAACGCACGAAGATTTACGCCGTTTCCAGCAGACTCCGGCAGCAGGGACGAATCAGCTATATGGCCCAAGGAGTCTATGGCCCGCCTTGAGAAAAGGACTCAACAAGGATTATCATCCCATGGGAAGAGTTTTCAGCGAGGTGATTTCTTTGACTTTGAAGCCTTATGAGGGCGGATGACGGTATTTACTTTCTTTTCCGTTATTTTGGTTCTGGCTATTCGAATTCCTTCAATCGCGGTGGAAGAAGATACAGCAGTCCATATCCACTGCTCACGTTTAACAGGATCAACCAAATAAGGATTTGTTTCTCTGAGGCTTCTGATAGACATAATCTTTTATACCATGACTGAAGAAGGATCAACACTTGTCAGATAACGTATGGATGAACCATGCGGTTCTTATTTTTCAAAAGAAAATATCTCCTACCCTGCAACAGGTTGACAGTTTCTCCTCCGACACCCTTTTTTTCCAAATTGAAGTCAGGCAACCCGTACTTCAAGTTTTTTACCGAGCGCCTGGGCAAATTTTTCAAGCGTCGACAATTTGATGTCTTCGGCATGATTTTCAATCCGCGAGATTGCCGATTTTTTTGTATTTAATTTTCCCGCCAGCTGTTCTTGGGTCAATCCTGCTTCTTCCCGTGCTATTTTCAGTATTACACCAATTTTGAATTGCTCGTAGCCTTCATCAAAATTTCGTGCGAACCCGGGATCATGCTTTTTACGATTTGAGATATATTTCTTTAATGTTTTCATTTTGATTTCCTCCTTTCGAAATAGTCTCTTTTTCTTTCCTCCGCAGTTTTAATCGCTTGGGATGGAACTTTTTGAGTTTTCTTCTGAAAGGCATGATTAAGGAGATCATTGTTAACACGCATGTTACTTTGTCAAGAAAATGTTGCTTCCTCTATGTTCGAAGACCATTTGCATAAACAGTATCGTCCGATACTGTTCGAAAAGATCCGAAATATCGGGCCTTTTCATTTTTCTATTCAGATTATCACTCATCCTCCGCAGCAAAATTTCGTGGTTCGTTACCGATTGGGTGCGATTTCTCCATCCAGTCCACTCAATCTCATCCCACCAGCAGCAAAACTTCCTGCTCCAGACCGGCGCCACAACGGTCCATCAATTTTACAATACGGCGCACTTCCTGGTCTTCGGTTTTCCTGAGCCGGGCCAGCACCGCGGCATTGCCGGCAAGAAGCTCTCGTTTGCCATATCGGGCGAAGAGATCCGCCAGGTTTGACGGCAGAAAGAGTTCAGAGCGTCCAGGGCAGGAGGTCTTCAATCGGAGATATTCGTCAAGTCCGACCGGGTCATAGTCCCCGCAGTGGATGATCCGGGCCTGCTCCATGGCGGGGGAGGAAAGCCAGTCAAGGACCCTGCCGCTCAATCGCCCTTGCGCATACAGTGCCAGTAGAGCGTTTGTTTCAAGCTTTTCGAAATTCCAGAATACCTCCAGATTCTCGACTATGGCCAGGGTTCCGGCGTAACTCCACTGCCTGACATCAAGGCGCAGGGCAGCGACCCCGGCCAGTTCCGTCAGGTGGGCGACCGCCAGGACTTCCTCCCCTGCATGGAGCGCGCAGTCTCCAAATCCCCGCAGCAATACCACCAGTGGTCCTGATTCCCGGGCCTTCTTCGAATCCCTCAGCTCGGCTACGGCCCTGCTCTTCGGTGCGAGTCCGTCCCCTCTCCCTTCCAGGCCGGAAGGATAGAGCCGCTGCACAAACGCCTCAAGAGCTGCCCGGTTTTGTACCACCACCTTTTTCCCGGCCCCGCTCCGCTCCTCCATCAGGACGCCGGTATCAAAAAGTGACCGCAGGCGAATACGATCCCGGTCAGTCAACCGGCTTGATGCGAGATTGCCCTGCGAGCGCAATAGTCCTATTTTTTCCGCCAGTGCGTCAACCGCCATCGCCGGACCGCCTTTCAATGCGCAATAGAGACGTTTTCGGGTCAAGGAAGATCCGCCCATTGCTTTCTCGTAAAAAATAAAGGGCATCGGCGGCTTCCATCGCCTCCGGGCTGGCCAGGACCGCCACAAACCCCATTTTACGGGCCTCCTGAACGATGGCGGCCAGATTTTCCCGGTCAAGGCTCGAGGCCTCATCGAGATAAAACGGAATGGAAACTTCCTTGTCGCCGAGAAGGCCTTTCAACAGAATGAGGTTGATCAACACCTTGATGGTAATGGTCGTCCCGTTGGATTCAATGGAATCGAGATGCGGGTAGCGGCGGGACTGCCCGTCCGGACTGGTGACCTCGAAATGCAGGTCGAAAAGGTCACCGAGTTCCACCCGCCGGTGCTGCTTGAGCAATTCGCCCAACTGGTTCTGCGCCTCGCTGACGGCATTGCTCTCGAAGAACAGGGGCATGGCATCCACCCCGACCACCGTTTTGATCCTTCGGGTCCATTCGGCATGTTCCCGCAGTATCAGCCGCAACCGCGACAGATTGGAGATGGACACGCGGCCCAGGCGGCGATTGAGTTCGTCAATGCGCGAGGTCAGAGTCTGCAAATCGCGATTCAGTCCCTTGAATGCGCTCTGCAGGCCGGCTGCCAGGCTCTTCCAGAGTTCCTGCACGGCTTTTTCCCGCTCGTCCAGGGCCTCAACCTCGGCCTGGAGATTGGCAAGCGTATCAGCCTGGTCATCCCCCAGATATCTGCCGTAGGTGCGCTGTTCAATCCGCCGAAACTCCTTGTCAAACTGACGGGCAATCTCCGCATGCTCGCCATGCTTCCGCTCATAGAGCTCCAACAGGGCATCCAGATCCTGACTCTCCGCGGTATAGGGTTCAATCGGCCAGGACGGATCAGGTCCGGAGAGTTTGCGCAGTCTTCTCAGTACATTCTCCCGGCTCGACTCCAACTTGCGCCCACGTTCTTCGAGACCCCGCTTTTCCTCGGTTATCACCAGACGTCGGCCGCCCAGGTCAGTCAGCTGCTTCTCCAACTGTTCCTTTCTTTTCTCAATGACGTTCTTTTCCCTGGTTCGCTGCAAAATGGCCGGCATCCGCTCCTGATACTCCTGATACCGCCGCAGCCGGTCGCTGATTCGATCGCATTCCTGTCGCAGCTGCTTTTTTTCACGTCTGATCTGCTCGCCATTGACCGCTGCCGCCAAAATCCGCAGCTCTCTCTGGAGAAGCTCCTCCTGCTCGGCAATACGCTGCTCCAGGGTTACGGCATCACGATAGGCCGCCAGGTCAGGTGGATTGAAACCTGCAAGCAGCACCCGCACCAGATCGTCTTCGTAGGCACCATCCCGAATCCGGGCGGTAAACCGATCAAGGGCTTCGGCAAATGTTCCTTCATCTTTGATGACGAAACCCTCTCCGTGCGAAAGGCCCAGAATTTCAGGATTGAACAGCCTGAACATCTGATCCGCATCCGCTTCGGACAGCATGGACAGCAGTTTTGCCGCGAAATTTCGGGAAAACTGGTCGCGTATGCGCCGCATTCCGGCCAGTTCTCGTTCCACTTTTTCCACCCGCCTCCGTGCCGGTTCAACGGACACATCCGCTGCCTGGCCAAGAGAGGCGCCTAACCGATCAATCTTCTGCTCCAGCTCGTTTTTCCGGCTCTTTTCAAAATCAACCAGGAAATCCCGGAATACTGCCCTGTCCTGCTCGTGACGTTCAAGCTCCCCGTTGATTTTGCCAAGCTCCTGCAGCAGGCTGTCCCTCTCGTCCCTGCACTTTTCCTCCTCCTCGGCAAGACGACCGCCCTCTTCACCCAGGCGGGCAAGACGATCTGCAATCTTTTGTCTGCTCCGCATCAGTTCCGACTCGGTTCGGCCATATTCGGCCCGTACCGCCTCCCAAAGCCCGGGAAGCAGGCGCTGCAGGTCATCACGTCCGGCGGCAAGCTCCAGGACCAGTCGGACATCCTCGACAATGGCCCGCAGTTCATGCAATCCTTCGGCCTCTTCGCAAACCTTGCGGTACTGGCTTGAATAACCCGTTTCCAGGTCAATGGCACCCTGCTGGAAGTCGCCCCGGTGAATTTCGAGCAGAAACTGCTTGAGTTCGTCCTGGCGCAAATGGGCCAGGCGGAGCAGATTGCCGAAGACCGCCCGGAAACGTTCGTAATGATCCCGCTGGCGAATCGGCACGAGTCCCAGGTTCACTCCCCGGTTGTCTCCGATGCCGGTGAGGGCGGCCCGCAGGTGGCGCGGTTCAAGCAGGCGAAAGTCCCTGGCGGCCAGACGGGCGCGCACCTCCTCCGGATTCCGGACGCGGCGCTCTTCGTCGAGAAAGTCATCCGGATCGTATTGCCCCTGGTAGGCAAAACGTTGAAACTCGTAGCCGCGTATGGGACCGAGCCCCTGCACGCCGATAACGTGAAAGCCGCCCGGGGTCAGGCACTCGAAGAGAAGGTAGCTGTTCTGATCGGGAAAGTAATATTTCCTGGTTTCGGCCATCTCCCGGGAAAAGTGCATGCTGCGCTGGTCGTCGATGTAGAGGAACTGCAGCACGGCAATCAGCGAGGTCTTGCCGATGTTATTGGGGCCGACCAGGTGCAGGGGATTGATCAGTTCCACCTCGCCATAGTCATATTTCCCCGCGCGCAGCAGAACCAGACGCGCCGGACCAACGATGTTCATGGCGCCTGCTCCGGTGTCGGCGGCGCTTCGTCCCGGTTCAGGATCTCGATGCAGACATCGAAAAAGCGATACGCCGGGGTTCGAAAGCTGAAGGTATCCTCGGAATGGCGCTGCACGAATCCGAACCGCTCGAGTTGCCGCGTGATCATTCGCAGGTCGTCCTCGCTGGAAGCGCGGGCCTCCTTGAGATAAGCGCGATAGCGGGCACTTTTGAGGTGGGGCAGGTCCGGGATTGCAAAGGTCCGGGTCATGAGGGCGTCAGCCACCGGTTCGCCCTGGTCGGACAGGGATTCAATAAGGATGAAGACAAAAACAGCCATGCGCGAGGCCAGCGGGCTGAGGCTGTCTTTGCCGCGGAAGTAGAAAAAATCCCGCTGATGCACCTGCAGCCGGAAGCCGAGATGGCGGAAAAGATCCTCATAGGCATCGACATGTTCCCGTAAAGCCCGGTAGAGTTTTCCGTCCGCGGCGCAGAGGTGGCGGCCGCGCCGCAGTGCGTCGAAGATCTCCGCGAGATGCGGCAAAGCATAGGGACCTGATTCCGTCATTGGGTTTTCTCCAGTCGCAGAGGCCTGGCGATCAGGGTGACTTCAGGGAGGGGATAGCGTCGTTCCTCCTCCCCGAAATGCATTGTTCCCAGATCAGCCAGAAAAACGCGCCCGTACGCCCTGACCAGTTCACCGGCCCCAGCCTCCGGGTAGGCTTCCAGCAGCCAGGCGAGCAGGTCGTTGACCGGCAGGGCCGACGCCAACCGGGCATGGAGTTCCGATGGGAGGATGAACTCCGGCCTGGCGATTTCTCCCGTGTCGACAATGGGGGGAGATATTCCCGGTCTGTACCCTTTGATTCCATGGAGAAAAGACTCGAGGGAGGTGTCCGAAAAAGTGCCCTCGATCCGCCAGATGGGGATTGCCATCATTTTCTGGAGCTCCAGGCTGGCAAGTCCTGAGCGGTCCAATTGTTCCAGGGCAAGGGAAGCTCCCCGGACCAGTTCGCTCTCTCTTTTCAGCGAGACGTACAGCGGCTCCACCTCGCGTATCGATTCATAAAAATCTTCAGTCATCTCCCGGCGCAGGCGGAGCAGCCGGGCTCGACACCGGGAAAACTCGCGCGCCAGGGCGCCGTCAAGGGCAAAAATCCTGGAGTTTGCAGTCAGGCTGCGGTCCAGATCGTCCAGGCTTGCATCCATCGCCTTTCTCACGTCTATGAGGTCTCGCAGCGGCTCCAGATAGCGGCTCCACAAGTGGTTGATGATTGCAAACCGCTCCCTGGTCGTGCGGCGCTCACGGTTGGATTTCAGTTTGATCACCTCACCGATGATCGCCTCCCGGTTGCTGTGCGAATCCTGGCGAATGCGCTCAATAAGCTGCGAGATGTCGTTCAGCGCCCGGGCAGCCTGGTGGCCGAGGCGTTGACCGGCCGCACCGTCAAGCACGTCCCGCAGTTCACCCAGATCGGTCAGATAGACCTGAAGAACCTTGGTGGAAGTAAGCCGGTGCTCGCGCAGCAGAAATGAGAGCAGGTCCCGCACCGGAGCGGTCAATTCAAAGGAAGCGGTTGCATCCGGAATAGGCTCGATAATGCTGAACGACAACAGTTGATCAATCACCGTCGCCGGTCCCGGATCGCCCTCCGTGTGAAAGCCTTCGAGCAGGTTGCGCAGGTCCGCCTCGGTAAAACCTTCCCGCCGATAAAAGAGGTCAAGCAGCAGCGGGTAATATCGGGCAGCGAAACGAAAAAAACTCTGCGGATTGGCGGCCATTATCTTTTCATCAACACCAACGGAAAATCTCCATTGGACCTGATTCTCCCTTCGGTTGCTATGACAGGGCCGGACCGAAAGGACAAAATACACAAAATCAGCTACTTGCGAACAGCACCGAATTCCCGGCCGAGGATTGATGGTGAGCAGAATACCCCTTAACACTGTTTATAGTACCCAACTCCTTGTTCAATCAAGTATTTTTAATTCTCAGGTTTCCACGGATTTTTTCGCAGCTTCTCCTCGACCTTCTCAATCCGGACAGCCCTTTGCTCCTCTCCTCTTTTCCATCCCGCTCCGCACGCCAAGCATCTTGCACCACTGCCCTGCCCGGCAATTTTGTTATCCTTGTATCGATTCCTTTACTGAGCTATGATAGAGAACAAGTGCCGCCACTGACAAAACATGTATTCCGGAGGTGTTCCTTGCTCGTTGCTCGAACCGGAAGACACTGCCCCCGATGGAATATTTTTGCCTTTTCCCCGTACCCCTCTCTGTCCGTCCGGGCGGCAGGTAAAAAATCGCCCGCCGGGTATCTTCACTCCGTTCAAATAAAGGAGGTAGCCATGTTCAAGACATTCTGCATACTGTTCTTGCTGCTGATTGTTTCCGTATCCCCGCTGTCCGCCGAAGAGGATCCGGCCGGTTCCTTCAAGAACCTGGAAGGCGCGGTCAATGTTCATCGGCAGGACAGCGTCATCCCGGCGCACAAGGGCATGAAAATATTTGCCCGGGACCGCATCATCACCGGCGCTGACGGATCGGCCGGAATCATCCTCGAGGACAACACCATTTTCTCCCTGGGGCCGGACAGCCAACTGGTTCTGGAGGAGTACCTTTTTTCCCCGGCAGAGGGACGATTCAGCATGCTGGCAAAAATGGTCAAGGGGACTTTTGTCTACCTGTCCGGGGTTATCGCCAAACTCTCCCCGGAGTCCGTCAGGCTGGAAACCCCCGTGGGCACCATAGCCATCCGGGGGACCCGCTTTGCCGCCAAGATAGCCGGCGAATAACCCCGGCCTGGAGTAAACCATGAAACACCCTGTCCATATTCTGCTTTGCCTGGTACTGGCCGCTTTCCTCACCGGCTGCGCCTCCCGCAACCTCGTTGTTCTTCTGCCCGACCAGGACGGCTCGGTCGGTGCGATTGAAGTGGCCAATGCCAGGGGAACCGTGACCCTTGCCGAGCCGGGCGGGGCCGCTTCAGTCGCAGCGGCGGACCGCGCGCCGAAGGCGGCTAAACCGATGAGTGAAGAGAAGATCAGCCGAACGTTCAGGGAGGCGCTGGCGGCCGAACCCCGCCGGCCGGAAATTTTTCTCCTCTATTACCAGAGGGATTCCACCCGGCTGACCGATCAGTCCACCGCCCTCATCCCGCGGATTCTCGAGGCCATCGGGGAGAGAGAATCTCTGGACATCAGCGTCATCGGCCATACCGACCGGATCGGCGACAGGAAATACAATTTTATCCTGTCCAGGGAACGCGCCCGCCATGTCCGCGACCTGCTGGTGGAAAAGGGAGTTGATGCCAAGCTGATCTCGGTCACGTCCCACGGCGAAGACAATCCCCTGATCCCCACCCCGGACGAGGTGGCGGAACCAAAAAACCGAAGAGTCGAGGTGGTCGTCAAATGAGATTCGGCGGGACGCCCTCCCGCCGGCAGGGGTTCATCCTGCTCTACGGCTGCGGCATTACCCTCCTGGCCTGTTTTCTTTTTATCTACCGCCCCCACCTCTTTTCCCTGGCCGGCCACAAGGTCTATGACTCCATGGTCCGGTCTCTCCCGCAATATGGGGAACGACCCGATCCGGTGGTGATCGACCTGGACGAACGGTCCCTGGCGGAATTCGGCCAGTGGCCCTGGCCCCGCTACCGGGTCGCCCAGCTCCTGGACAAGCTGAACCGGCTCAATCCGCGGGCGGTGGGCCTGGATATCCTCTTTGCCGAGCCCGACAGGACATCGCTGCACGTCCTGCAACGGGAACTGCACCGTGATTTCGGCGTCAGCCTTAACGGCGCCGGGCTCCCTGAACAGCTCACCAACAATGATCTCGCCCTGGCGAACGCCCTGGCGCGGGGCCCCTCTATCCTGGGCTACAAGTTTCTTTTCGGCCCCGACAGCCCCGGAGAAGGCGAATCCCTGCTGCATCCCGTCACCGTTGCCGAACGGACGGACGGGAGCCGAGCGCCGGGCAATCCCGCCCTCTTCACCGCCGGGGGAGTGATCGCCAACATCCCTGAACTGTCGGAGGCCGCCTCGTCTTCCGGCTTTCTCAACTATCCCGCCGATGTCGACGGGGTCCTGCGCCGGGTGCCTCTTCTCATCGGCTACCGGGGCAGGATGTATCCGAGCATGCCCCTGGCTGCCGTCATGGCGGCCCTGGGCGAGGATAAGGTGGCCCTGTCGTTTGCACACGGCCGCCTGGAGGCGGTGCTGCTCGGCAATCTCCGCATCCCCGTGGATCGCGCGGGCAACCTGCTTCTCGCTTTCCGGAACGAGGAGCCCCTTTCCCCTTCAATTTCCGCCGCCGATATCCTCAGGGACAACGTTGCGAGGGAGCGGATCGAGGGCAAAATCATCCTGGTCGGCACGTCCGCCACCGGTCTGGTGGACATGCACCCCACCCCCATCAGGCCGCATTTCCCCGGGGTAGCGGTCCATGCCACGGTGATCGACAATATTCTGAGCGGCCGTTTTCTCTCGCGGCCCGCCTGGGCGGAGGGGGCCGAACTGACCCTGGTCGCCGCCACCGGCCTGCTCTCAACCTTCATCCTGGCCGCGGCGTCTCCGGCCTTGAGCCTGATCCTTGTTGCCGGCGGCGGCGGGGCGCTGTGGTACGGGTCCTTTTTCCTGCTGCGGGAGAAGTCCTTCTTTCTGAACCCACTCTTCCCCGTCCTGGTGCTGTTTGTCAACTTCGCCATCCTGAACCTGTTGAAATTCCGCCGGGAGGAACAGGAAGTGCGAAAACGCACCAGGGAACTGGTGCTGGCCCAACAGACCACCATCCTCAGCATGACCGCCCTGGCGGAAACCCGGGACAACGAAACCGGCGGCCATATTCTCAGGACCCAGCATTATATGCGGACTCTGGCCGAACAACTGGCCACCCTGCCCAAATACAGGGACGTCCTGGACCAGGCGACCATAGACCTGCTTTTCCATTCCGCCCCTCTGCACGACATCGGCAAGGTCGGGGTGGCGGACAGCATTCTGCTGCATCCGGGCAAACTAAGCCCCGAGGAGTATGCTCTCATGCAAAAGCATACGGTCTACGGCTACGAAACCCTACGCAAGGCGCAATCCCTGCTGCGCAAGGAACACAACCCCTCCTTTTTACTGATAGCCGGGGAAATCGCCTACACCCACCACGAGAAATGGGACGGATCGGGGTATCCGCGGGGCCTGAAAGGGGAAGAAATCCCCCTGTCCGGCCGGATGATGGCCCTGGCCGATGTCTATGACGCCCTTATTGCCGCCAGGCGCTACAAACCTGCCTACAGCCACCAACAGGCGATCCGCTTCATCCGGGAGGGCAGCGGCAGCCATTTTGACCCGGAGGTGGTGGAGGCCTTCCTGGCCGTGGAAAAGTCTTTCCGGCGGATCAGCCGCCGTTTTGCCGATGCAATGACCTCCGGGGACGACGCGGAAGCTGCCGTTCCCTGAGAAGGGGGGAACCGGCTATCGCGGAAAAACAAGTGATGGACCCGGCAAGGCTATTTCATGCCCGGCAGGTCAACTCCCGGAGGCTGCCTGATGGGTTGCGTCTGCGAGGGGATATCAGGGACCTCGATCATAAGTATCCGGATATCGGATATAACTTCTCCGGCGCCGCCGGAAAGGGGAATCGGCTTGGGCTCAGGCTTGTTCTGCTCGAACACGGGTTCGGAGCCGGTGTAGGCGCCCACGTGCCTGCCGGGCTGGGGGCGCCCCATGCCCAGGACATCCTTGGCAATGAGGTAATAGGGCCGGCCGGGAGGCAGGTGCAGTTCAAACTGTCCGCTGCCGGAAATTTTCCCGGAGATAAAGTTCGGCCGTCTTGATACGGGGTTCTGATTGACCAGTATCCAGGCGCCTTCGGCAAAGGGCTGCCCGGTTTTGTCGATCACCGTCCCCCGGACCGTAAAAAAGTCGGTATGTTTCCATTCGTCCCTGGGAGTGGAAACATATATATCGCCAAGGTCAACCTCTGCCTGCCCCACGGCTACTGCAAAAATTTTTCTCTTCCCTTCGTCGTTGACCGCCGAGAATCCCTTTTCCTCGGGACCGGGCGGCCCTGTTATCGCTTCCGGGTTATCCCTGACAATAACGCCCAGATAATAGCTTCCGGCAGGCAGGACAGCGGTGAACCTGCCCTCGGGGCCCACCTTGGCGACATGATCGGGAATTCGGCGCAGGTTGCCGAACTTGGGCGGATACTCTGACCTGGTGTCGAAGAAGGCTGCAACTCCTCCGGGCATCGGGTCTTTGCCGTCAATGAGTATTCTGCCGCTGATCAATCCCCCCTCGTCAGGGATCGGGTTTACCTGCTTTGGCTCCGCGACCGCGGCGGATGCGGCAACTAACACGAACAGAATGGCTGTACAAATTGCACTTCGACGGAACATGGCAATTCCTCTCTGAAGGTTTCACTGGCAGCATCCTTTCGAATGGCAGCATCCTTTTCCACGAAAATACTTATCTTTCAAAACCTGTGCCGCTTTTTCCTGCCGGGAAGTACTCCGACCCGACAAACCACATACACGGATTAAATCATATACCTTATCAAACACAATTGTCAGATAAATTCCACATTTTCATATCAATTCTTGGGCAAATCGCCAACCCCATCCGGTCATAATCCCAGATCATCACCCTCGGTGCATTGCCCGGCAAATTCGCAGATCATGACAACAAATGGGAATGATTCATAATTTCTGTTTTGCGAAGAAGCGGATTAAAAATTGCATGCTGAATGAGAGATAACTGCGCCCATTTGCCGATCCTTGTGATCGAATGAGCGCAACCTGCAGACAACGAACCACAAGGTTCAGTTCAACGAAATGGGCGGAAGCCCGCAAAAGTATTGGAGGGGAAGATGAATCTACGCAAATTGGTGGCGGTACTTGGTTTTTTTCTGGTTGCCGGCCTGCTTGTCGGCGGCAGTGACGCGGTGGCAAACGGCACCATACGGGTGACATTCAAATACGCGGACGGCAGCGGCGGGGAGCAGCCACTTTCGGGGGCCTATCTCTATCTGCAGGATGGAACAACCACCCCGCCCCTGGAAAAATTTTACAAGAGCGCCGACTATATCTTCGGACCTTCCAATTCCCTGGGGCTGTTTAATGCAAGCGTTCCCGCCGGAACCTATTACATCCGGCTGACGAAACGCAATCCGACCAGCGGCAACACCAGCCCCCTGGGACCGCCCGAGGGTGGGGACTTTACCTGGACCAATTACCAGAACATCACGGTGACCGACAATACCGTCACCGACCTGGGCACCCAGTACGCAACCCTTTTCGGCCAGCCGATAACTATTTCCGGCATCGTTGTTGACCGCTCCACCGGGGCGCCTCTGCCCGGGCGCTATGTCCGTGCCCAGCCCGAACCCTGCATCGAGGCCGATTACTCCGGTTGGATGGATGGTATAGAAATTGATTCCAACGAGTGCGGCCCGGTGAAGTACATGGCCCAGCAAAAGACCGATGCCCAGGGCAGGTACACCCTGCTGTTGAAGGAGCCGGGAACCTACTATATCGTCACGTCAAAAAAGCTGGGTGATCATCACCAGCAATATATGGGCAACCGCGACAGCACGGGCGTCAGCACGGTGGTCACGGTCAACCACGGCGACAACATCGTCCTCGGCGATTTTCGGGTTCCTTATCCTTATTGATCGGGGCGAGAAGCGGAGCAGGCAAAGGGGGCGCACCCTGCATGGGCGTCCCCTTTGCTTTCATGTTTCCGCGCCCTTGGAAACCGGATTGTTGCAGCCCGGGTTGGACGGCGGCAAACCGGAAATTCAGCGGCATGGTGGAAAAGAGTACCCCGATGCTACCACATTATGGTACATATTTCATATAGAGTCGCGGGAAGTTTCAGTGCGAATATTGCCGTAAACCCAATGCACAGGCAATGAATAAGGATTCTCTCGTGTTGCAACGGCGGAAAAACGAAAACAACGGGGACCTTTCCCTGCAAGGCGGGTTTCCGGATCCCGGCGCCTGTGATGTGCTCCGTGGCCGGCCGCGGGGAGACCGGCGCACCCCTTTTGCCGCTTTCAGAGCGGAAGAAGGGCAGGCCCCCCCGTACCGTTCTTTTCTGGCCCGGATCAAATACGACTCGCTGGATTCCCTCGATAAATGGGCCCTGTTGATTATCGCCCTGGCCATCATCTATGGGGCCGCCCTGCTGGTTTCGGGCAACGGCCTGTCGCAGGCCGGTGAGGATGACCGGCGCCGGCAGCCGGCCCCCCAGCTTGTCATGAATCCGGAGCTGGACAATAAAATTCAGCAGGCCAGGGACCTTCTCGTCCGGGAAAACCTGGACAAAACGGAAATGCTGGTCGATTCCCTGCTCGGCGAGTTTCCCTATGAAGGGCGGCTCCACATGCTCAAGGGCGACATCCTGGTGCGCCGGCAGCAGCCTGTTGACGCCATGTACGCCTACAAGGAGGCGGTGGAGCTGCACCCCGATTTCCTTGACAAAAAAGCCGAGCTGTTCCAGGGGAAAAAAATCAAGGTCACCGTCGAAGAGGCCCTGGCAGCCATCGAGGCCGGCTTGAAAGGGAATCCGGACGACACCCTGATGAAGGACCATCTGCAGACCGTGTACTTCATGAAGAGAAAACTGGCCGGAGGCTGCGGCTGATGGAAAAAATCAAACCCATGATCCCGCTGTTTGTCCTCATGGGAGCCGTCCTCGGATCCGGGGCGGTCCTGCTGTCCTATTACGGCAACCCGGCCAATACCGGTCTCTGCGTTGCCTGCTTTATGGAGAACATTGCCGGCGCCCTCGGCTTTCACGACAACGTCCGCATGCAGTACCTCCGCCCGGAGATACTTGGCATAGTGCTCGGCGCGTTCGGGTTCTCGCTCTTCCGGCGGGAATTCAAGTCGAGCGGCGGGAGTTCGCCCCTGCTGCGTTTTCTGGTTGGCATGCTGCTGATCATCGGCTGCGCGGTCTTCATCGGCTGCCCGGTGAAAATGTTTCTGCGGCTTGCCGCCGGTGACCTCACCGCCCTGGCCGGCCTGGGGGGTTTGTTCGCCGGAGTCTATGCCGGGCTTGAATTTATTGAAAACGGCTTCCGCCTCGGCCGGGCCGAGCGCGCCCCCAGGACCAACGGCCTGATCGTACCGGGGCTGATGCTGTTTCTCCTCGTCCTGGCGGTCGTGCAGCCGTTTTTCATCAACCAGAGCGGGAAAGGGTCGGCCGCCCAGTACGCCCCCTTCCTGCTGTCGCTCTGTGTCGGCCTGCTGATCGGCGCCCTGGCCCAGCGCACCCAGTTCTGCATCACCGGCGGCATGGCCCGGGTGTTTCTGCGGGGCCACCGGGACATCATGAACTGCCCGCGGTCCGTCGGCCTGCTGATCAGCATCGCTTCATTCTTCGCTTTCGCCCTGGCGGCAAGCCTGCTGACCGGACAGTTCAACTTCGGCCTCCACGGTCAGCCGAGCTCCAACCTCAGTTTCGGCTGGGGCTTCCTCGGCATGTTCGTGGTCGGCTTCGGCTCGGTCCTGATCCGGGGCTGCCCGCTGCGGCAGCTGGTGGCGGCCGGCCAGGGTGACAATGACGCGGGGGTCGCCGTCATGGGCATGCTGACCGGAGCGGCGCTGGTACAGAACTGGGGACTCGGCGGCACCGCCGAAGGCACCCCCCTGCAGGGCCAGGTTGCCATCCTGGCGGGTATCTGTCTGCTTTTTGCCATCGGCCTGATGAACAGGAGAAGAGGATATGGAATCGCGCCTGAATATCAAGTCGGTCTTGATTAACATAGTGGTTGTCCTGCTGCTGGCCGTTTTTACCGGCTGCGGCAAACCCGAGGTGACTGAACTGTCCAGTCAGACCCTCGAGCAGGACACCTCCTGGAGCGGAGTCATCGTCATCAACGGCGACATCTATGTCCCGCCCGGGGTAACGCTGACCGTCGAACCCGGCACCATTGTCAGATTCAAAAAGATCGATGAAAAGAGCGATCAGAACCTTTTTCACCCTGATTCGCCCTACTATCCGGAGGCGGAGCTGATCATCAGGGGCCGGCTCATCGCCCGGGGCACGCCGGACAGACAGATCGTCTTCACTTCCGCCGAGATGCGGCCCAACCCCGCCGACTGGGGGGCGCTTAATTTTCTCGGCTCCGACGGCAACGTGATCGAGCACGTCAAGATCTACTGCGCCTACAACGGCATCCATGCCCACGGCAGTTCGGTCCATATCGCCAACAGCGAGTTCGCCCGGAACGGCGTGGCCATCAGCTTCAAAAAGGAAGAGGAGGAGCCGGGCGCGCCCTGGTTCGGCAAGCCCTCGGATATGCGGATCGTCAACAGCATCTTTGCCAACAACAAGGGCGGCATCGGCTGCAGAAATTCGACGGCAGAAATCCTCCACAATGAAATCCGGGAGAACAAATTTTTCGGTATCTGGCCCAAGGAAGCGTGTGAAGCCCTGATCAGCTACAATGAGATAAAGGACAATGACCGGGGTGTTTACCTCTACCAGGTCCAGGGAATGCAACTGGAACACAACAACATCTACAACAACCGCAGCTACGACATCGCCGTCGCCGAGGCCCAGGACTTTCCGGTCAACGCTCCCAACAACTGGTTCGGGACCACTGATCCGGTCAGGATCGCGGACAGGCTTTTTGACCGGGACGACGATGCCGACGTTGCCGAAATCGTGATCCAGCCGGTGCTTGCCGGACCCGTGGAGTGGAAGGCAAAATCATGAAAACCGAGGCAAAGGTTGTCTGGCTGGTCAGTTTTTCCCATTTCATCACCCATGGGTACATGACCGTTCTCCCCGCGGTACTGATCGCCATTGCCGCCGAGCAGTCCATATCTTTCGTCGAACTGGGCCTGATCGCCAACATCGGCTACTTTCTCTACGGCCTGGGGGCCTTTCCGGCGGGCTATCTGGCCGACCGCTGCGGCTCGAAAAAAATGATTACCATCGGCGCCCTGGGCATGGCGCTCTCCTCGCTGCTGGTCGGTTTCTCTACATCAACCCTGACCTTCGGGATCACCTATACCCTGCTCGGCATCTTCGCCAGCATTCACCACCCGGCCGGGGTGTCGCTCATTGCCCGGCGGATCAACGAGAAAAAGGGCAAAGCGCTCGGCCTGCACGGGGTGATGGGCAACATAGGCCTGTTTCTTTCCCCCCTGTGCGCCGCGTTCTGCATCATGCTCTTCGGCACCTGGCGGGCGGCGTATCTGTCGTACGGGCTCTTCGGACTGGTGTTTTTTCTTATCCTCTATTTTGCCAGGGTGGAAGGAGAGGAGAATTTTTTTCTCGCCCGTCCTTCCACCTGGTTCAGGAAAGCCGGCCAAAGGGCCGCGGAAAGTGGAACTGTGCCGGCGGGAACCACCCCGTCAGCCTCCATCTCGCCGGTACCGTTGTACATTTCCGCGGCCCTGCTGGTGCTGTACCTGGGCAGCATTCTTTCCGGCTTCATCTTCCGCGGCTCACTCACTTTCCTCCCCGCCCTCTTTCAGCAGAACATCGCCGCCATCACCAACCATGATCAGCCCGTGGTCATGGCGGGGTATGCCGCCACCGCCGTTCTCTCCCTCGGCCTGATCGGCGCCTGGTTCGGGGGGTATATCAACGACAGGATCAGGCACCCCGAGCTCGTTCCCATCTTCATCTTCCTGGTGAGCGCCCCGGCCCTCTACTATGCGAGCCGCCTCACCGACATGCGGCTGGTGGCGGTCAGCGGCCTGTTCAGCCTCATCTATTACGCCTGGCAGCCGTCCCAGAACTATCTCATTGCCAAATACACGAAGAAATCCTCCCATGGCATGGGCTTCGGGCTGAGCTTTTTCCTGATTTTCGGCATGGGCTCCCTGGCCACCACGACCGGCGGCTGGATGGCCGACAATTTCGGCGTGGACCGCTTTTACGCCCTGATGGCAATCGTCGCCTCCTGCGCCATGCTCGCCGCCCTCGCCGTCCTCCCCCTCCGCGCCTACATCCTCCGTTTCAAGCCGTCGGCCGGCCGCCCACAGCTGGCAGTCAATCGCATTGTTGAATGATGCCCGTACCTGTTCTCCCGTAGGTTGGCGGTGAGCACGCGAACCCCAACGCAAATCACGGAATGCTGTCGTGGTTCAAAAATTGATCCCACCTTGTATCTTACAATTGTGATAATGGGTTACAGGTTCATTGGTTAGGCTGAGCCGGCGTATCCCAACCTGATCGCTCGGAATTGTTGGGGTTCGCGGGGCTCACCGCCAACCTACACGGTTTCCATCTTCAACCCGGAGGATGGCCGTCGGCACATGGCTGTCAGTCGAATCGCCGAATTAAGCCATCGTCTGTTCTCCCGTAGGTTGGCGGTGAGAACGCGAACCCCAACGCGCAGCCAAACATTGTTGTTGGGGTTCATGAAATTCACCTACCGATGCATCCCCAGCTTCAAGCCGGCGGCCAACCGTCAGCTGGCAGTCAATCGCATTGTTGAATGATGCCCGTACCTGTTCTCCCGTAGGTTGGCGGTGAGCACGCGAACCCCAACGCAAATCACGGAATGCTGTCGTGGTTCAAAAATTGATCCCACCTTGTATCTTACAATTGTGATAATGGGTTACAGGTTCATTGGTTAGGCTGAGCCGGCGTATCCCAACCTGATCGCTCGGAATTGTTGGGGTTCGCGGGGCTCACCGCCAACCTACACGGTTTCCATCTTCAACCCGGAGGATGGCCGTCGGCACATGGCTGTCAGTCGAATCGCCGAATTAAGCCATCGTCTGTTCTCCCGTAGGTTGGCGGTGAGAACGCGAACCCCAACAACACTCCGGAGACTTGCGTTGGGGTTCGCGTGCTCACCGCCAACCTACACGGGGTTGACAATTAAACGACAACAAGTAAAATGTTTTTATTAAAAAGTATATGCTTTAATTAAACTTAATTCAACTATTCAGCAAAGCTGAGTAAAAGCGGAGCGCAAATGCGATATCGGCGCGCACACTCCCAAGGCGGCACCTATTTCTTTACGGTGAACCTGGCGGCTCGGCACTCGGGATTGCTTGTCGAATATGTTGATGTACTGAGGAACGTGGTGCGCGATGTCCAGCGACGTCATCCATTCCATATCGATGCTTTCGTGGTCCTGCCGGATCATCTCCATGCCGTATGGACTCTGCCGAAGAACGATGCGGACTTTTCAAGGCGCTGGATGCTGATCAAAGCGGGATTTTCCAGGCGGATCCCTCCCGGGGAGATACGCAAAGCCAGCCGACTCAAAAAAGGAGAGCGCGGCGTCTGGCAAAGACGCTTTTGGGAACACATGATCCGCGACCAGAACGATTACGCAAATCATGTGAATTATATCCATTACAATCCGGTCAAACACGGACACGTTGCTCTTGCGGCGGATTGGCCGTATTCAAGTATCCATCGGCATATTGCTGCGAATCTGCTGCCTCGCGATTGGGGCGGCGGGGGAGAAATAAACGAGCTGAACGGGTACGGGGAGAGGTAAGCAATAATTGTTGGGGTTCGCAGGCTCACGCCAAGCTACGCCTAAAAAAAGAAAGAACTCCTGTAGGTTGGCGGTGAGCCTGCGAACCCCAACATTTTACATGGGGTTTTGTGTTGGGGTTCGCGGGCTCACCGCCAACCTACGTCCTCATGGATAAAATAGGGATAAATCGAGAAGATGGAATCAAAAATGAGCGCGGCAAAAACTCCTCTGCATTGCTGCGATCAGTTTCGCAGGTTGGGTTGAGCCGGCGAAGCTCAACGTAACCGATTGAAATTGTTGGGGTTCGCGGAGCTCACCCCAACCTACGCCCTACTTTCATATAAATCTCTTCTTCTTCAAAAAATCCCGGGCGATCTGGTGGGGTTTGCCGCCGGATGCGACTGCGGCGAGGAGCTGGGGATAGCTGTTTTCCGAGGTTATGCCGGCCAGCTTTTCAATGACCCGGGGCAGGGCCGGGTATTCCATGAGGATGCCTTCGGCGATTGCCGCGGCATCGACAAACCGATCATCACCCTCAGCCGACGGGCTGCCGAAGGGCTTCAGCATGACCAGCCGCAGTTCTTTCCGGTACGCCTCCTTCACCGCCGCAAACACGGCGTCGGCATCCCCGTCCGGCTCCCTGTCCAGCCGCTGCAGGGCGCGGCCGGTGTTCTCGGCCATGATGTTCACTTCACCCTTTTCCACCGCCTCGTACAGCTTCCCGGAGTCATTGAAAAACTGAACGTTGACGGTGGTGCCGGTCCGTTCATTGATGATCACGGCCATCAACTGCGCCAGCAGCTGGTCGTTGGGCCCGTCGAGGGCGCCGATGACCAGGGTCTTGCCGACACAGGCCAGCGAGTTTGTGCCGCAAAGCATCAGCACGGCCGCTACCGCCAAAAGAATTTGTTTTTTCATCGTTGTCACTCCTCCTGGTTCATGTGAATTCAAACAACCGCAATATCTATTCCTGCATCAGGATATCTACATCTTTGATCGGCCCGTCTATCACGACGACCCGCAGCAGGGGGACCGTGTCCGCATCCGGGGGGAAAGTCCGCGACGATCCCAGCCAGTAGGCGCCGGCGGGAAGAAAAAGGGTGTACCCTCCCCCGGCATCGGTCCAGGTCGAGACATAGTCGGGAATCCCTCCGCCGTCCTTCTCCCGCCGGGCAAAGGCGTACCCATTTGCCGCCGGCTCTCCCTCCCCGGTCAGCAGCCTCCCTTCAACCCGCAGATAGGAGGTATCCAGTTTCGCGTCCAGCAGCGAAGTCTCGCGCAGATCGCGGACGATGTACTCCTCCTCCACCGTTTCCCCGGACCTGACGTCCGTCTCCAGCGGCGCACCCGAATGCCTGTCGCCCGGGAGAAGGGGACCATACTGCTCAACGCCCTGTCGCACCCGGGCAACGGTCCAGTACCGACCGGCGGGCAGGGTGATCCGGAAGGCGCCGGTCCCGTCCGTGGCCCGGGAAATATAGTCGGCGGGCCGCCGGGTGTTGGGACTGCTGTAGACGAACACCGAAGCCCCGGCCACAGGATTGCGGGAGACATCCAGGACCACGCCGGCCAGGATCCCGCTCTCCCCGCCGGCCGCCGAATACGGGCCGGCAAGGGCAAGCAGGGCCGCCAGGCACAACGCAGCAGCCGCCAGCGTAACTCTTTTTCTTTCTGCCGCAACTCCTGCCACCATTTACTGCACCTCGTCGGCAACGGATATCTCGAGGGGCTGCTCAAGGGGCGGATCATAGAGCACCATGCCTATGCCCGGCTCCCGCCGGCCGTCAAAGAATGTTTCCTCCGGGTCGCCGATTCCCCACCAGTTCCCGCCGGCCCGGATATCCTCACGGTTGAAATCCCCCACCCAGACATTGTAGTCGTTGTTGGCGAAAATATTGTTGCCGGTGATGGTCAGTCCGCCGCCCTGCTCCCGGACAAAAATGCCCTTGTTGTTGGCGGTGATGATGTTGTTGCTGATTTCGGCCGTGCCCCGGAAGGCCCTGATGCCGATACCGTTGTCCCTGAACAGGGAATTGCCAACCCGCAGGGGTCCGCTGCGGAAGCGGATGCCGCCCTCGTTGCCGCTGAACGAGCAGCCGGTAATCGACAGGGGGGAGAAATGGCTGTGGATCCCCCAGGCGGCAAAATGCACATCACAGTTGGCAAATCGGCTGCCGTCCGAATACTCCACCAGGATCTCCCCCCAGGTTCCCGGCTTATCTCCTTCCGCCGCGGTGAAGGTGATGCGCCGGTCCATCGTGCCCAGGGCCAGCAGCCGTCCCCGGACGTTCATGCCGGCGTCTTTCCCGAACCGGACGACGGAGCCGGGCCGGATCCCCAAGGTCGTGCCCAAGGGCACGGATACGGCCGTCGGAACGATGATCGTGCCGGACCAGTCGAGATCGAGGGGGATATCGGCCAGGGGCCATTGGAACGGCGGCGGTTCCTCCGCCGCCGGGTCGTAGTGCACCCTGCCCCGGGCCGGATCGTCCTCCTGATCGTAGATGAGCGGCTCGATTTCATCCTGACCGAACCAGTTCAACGGCGCGGTCACATCCTGTCCATCTTCCACGCCGATGGCGTACAAGCGGGTATCGCTGAAGGTGTTGCCGGTGATCTCCCCCTGGAAGGCAACGACCCCGATGCCCCGTTCGCCGTTGGCGGCAATATGGTTGTCCCTGATCACCGCGGCCGCGTCGCGCAGGGCGAGGCCGCTCAGGCCGTTGGCCTGGATGAAGTTGCCGCTGATTTCCATGTTGTCGCCGGCACGGATGGACAGCCCGGCTTCACCGTTTTGCAGCAGCAGGTTGCCGGTCACCGCGCCGTAGCTGGCATCGCTGAACATCACCCCGAAGCGGTTGTGGTCAAAAATATTGCCGGTCACGGCGGGAAACCCCTCCCTGATCTTCAGGCCGAAATCAAGGTTGTGGCTGAAGCGGTTGGCCTCGGCGGTCAGCCGTGTCCGGAAAAAATTGGCCCCGAACACGTTGCCCAGCAGTTGGTTGCCGGTAAAGGCGATCTCGGAATCCCGGGCCTGGACCGCGCTGGTGTTGTGGTAAAAAACATTGCCGCGCAGATCGACCGTTGATTCCTGGAACTGGATGCCCCGGTAATTGTTGCGGAACACGCTATTGTGGACCGCGACATGGGAAAAATGAAAATGGAGGCCGCGATAGGCGTCTTCAAACTGGCAGTACTCGATGATGTTCCGGGCGCCGTCGCTGTTCATGATATTGACCGCGTCCCAGCTTCCTTTCCCGGCGTTTTTTGCCGCGGACCTGAAGACAATGGGGTTTTCCGCCGTTCCCTTGGCGATAAGAACGCCCTGAAGCATCAGCCCGTTTTCGCCTATGGAGTCGCCGTTGCTATCCCTGGAGGTGAACTCGACAACGGTGCCGGGCAGAATGATCAGGCGGCTGCCGGCCGGGACCCTGACCCGGCCGCTGACCAGGATATGCCCCTGCCAGACCGCATCCCCCTGCAGCACTTCGTCCCCCACTTCCCGCCTGCTTCCAGCGGGGGCAGCTTCATAGGAGGGCAGCCGACCGTCGAATTCCCCCGCTTCGGGGGCATGAATGTCCTTTTTTTCATTCTCGGCCACCGTGGTGTTGCGCCGGTTCACCTCTGCCCCGTTCAAAACCACCAGACCGTAGTCGTTGCCGGAGATCCGCGAATCGGCCACCTTGACGACGCTTTCCCTGTTGTGCACCACCAGGCCGTAGCGGTTGGCGGTCAGCGTCGAGCCCGATATGTCGACGGTGCCGCCAAGCACCCATATCCCGGTTTCCGCGTTCTCAATGGTGCAGAAACGTAGGACGGCGGAGCCGCCGTCAATGATGATGCCGGCCCAGGTTTGTCCCGGTTCCCCGCTCTCCTCCGGCAGGCGGAAGGCGACGCCGTTGTCCGGCCGGCCTTCGATATTGAGTGTCCCGCGCACGGTGATCTCGGTCAGGGAGGACATGTACTCGGGATCGGTTCGGGTGCTGTCGGCGGCAATGACCCCGACCCTGGCCCCGGGCCTGACCGTCAGGGTCACGCCCCGGGGAACGACAATATTGTCCTCCAGCAGAACGTCGCCCTCCCAGACTGTGTCTTCAAGCAAGACCAGGCCGTGCGCCGGAGCGGAAAAATGAAAAAAAGCTCCCAGGCAAAAGAGAAGGCGGATCAGGGAAGGCCGGAATCGCATCATGGACCAGAAGGCAGGGGTTGCTCAGAATTTGACCAGGATATGGATGATGTACACCCCGATGCCGGCGATGCCGGCCCCGACATAGCGAAGGGTCTGGGCCCCGTTTCTGATGATCGACGCCGAAAGGCCCACCCCAACGCCGGCCAGATGAATGGCCGCGGTCCCCAGAAGGAATCCGATGGAGAAAATCAGCGGCGAGGCCATGGCCGGCATTTCCGCCCCATGGGCATGCCCATGGAAAACGGCGAAAAAGGCAACCCCGATATGGGCCGCGGCCGTATGTATTTTTTTGCCCCTGGCCACCGCCAGCCCAAGGATCAGCACCGAAAGAGCGATGCCGTACTCAACCCCGGGAAGAGGAATGCCCTGCATGCCGAGGAATCCGCCCAGACCCATGACCGTGACAAAGGTCAGGGGCACGGTCCAGATGGCCCGGCCGCCCATCTGGGCGCTGACGATGCCGACGCTCAGCATGGCCAGCAGATGGTCGAACCCCAGGACCGGATGAAAAACCCCGGACAGAAACCCGGTCTCCCCCTGGAAAGTGTGGGCCGCCGCCAGACCCGGGAAGCCCAGGACGACCAGGAGTGTCATACATATTTTTTTCATTATGTTACCCCTCCAATGTTTGCGCACCCGCCTTACAATTGGTGAAAGGTTTCTCGATTTCGATCCCGATACCGATTTCGATAAAGCGTAGGTTGGGGTGAGCTGGCGAACCCCAACAATTTCGAGCGGTTGCGTTGGGGTTCGCCGGCTCACCCCAACCT
>Ga0209164_1001663_pt1 | contig 27179 bp, 31 predicted proteins | sample MTBNYHSulfiMetaG_FD_187458 | JGI IMG/M metagenome (GOLD analysis project Ga0209164, IMG submission 187458) | Enrichment culture microbial communities from rom New York Harbor, USA that are MTBE-degrading - MTBE-NYH (New York Harbor Sulfidogenic)... | ecosystem: Environmental > Aquatic > Marine >... | reverse complement strand
AGAGGAATTTCCTGTTTCCAATCCATCATGGGAAGTATGGGCTTGAAAAAAACCGAGAAGGCCCCCCCCCCGGATGGCCTCTCTGATCTTTCTTAAAAGATTTATATAATAAAACAAATTATGGATGGTATTCAACCTTGAAGACAAAATTTCTTTAGACAGATAAAGATGACGAAGGTAAGCCCTCGAATAATGGCGGCAAGTGTAGCATGTGCATGTCTCATCCAAAGGTCTTCCATCTTCAGCATATTGGGCTTGTTTTATTGAAATCTTTCCCGCAGAGGTAAAAAGAGTTCCGTTTCGGGCATTCCTTGTTGGAAGAACGCAATCAAAAAAATCCACCCCAAGCATGACGGCATCTAGAATATCCTCAGGCGCTCCGACACCCATTAAATACCGGGGGGTATTTTCCGGCAAGAGAGGGGTTGTCCATTCTATGACATCGAGCATGATTGATTTTGATTCCCCTACACTGAGGCCGCCGATGGCATATCCTTGAAAGTTCATCTCCACCAATGTTTGAGCACTCTTTTCCCTTAAATCTCGATACACGCCACCCTGAACAATTGCAAAGAGGGCAGGGTCGGTTTCACGCTTCACCTGTAAACATCTTCTTGCCCAATGGCTCGTTCGCTCCGTGGAGGCTTTAACATATTGGTAAGAAGAAGGGTAGGGGACACACTCATCTAAAACCATTGCGATATCTGAACCGAGGATCCTCTGAATTTCAAATACCTTTTCCGGCGTGAGAAAATGGGAAGAACCATCCAAGTGCGATTGAAAAGTGACCCCTTCCTCTGAGATTTTTCGAAGGCTTCCAAGGCTGAAGATCTGGAAACCACCGCTATCCGTTAAAATGGGTTTTTCCCAATGGATGAAATGATGTAGACCTCCTAATCTCCCGATCGTTTCATGACCTGGCCTGAGAGAGAGATGGTAAGTGTTGCCTAAAATCGCTTCAACCCCTATTTCCAATAATTCTTCAGGGGTGAGTGACTTGACCGTCCCCTGAGTTCCCACTGGGAGGAAAGCTGGGGTGTTAAATGAGCCATGGTTGGTTTCAATCCTCCCCAGTCTTGCCTGGGAGAGATGATCTTTTTTAATGATCTCAAAACGAAAAGCCATATTTTGCGTGAAGCGTTAGGCGTAAGGCGTAAGGTGTGAGGTTTAAGGGGGTAACTCCTCACCCCTAACACTTTACGACTTACGGTCATTAAAGGATTAGCATGGCGTCGCCATAGCTATAAAATCGATATTTTCTGTCAATCGCCTCATGATAGGCCTTCATCAATAAGTCTCTTCCTGTGAAGGCCGATACCAGCATGATCAGGGTTGATTTAGGAAGATGAAAATTGGTGACCAATCCCTCCACGACATGAAAGCGGTAGGGAGGATAGATGAATAAAGAAGTCGTTCCATTGACAGGTCTTACCCCACCCTTTTCATTGTGAAAAGATTCAAGGGCACGGGTCGTGGTTGTTCCCACAGCAATCACCTTCCCGCCCCGAGCTTTGGTCTCCTCAATTGCTTTCGCCGCTTCCTCCGATATCTCTATCCATTCCGCTTCCATGCGATGGTCTTCGATGTCATGGGTCTTTACTGGAGCAAAGGTCCCAATTCCAATATGGAGAGTGATCGTTGTCGTATGAACTTTATTCTCTTTGATCGATTGGAACATAGATTGGGTAAAATGGAGGCCTGCGGTGGGTGAGGCTATGGATCCGTCTCTTTCTGCAAAAACGGTCTGATAACGGTCCCTGTCTAATGGTTTGTCCTTTCGTTTGATGTAAGGGGGAAGTGGAATATGGCCGATCTTTTTAAGGATTTCTACGGCCTCTTCTTGCTGTTGGAAGCGGATCTTTCCTTTTCCATTTTTTATCTCTTCCACTTCTGCCTCGAATCCCTGCTCCAATTTGATGCGCGTCCCTTGCTTCACTTTTCCTAAACCTTTAATGAAGGCCTCCCATGTCCCGTTGGTTCCATCCCAAGAAGGGATGAGAAGGATTTCAACCCTTCCACCGGTCTCTTTATTCCCAATGAGTCGAGCCGGAATGACACGGGTATTGTTCATTACAAGAAGATCGCCCGGATGAAGGTATTGTGTGATCTCCCGAAAGGTCCGATGCTCAATCATGCCATTTCGGCGATGGAGAACCATTAGAGAAGTCTCTCCTCTTTGATGAGATGGAAATTGAGCAATCAAAGATGGGGGAAGAGGGTAATTGAATTCTTCTGTTTTCATATTCAGCAATTTGAAATACAACCAAAACAAAGCTAACAAAGTCTCCATAAATCTGCAAGCAAAACTTTAACTCTTTTGTACCCCCTCCATCACGAGGTTCGAAATCAGGCGATCCGCCTGGAATGTGATCAAAAATCTTATCAAGCGGATTTTGTAATATTTTATAGGTGAGGGTGACGGTCACGATCATCAATGATTCCTTTTTTTTTCTAAGGGAGGTGGATGGTTCGAGGGACAAGTCAAGGTTGCCGCTATAAGATTTTTTCCGACATCCCTGTCGGATCGTGGTACGTTCGGACAAAAACGGAAGGACGAGAGGATTGGAAAAACCTTAGGGCGCAACCTTTAAAAATTGAAGCACTATGTCCTAAACCTGCACAAACACGAATCTTAACGATAGAGGCAGGTGACCTTTAATCTCAACGAGCGCATTCTAAGGCTTTGAAAATCCACTTGTCCTTTCGGGACGAAGGTTAATAATAATAATTTTTTCACAATTTCTGAGGAGTGTTACACTTTCAGAGGGTTGACATTTTAGAGTACTTCGATTAGTCTAAAACTTACTTTGATTTTGAAAGAAGATTGAAATGAAAAGGGTCTCTTATAAAGATGCTGGGGTGGATATTAAAAAAGGGGATTCCTTTGTCCAGATGATCAAACCCATGGTGGAATCTACATTCCGGCCTGACGTGTTAACCAAAATTGGCGGATTTGCAGCGTGCGTTTCTCTCAACTTGGAACGTTATAAAAAACCAATTCTGGTTTCCTCTACCGATGGGGTGGGGACGAAACTGAAGTTCGCTTTTATGATGGATCGCCACGATACCGTCGGAATTGATTTGGTCGCAATGTGTGTGAATGATATCGTGGCTATTGGAGCAAAGCCTCTTTTTCTATTGGATTATTTATCTACTTCTAAACTGGACACCGAGAAAGCGACGAAGGTCATCTCAGGCATTGTCAAAGGGTGTGTCGAAGCTGAATGTTCTCTGGTCGGGGGAGAAACGGCAGAAATGCCAGGGTTTTATAAAGAAGGGGAATACGATCTGGCTGGTTTTGCTGTTGGTATTGTAGAAAATGCCCAATTGATCGATGGGTCTGGGGTAACCGTTGGAGATAAATTGATTGGAATTGCCTCCAGTGGTCTCCATAGCAATGGATACTCCTTGGTGAGAAAGTTGCTCCTTGAACAATATAAAATGGACATGGGAAAAAAGGTCGAAGAGATCGGATCGGCATTAGGTGAAGAACTGCTCCGGCCAACTCGAATTTATGTCAAAACGATCCTCAATCTCACACGAGACTTCAATCTCGGTGGAATTGCCCATATCACAGGTGGGGGCATTACGGGTAATCTTCCGAGAGTGATTCCTAAAGGCTGTAAGGCGATTGTCCATAAAAAAACGTGGGACATCCCTCCCATCTTTCTTTTCCTTAAGGAAAAGGGGAAACTTTCTGAAGAGGAGATGTTCCGTACTTTCAATAACGGAATTGGAATGGTCCTCATTGTCAGGCCTAAAGAGGTCGAAGACCTATTAGGCAGACTTCATTCCTTGGGCGAGAAGGCCTTTATCATTGGGGAAGTAGGGAAGACTAAAAAACAGAGTGAGACGATTGAATTTGTCTAATCCTCTCGTATCCCATCATCGACTCCTCCACCTTCTCTGACTCATTTAATACCCTGATGAGATGAAACGGTCAAAAAATGGGCAAGAGATCATCGTATTAGGTTTCGGATTGGGTGGTTTAATAGCCGGAACATTGTTGGCAAAAAATAATCACTCGGTCCTATTACTTAAAGAAAATGGATACCAACCTTCTCATGCCATAAAAGGATATCGATTTGTCCCTTTTTCAAGCATTTCAGAAAAACGTTTCAAGCCAAGCCTTTTGAAAAAGATCTCACAGGCATTGAACCTTCCCTCTCATGCGGATTCCAACGAAGAGGGAAAGCAAGCCAAAATCTGCTCTGGCCAATTAAGGAAAAAAGACACCTTCCAGGTTATCCTCCCCAAGGCAAGGATTGATATTTGTTCTCAGCGATGCTACTCCAAAGAGGAATGGAAGAGAGAATTTCCAAAAGAGGTGGTTCATGTTGAAGGATTTTATAATGAACTGGACCGAACACAGCATCTCTTACAGAAACTGAATTCCAAGAAGAATGCTTCTCCATTTTTTCCTATTCAGGAACGTTCTTTCATGAAAAATATTTTTCTTCCTGATCCTATTCCAAAGGAGAAAATGGGCCCCAAACTCTCATCGTTTTCGAAAGAGTTCAAAGAATTCGTAAAACTCCAATTGGTTTCGTGGGGGAATCTTTATTCAGATCAATTTTCTACCTCCTTTGCCGCTCACATTTTACTCGACGAAATGAACGAATTGGCTCCACATTTCGATTTGGAAATACTGAGGGAAGAAATTTTAAAACAGTTTTTGGGATATGGGGGGAGGGTGGAAGAGATCGATAAAGTGGAAAAAGTCGAGATTAGTCGGCGAACAGGGCAAACGCTATCATTGAACAGAGACCGAATGGTGTTTCGGTCTAACTCCCTCATTTTTAATTCTTCTCTTCATCGAATTTCATCCTCAATGGGGAAAAAAGAAAAAGGACTCTTGAAGTGGCAGGTAAGGATCAAACCCTTATATGTGATGATCCCCATCTTTTTGGGAATCCGTGAAAAAGTCATTCCAGTTGGGATGAAAGACCTCCTTATCTCTATTTTGGATCTTGAAAAACCTTACCAGGATGGCAATGTCCTTTTTCTTTCTCTCAGCCCGAAAGAGGATGAAACCCAGGCCCCCGAGGGAAATCGGGCCCTTACTGTTGAGAGCCTGATGGGGATTGAACAATGGGAAAAGACCCTCCTGGTTGATTATCAGCATGGCGTCCTGAAGCATTTATATTCTCTCTTTCCCTTTCTTGAGAGTCACATCGATTTTATTGATTTCCAATGGGCCATTGAAAATATTCCCAGGTGGTCTTACTCACATTTCCTTTACAGGGCCACTTCTGATTTCGACTGGAGGGAAGGAGTGGTTCCGGTAAAACTATTGAAAGATGTTTACTTCGTCGGAAAGGAGAATTTCCCTTATTTGGGGGTCGAGGGAGAGATTTTCGCAGGCCTCATGGTGGGTCAACAAATTTTGAAGAAATATTCATAACACCCATTCCTTAGAGGGGGAGCGAAATCCAGCGAAGCCTGATAAATCCATTACTGGAAGGGTTCCTATTCGGTGGGGCGCATTCCTCTTTGGCCAATGCAGTGCTTTTACGCCGGATTGCGTTACCGCACGCAGGTGCGGTCTCCTTCATAGGCCGATGAAAGAGGATTCTTGACAAGACATGTCAGTTCGTGAAGATTTTTTAATAATCGCCTTGGTTTCCCTTTTGAAAGTTCCTGCTTGGAATAGAATCCTGTCTGGAGGGCATAGACATCGATCCCTGCTTTTTTCCCTGTATCGATATCCGTGAGAGTATCCCCGACGAAAATGGCTTCTTCTGGAGGAAGATTTATTTCTTTGAGGACGGCGTGAATCATATCAGGGAAAGGTTTATTTCGAAGACCATTCCCCGCGCCAATGACCGATTGAAAATAGTCTGATACGCCCAGATGCTTAAGAGCCCCTCTTGAAAAACGACCGAATTTATTTGAAGCAATGCCTAAGATGACCCCGTTGGAATAAAGCGTTTTGAGAACCTCCTGGGCCCCATCTAATAAGTGGGTTTTATCGAGGTAGACCTCCTCGTATTTTTTCCTCATGACCGGTATGCCTTTGAAAATCTCCTCGGGTGTAAAGAACTGAGAAAGGGTTGCCTCTAAATCCACCTTTAAATATTTTTTAAGATCGGAAAAAGGAAAGATCACTCTCCCGAAAAAATCAAAACAATCCTTCAAGCCCAGGTAGATTGCCTCGTAAGATTCGATCAGTGTTCCATCCAGGTCGAAGATGATTCCACGGATTTGCTTCTGCAGGTCTCCGAGGATTTCCAGGAAGTCCTTAAAAAAATGGCAGGTGATACCCTGTTCGGTACAATAGGTGTAGAGGGAGTCTTTGGCGAAAACGAAGTCTGCTGTCTGGGCAGCACACCGGTCGGAGAGGCCATTTCCAACAAAAAAGATAGAATCATATTCTTTTCGATGAATTTGAATGAGCTTCTTTTTACAGGTTCCGCAAAGACCACACTCCGCCCCGACGTGAGGGAAGGAGATCTCCATTCTTTCTCCCTCCAGGAAATGAGTACGGTTGGCATAATAGGGAATCTCTGAGAGATGGTGAATTTCTAAGATTTTCCTGATATAGAAGTCGAGGCCATCGCTGACAATTTTTATATCCACGCCTTTTTCATGGCAATATTGATAAAAAATAGGGAAGGACGGATCGATATCGGAATGTTCTTGAACAAAATGGAGGACGGCTGCCTCATCCCCCGTTAAAATTTTTGCAATTTGAGAGTAGGCCTCTTTTGACCCGATTTTTCCTTCACGGAAATCCTGATCGATCTTCTCCCAATTTCCCGAGGTAAATTGATTGATCAGGATATAACCCATATCCCGAACGCTAATCGTCCCATCAAAATCACAGAAGATGAGTGTTTTCATACTGAAATCACAGGGGGCTAGGATTCAAGGGTTCCAGGGTTCGAGTGTTTTGTCCCGGAAAAACGCTTTCGGCTTTCCTGCAGTATTTTTAGAAATATCTAACTTTACCTTGACCCCCAGAACCCTTGACACCTCGAATCCTTATTAGTAATCAGTCGTCCCAGCCGATCTTTTTCTTTTTCGTAAAAGGTAATTTAAATTTTTCTTTTAAACGCCTGACGACGAGGTCTGGAACCAATCCTTCGATTCCCCCCCCCAATTTGGCAACTTCTTTGATTGTTCTGGAAGAAACGAAAAAATAGTCCTTACTGGTCATCATGAAGAGGGTATCCAAATGAGTGTTGAGGCTCCGATTCATGGAGGCCATGTGAAATTCATACTCGAAGTCTGAGGTTGCACGAAGGCCTCTTACAATCACCTTGGCATTGGTCTTTGCCACATAGTCAACGAGAAGTCCTTTGAAGCTATCCACGATGACATTAGGTGTATCTTTAAAGATGATTTTCGCCATCTGAAGGCGTTCCTCAACAGAGAAAAGAGAACGCTTTTCCGCATTGTCTGCAATGGCAACAATGACCTTATCAAAGATCTCAAGGGTCCTTTCGACTATATCAAGATGACCATAGGTAATGGGGTCAAAAGAACCTGGATAGATGGCCACTTTTCCCATATTTTTATCCTCTCCTTCCTTCTTAGGTGCCATTTCATTACCCCTCGACATTTCCCTTTTATGGGTAAATAAAAAAAGGTTCAGGAATTTATCCCCACCTGAGTTGAACAAGGATCTTTCCGAGGAGTTAAAAAAGAAACAAGCGTGTCTCCGATCCGCTGCTGGCGAATAAGATCCCACCCCTCGATGATAAGAGGAAGGGGTTCCCGCCGGTGATGTTCGATGACCAGGATGGAGTTCCCGCAATAAATCGGATGGGAGTTCAGCTTCCTCAAGGTTTTTTGTATCAGTCCTTTCTCATACGGGGGATCCATCAAGATCAAGCCGAAGGATTCTCCTCTCTGCTTGAGAATTCCAATCGCCTGATTGGCATCCCTTGGAAGGATTTCAGACCGGTTTTTTAAACCGAATTGAACCAGATTTCTTTGAATGAGCCGTATCGTCTGTCTTCTCTTCTCAACGAAGATGGCCTTCTCTGCTCCTCGACTCAGGGCCTCAATCCCTAAATTCCCTGTGCCTGCGAAGAGATCCAATACTCTATTCCCTTCTATTTCCCCTCTAAGGATGTTGAAGATAGATTCCTTCACTCGGTCCGAGGTGGGACGAACAGAATGACTCTTCGGTGTAAGCAATTTTCGCCCCTTTGATGTTCCACTGATTATACGCATTGAATCCTGCAATGCAAAACGAAAAATGCAAATTGTAAAATTCAAAATCAATTCTTGACAAATTTACATTTTTTACTTTTCATTTTGGATTTTGACTTGAAATAACTCTTCTATCTTTTTTTGCATATGGTCCTGATGAGATCCCTTCCAATAGATTCTCAGACATTGCGGACAACGGGAAAATTCTTTCTGCTGGTAGAAGATAAAATCCGGGACGTTCCCTTCCACTTCCTCCCGTGGCATTTCATCAAGAAGATGGTTACAAAGGAGACATCGGGTAAAAAAGCTCTCTTCTTTCAAAGAGACCAGTCCCTTTTTGATGAGCTCCTTTAACTGGAGAAGAGGCTTGTCCTCCATGATCCTGAGGATACGATCCTCTGGCCTTCTTGGAAGGAGTTTTGTATTTCGGGTCAGGATCACGCGGCCTTCATCGCGAGCCCGTTTTATCAACGGGTAGGTATTTTCTCCCCAGTAATAAAGGGTATCATAACCCAGCATCCTCAGTTCCTTAGCCAATTTCCCCAGCATACGATCAACCAGAAATTTCATAGAAATTGTCTGATGTAAATGGGTTAGGGTGAAGAACCCAGTTTAGTATGGAATGACAAAACCGGCATTTTAGCCTCTATCTTTAAAGGTACTTACCAATAATCGGCTCCAAATCCTTCTTCGTTTTTTCAGGGATAAACTTTTTGCCGGTGATCAGGGCATATTTTAATGCATTGGCGCAGAGGCAAACTCTTTTCTCTGGAAGATGCTTGATTGCATGCCGAATCGCACTTTTGGCTATTTTTGTGCTCTGTGCGAGGATTCTGAGAACCTCACCGATGGAAACATCTCCCGCTTCCTCATGCCAACAATCATAATCGGTTGCGAAGGCAATGGTGGAATAGCAGATCTCTGCTTCCCGAGCCAGTTTTGCCTCGGGAAGGTTGGTCATCCCTACGATATCGACCCCCCAAGTTCGGTAAAGCCTCGATTCGGCCCGAGTTGAAAATTGGGGCCCCTCAATACATAAATAAGTTCCATTCTTATGAACCGTTGCACCCACTTCTCTTCCGGCCTCGAAAAGGATCTGGCTTAGATCTGGGCAAACGGGATCGGCAAAACTGATGTGCCCCACGATTCCGTCGCTGAAGAAGGTGTTCGGACGGCCTTTCGTCTGATCAATGAACTGGTTTGGAATGACCATCTCCCCGGGGTGGATCGACTCTTTCATAGACCCCACTGCGCTGACACCAATAATCCATTGGGCACCCAGCATTTTCATTCCATAAACATTCGCCCTGAAGTTAAGAGAAGAGGGTGCTATGCGATGTCCTTTCCCGTGTCGAGGTAAAAAGGCAACCTTCACCCCTTCAAGACGCCCGACAATAAACGAATCTGAGGGGTCCCCGAAAGGCGTCTTCAGAGAGACAGTTTGTACATCATCAAGTCCTTCCATTTCATAAAGCCCCGACCCTCCAATCACCCCAACCGTCTTTTCAGTCATCGTAACCTCCTTGGGTAGACAGAAACTATGTTAATCCTGTTATGATTAAAAATCAATGTTTTGAGTTTGATCCGAACTCCCTACTTCACTCCGAACTTTTTCCTTGAAGTTGACCGCAGGCAGCTGAGATGTCGGCGCCTTTGCTTGCACGAACAATCGCAGTCATTCCGTCATTCATCAGAATCTCTTGAAACCGTCTCACCTTTTCTTCGGAGGGCCTTTTAAAAGGGATCCCTGCTGCTTCATTGAGGGGAATGAGGTTGACCTTGGAAGGGATGCCTTTTAGGATTTTGATCAACCTCTTTGCATCCCGGGGAGAATCATTCATTCCTTCTACCATGACATATTCAAACGTAATTCGAGTTCTTGGTCGAGTAGAAAAATTTCTGCAAATTTCCAAGACTTTCCTTAAGGGATAACGACGATTAATCGGCATCAATTGGCTTCGGGACTCTTCATCAGAGGCGTTGAGTGAAATGGCCAGGCGAAACAAGATTTTTTCTTTCGCCAGCTGTTCCAACTCTGGAAGGAGTCCCACCGTGGAAAGGGTGACCCTTCTTGAAGAAAATTTGAAGGCATCAGGGTAGACCATTAATTCGATAGCCTTCATTACATTTTTATAATTGGCGAGAGGTTCTCCCATGCCCATGAGGACGATATTGGTAATGGATGTTTTTCCAGGAAGCATGTTTCTGACCGATAGAATCTGATTGAGGATTTCAGAAACCGTCAGATCCCGTTTCCTCCCCATTTTCCCAGTCAGGCAGAATTGACATCCGAGCGCACAACCCACCTGGGTAGAAAGGCAGAGGGTCAGGCGAGCCTTATCAGGAATCAGAACGCTTTCAATTCGGTTTCCATCTTCGAGTTGAAATAAAAATTTTTGGGTTCCGTCCGTAGACTGTTCCCTATGTACAGGAGGGAGGGTTGAGATAAAGCTGACCTGGCTCAACTCTTGCCGAAATTTCTTGGAGAGATTGGTCATTCCATCGAAGGAGTGGATACCCTCCTGGTAAAGCCATCTCATTATCTGGGTGCTTCGATAACGCTCTTTTCCAAAAGGCTCAACGAATTGATTTAGTTCGGAACGACCCAAATTCTTAATGTCGATCTTTTCTGAGGAGGTTTTCAATATTCAAACATCTCCAAGGAGTTAAAGAAATATTTGATCTCAAAAGCGGCTGTCTCAAGGGCATCGGACCCGTGAACCACATTCCTCTCAATATTGGTTGCATACTGGCGCCTCAATGTCCCTTCCTTGGCCTGTTTGAGGTCGGTGGCACCCATCAATTCCCTTGTTTTTGAAATAGCGCCTTCTCCCTCCAGCACCATCACCACCGCAGGGCCGGAGGACATGAAGGTGGTCAGACTTTCGTAAAAAGGTTTGCCTTGATGGACTGAATAGAATCCCTCCGCCTCTTTCTTGTCCATGGAGATCATCTTCAATCCGATCACTTTTAGCCCATGATCTTCAAAACGTTTAATAACCTCACCGATCAGATGCTTCTGAACCCCATCCGGTTTTACAATAGATAATGTCCTCTCCATATCTTCCTCCTTGGGCCTCCATTATAAGCGTTTAATCTATCTTTCACAAATCCTAAATGTCAATGGAATTTCTCCCTGACCGTCGATCCTTTTCGTTAAAATAGGTCATCGTATTGCCAAGATAGGCCGGTCATGTGTTTAAGGAAGCGATCCAAACAGATGAACAGGTTTTCAAAGCCTTAGAAAGCGGTCGATGGATGGTATGGGAGACCTTCCTTGTCAAGAAAAAAAGACCTTCAATGGGCTTTGAACCTGTGATGCCAATCATTTAAAGGTATCCGCTCTAAAGCTTTATTGACCTGTCCATCTGGTTTAAAAAGTGATCGACAGGCAGAACTTCTCCTCCATCCATTGACAAAATGGAGGCTGATATCCTATTCTGAAATCATCTTATGGAGAAGGAGGAATTGATGGAGGGGGGAGAAATAAAAAAATATGATGTCATCATTATTGGAGGAGGGCCTGCGGGATTGACCGCTGGACTCTATACATCCAGATCAAGATTGAATACTCTTCTCATTGAGATCGGTCTTTTGGGAGGGCAGATGACCACCACTGAGGTCATCGAAAATTATTCTGGTTTTCCGCAGGGAATTACCGGAGATGAATTAAGTCGTTTGATGGAGGAGCAAGCAAAGCGCTTTGGCCTGGAAGTGGTTTCTCAAGAAGCTGTTGAGGTGAAAACGGAAAGTGAGATGATGGTTGTCAAGACGGATGATACCATCTATCATTGTAAAGCCCTCATTATATGCACTGGTAATGAATGGCGAAGATTAGGAGTCCCTGGAGAAAAAGAGTTCACTGGGAAAGGGGTTTCTTATTGTGCGACGTGTGATGCAGCTTTTTTTCAAGAGGGGCAAATTATTGTCGTGGGTGGCGGGGACTCGGCTCTCACCGAAGCCCTCTATCTTACTAAATTTGCCAAAGAGATAACGATCATCCACCGGAGGGATGCCCTTCGAGGAACGAAAATCTATCAAGAGAGAGTTTTTGCAAACCCGAAAATAAAATTACTCTGGAACTCTTTGGTGCAAGAGATAAAAGGAGATTCGGTGGTTCAGTCAGTCCTCGTAAAAAATGTAAAAACTGGAGAAATCAGCGAGATGAAAACAGAAGGTGTTTTTCTTTTTGTAGGCCTTTCACCCAGGACACAATTTTTAAAAGGTTTGGTAAAACTGGATGAAGCAGGATATATCCTCACCAGTGAAAACTGTGAAACTTCGGTGAAGGGGGTCTTTGCTGCCGGAGATTGCAGGAAAAAACTGTTACGTCAGATCGCAACAGCTGTCGGTGATGGAGCGACTGCCGCCTTTGCTGCGGAAAAATTTCTGGAAGAAAGAAAATAGACCTCAAACTTTATGATTGAAAGGCTAAGACCGGATCTAAAAAGAGCCAGAATCTGGATATCACTCTCCCTCATTTGTTTTGAGATTCTCACGCTTCCTATGATTTCAAAGAGCCAAGAGTTGAACAGTGAGGGATGGGCCATTCCTGATCTAAAAGGTCTCATCCCTTATTCGATGCAGGTTAAGCAGGTGGATGGAGTGGAGAAAATCGTTGAGAAATTCTTCACCTCTGATGGAGGGCATGTCGCAAGGGTAAGTGGAAACAGCAAAATATTTGCTTATGCCGTAGACAGCGATCGAGAACCGCCCATTGACTATCTTTTAGTTGATCCTGATGGGTTAGGAAAGTTTTCACAGAAATTTAGATCTGAGGATTCCTACAAGATACCAGATTGGGTTTCCCGCTAATATCACCGTATCATGAAATAGTCCCCACTAATCTTTTTATTCCTAACAAGCAAAAAAGGGCACTTCATATCGTTTTTAATAAATCCAAAATTTAAATTATCCAATAGAAATCAATAGGTTTCGTCAATAATGTTTACTTGGCATTGAAAATGCAGAGATAGGTAAATTATAAAAAACATTTTTGATAAACCCATCCCCACCCGAAGGAAGGTATTTAGGATGACAATTCGAAGACTCTGTAAATTTTATTGCGATACCGAAACGGGGTATCATGGCCGGGTCACCGGATCTTGCGATCTCGAATGTGATCAAGCGAAATGTCAGGGAGATATTGATTTCTGCCAAAATCCTGATATGTTGAAACGATATCTCTTCGCACAAATGAAAAAAGAGGGTGGTTTGAAATGGGTGGTGAAAAGAAATGTCCCTCTTTTGATAGAAAACCACGAAGTCTAAGTATGGGGAAGGGGATTGGGAGCGTTTGTTTTAATTCCACTTCCGCATGAACAAGCCATCCGCAGTATAAAAAAATTACAATATCTTCCGACCTCAATTTTTTCGATACCGAAAGCTTATAAAATCGTAATCCCTCAAATACAAGGTGCCGAGCAGTCGATCCGACAGGAATACTTCCAACACTTTGTCAAGTGCACGTTCGAAGGTTATGGATAGCCGTCACTGGGGCCTCACTCAACCTTGTAAGGGCTGTTTGATCCCGGTAGTGCCCATTGAGAGGTGGCACTATAAAGTTTTTCCAGCCTCCCTGCCAGATCTCCAAAACCTCCTGAGACTGAAGGATTACATAAAATCAATAATATTTGTTTGTTATTGAGAATAAATATATGTTATTCTTTAACTAGAAAATACGTTTTTGAAAGTAATGAATCGATAGAGGAGGTGAAAGTGGAATGAGGGAAAATGTAGAAAAGGCATTACAGAAAATTCGCCCAGCCCTTCAGGCCGATGGAGGGGATATCGAATTGATCGATGTGGTGGACGGAGTTGTGAAGGTGAGATTAACCGGTGCTTGCGGTGGTTGCCCCATGTCACAAATGACTTTAAAGATGGGGGTGGAGAAAGTTCTCAAGCAGCAAGTTCCAGAAGTAAAAAGCGTAGAGGCTATTTAAATATATTGTGGGAAGTCTACTCTTGGTAGACTTCCCTCGAGGAGCTTAAGATGGACTCCTTTCATCTTTCCGCGCCCGTCATTGCTATTTTGGGGAAAAGTCAAGGGAAATTGGATTTAAGTCATGCATCCTTTCGTAAATCAAGAAAAATGCAACGGTTGTGAAAACTGTGCGGAGGTCTGCTCCAGCGAGGTCTATGAAATAAAGGAAGATAAATCCAATCCTGTCCTATCTGTCCCGGGGATTGCATTGAATGCTGGGCCTGTCTGAACCGATGTCCAACGGTATCTATCCGACTCCATGAGGAGTGACACTTCGAATCCTTCTTTAAAGTTCGCATCCCTAAAAATCACTTGAAAAAATAGATTAGGTTTCCTATGATGAGTTGAGGGTTTCTTTCCTCAAAAGATTGCACCTATTTCCCTTAACAACGTTGCATTTAAAAAGGAGGCGAGTGTGCTTCCAATCCTTTATTTAGACTCCCCTGCAAAGGTCAATATCAGATTAGAGATCCTGAAGAAACGGGAGGACGGATACCATGAGTTGAGAACCATCCTTCAGAAAATCAGTCTTCATGACACTCTTCTTTTTTCTTTAAAAAAGGAAAGAAGAGTGTCCGTGACAACGGATCATCCCAAACTTCCCGTTGGAAAAAGCAACCTTGTTTATAAAGCGATCCAATCTATGCTGAAGGAATCAAAATATCAGGGTGGAATCCATGTTGAAATCGAAAAAAGAATCCCCCTTGGGGCCGGCCTGGGAGGTGGGAGCAGTAATGCTGCGACCACATTGATAGCATTAAATCAGCTCTTAGAGATAAGATTCCCTAAAAAAAAATTGATGGAAATGGGGGTGAAGATTGGAGCAGATGTTCCTTTTTTCTTATTAAAGGGATCGGCCGTTGGTTCAGGGATTGGTGAACGACTAAAAAAGAGAGAACTTCCGACCCTATGGTATGTTCTCATCTACCCAAATTTTGAAGTCTCCACGCATTGGGCCTACCAAAATTTCGTGTTGACAAATCGGCAATTTCATATTAATCTTCATAAGTTTTTGATTACCCCTGAGGGGATTTCTCACATTCTTTTTAATCACTTGGAAGAAGTGGTTTCTGGAAAATATCCTGAGATCGACATTATGAAGAAAATACTTCTCTCTGCAGGGGCTTTGGGTGCCGTGATGACAGGAAGCGGTCCAACGGTTTTCGGTCTATTCCGAGATGATAAAAGTGCTACAAGGGCTTATGAAAAGATAAAAAAAACGGTCGCAAGGAGAGGGTGGCTTGTTCTGAAAGCACATAGCATTACCTAAAAGGGTTGGGGTAGGATTTTGATTGGCCGTGGGCCATGTGAGGCGCATGATAAGCCCTATACCATGTTGGGTACAGGGCAAGGGGGGATTTATGGAAGTGACAGAAGTGAGAGTATTCCCCGTTCAAGAGGAGAGGTTAAAGGCCTATGTATCGATCACCCTCGACCACTGTTTTGTCATAAGGGATTTGAAGGTTATCAATGGAAATAATGGATTGTTCGTGGCAATGCCAAGCAAGAGAAGGAAGGATGGAACTTACAGGGATACTGCCCACCCCCTTAATAGCCAGACACGGCAGATGATCGAATCCATCGTTTTAGCAGAGTATGATAAAGAGATACAAAAGAAAACTTAAACTCGAAGCACGAAATCCGAAATTCGAAACAAATTCAAATGTTCCAAGTCAAAATGTCCCAAACAGAGATTTTCGTTAATTTTTTGAAATTCGGTCATTTGGATGTGGGGATTGTTTTGAGTTTCGATATTCGGATTTAGAAATTTGCTGATTAAAGATTGGGGTGTCGTCAAGCGGTAAGACACAGGTCTTTGGAACCTGGATTCGGAGGTTCGAATCCTCCCACCCCAGCCACTCATTTAAGGCATAGCGCATAGGGCAAAGAGCATAGCGTAAAAGGAATACTTTTATTACCTTATTTATACGCTCTGCGCCAATTTTCGGTAAGAGGATAAGGTTCTCATGAGTAAAAAGAGGATCGGGGTCAATGCAATGCGGGATTTAAGTTGGTTGAGAATATTCACTGGAAATTCAAATACAGAATTAGCGCAAAGGATTTGTGACCAATTAGGAACCCCCCTCGGAAAATCTGTGGTGAGTACCTTTAGTGATGGAGAAATTCATGTTGAGATTGATGAAAGTGTTCGGGGAATGGATGTCTTTGTGATCCAATCCATTTCTTTTCCCGTTAATGACAATCTGATGGAACTTCTCATTTTAATCGATGCTCTGAAAAGGGCTTCGGCGGATGGGATCACCGCCGTCATGCCTTATTATGGATATGCCAGACAGGATCGAAAAGTTCTTCCCCGGGCACCCATCTCTGCCAAGCTGGTTGCAGACCTCATTACGACGGCGGGAGCTTCACGAATTCTGACAGTTGACCTTCACGCCGGTCAAATTCAAGGCTTTTTCAATATTCCGGTAGACCACTTATTTGCTGCCCCAGTACTTTTGTCCTATTTAAAACAGTTGAAAGACGACCTCGTTATTGTCTCTCCCGATGCAGGAGGGGTGGAAAGAGCACGGGCCTATGCAAAACGATTAGATGCTTCCTTGGCGATCATTGATAAGCGAAGAGAATCTCCCAATGTCTCACAAGTCATGAATATCATCGGTGATGTTGAGGGTATGACAGCCATCTTGGTTGACGACATGGTCGATACAGGAGGAACGTTAGTGCGGGCAGCTAACGCCTTGATTGATAAAGGGGCCAAAGCAGTCTATGCTTGTTGCACGCATCCTGTCTTTTCAGGAAAAGCAGTTCAAATTATTTCAGAATCCCCCATACACGAAATGATTGTGACCGATACCATCCCTCTTAAAGAAGAAGCCCAGGCGTGTTCAAAAATCAAAGTCATCTCCATCGCCAGCCTCCTAGCGGATGCCATCCGAAGGATTTATGAGGATGATTCAGTAAGTTGCCTGTTTGTTTAAATCAAGTGTTTGTGAATCGTGTCGGTGGTTAATTATAAAAATTTAAATGGTCTCTAATCGTTTACACGAAACACTCACACAAACCAATAAATAATAAGGAGTGACACATGCAAAGACCCGTACTGACAGCAGAGATTAGGGAAGGGGGAGGAAAGGAGAGGGCAAAGAAACTCCGGGCGAAAGGCCTGATTCCGGCCATTTTTTATGGACCTAGATCGCAAACCGTTTCTTTGGTAATCGAGTCCAAAGAATTATCGAAAGCCCTTCAAACAGAAGCAGGGGAGAATGTCTTGATTGACCTGGACATCCGGAAAGGCAACCAGTCAGACCGTAAGGTGGTGATGTTGAAGGACATTCAGATTGACCCTCTCCGAAGGATAACCCTGCACACAGATTTTTATGAAGTGGCCATGGATGAGATGGTTACCGTGGAAGTTCCTGTTCATTTGATAGGAAAACCAGAGGGAACCAAGATGGGTGGTATTCTGGAACAGGTTCGGAGAGTGATCCAGATCCAGTGTCTCCCCGGTGATATCCCCAAAAGCATTGATATTGATGTCAGTCCTTTAAAAATTGGTGATTCGATTCATGTTCAGGATATTAAAGTGGAGAAAGCAAAAATTATATTAGAAACGAACTTCACCATCGCCACGGTCGTGCCCCCCGTGGTGGAGGAGAAAGTTGTGGAAGCAGTAGCTCCAGAGGCTGCTGAAGGGGCTGAGGTAAAGGAAAAGGAGGAGGAGGAAAAAGAATAACCGGATGTGAAGATCATTGTCGGACTGGGGAACCCTGGAATCCAATATCGTATGACCAGGCATAATATTGGATTTCAGGTAGTAGATCGTATTGCTAAAATCAGCCATATTCCATTCCGCATCAAACGTTTCAAATCCTTATACGGAACAGGATGGATCGATTCTCAGAAGGTTGCCCTTGCCAAACCAGTGACCTTTATGAATCGGAGTGGAGAGGCGGTCAAAAAGGCAGTCGATTTTTTTTACCTGAGGATGGAAGATCTCGTCGTCGTTCATGATGATCTTGACCTTCCTTTCGGAAAACTTCGTTTTAAACAAAGAGGAGGGGATGGAGGACAACAGGGAGTCCGTTCCATCATTGAGAGCATGGGTGGGAGTAATTTTTTAAGACTAAAGGTTGGCATTGGAAGACCTCCTCCAGGGATGGATCCAGCCGAATACGTCTTAGGCACTTTTGATGAAGCAGAACAGGTTCAGTTAGATCGCATTCTTTCCCGGGCAGCAGAATCTCTCAAGGTCATGCTTTTGGAGGGGTTGGGAAAAGCAATGAATCAGTTTTAGAAAAAAATTCGGACGGAGGGTTGATGATGGAATGGATCGGAATTGCTACGTTGACAAGTGTCGTTGCTTTACTCTTTGTCGTCTTCATCGCTAAGAAAGTAATGAGGCAAGACCCCGGGACCCCCCAAATGGTTTCCATTTCGGATGCGGTCCACGAGGGAGCTATGGCCTTTTTGAAAAGGGAGTATAAGGCTATTAGTATCTTTGCCATCATTGTGGCGATTCTCCTGGTGTTAGGATTGAAAGGCCAGGGATGGAAGTTCTCTGTAGCAACAGCTATTTCCTATTTAATTGGGGCAGCCTGTTCCTTGGTGGCTGGCTATGTTGGATTAAGTATTTCGACAAGGGCCAACACCCGTACAGCCCAAGCTGCCACGAAAGGATTTAATCAGGCTTTGTCCGTTGCCTTTCCGGGGGGAGCGGTCATGGGGCTTACCGTCGTTGGATTGGGCCTTTTTGCTTTCTCCATCGTCTTTTTGATTTTAGAGTATTCCGCCCCTGGTAGTACGGTTGAAAAAGTAACCGAAGCCGTTGGGATCATTGCTGGCTTCAGCATGGGTGCGAGTTCGGTTGCTCTCTTCGCAAGAGTCGGCGGAGGGATTTATACCAAGGCAGCGGATGTCGGGGCTGATCTCGTTGGGAAAGTGGAGGCAGGTATTCCAGAGGATGATCCACGCAATCCAGCCACCATTGCCGACAATGTGGGAGACAATGTCGGGGATGTGGCTGGAATGGGTGCAGATCTCTATGAGTCCTACATTGGTTCCCTCCTATCAGGGGTGATCATTGCCACTCAGACCTTAGAGACTCCGGAGCTTAAAATTAAAGGGGTCATTCTATCTTTCCTTCTTTATGCCATCGGAATTATTGCCTCCATACTCGGTATCTTCTTTGTCAGAACAGGAGAAAAAGCAGATCCCGGAAAGGCTCTAAATAATGGTACCATTTCCAGTGCGGTGATTTATTCTATCGGGTCTTTCATTCTGGTCTTGGTCATGTTCGGATGGGATCTCTCCTACTTCTTTGCAAGTTTTTCGGGGATTGTTGCTGGCATGGTGATCGGGTTTACTGCTTACTACTATACCTCAGGTAAATCAGTCCAGAATCTGGCAAAGGCAAGTACCACGGGTTCGGCGACAATCATTATCCAGGGATTCGCTTTGAGTTGTCGAAGCACTGTCATTCCCCTGGTGGTCATTGGGATCGCCATTTTGATCTCTTATAAGTTCGGTGGTTTTTTTGGGATAGCTCTTTCTGCCATTGGGATGTTAGCGACAACTGGAATGGTTGTCTCGGTTGATGCCTATGGTCCCATTGCTGACAATTCGGGAGGAATTGCCGAGATGTCCCATATGGGGAAAGACATTCGAAAGATCACGGATTCTCTTGATGCGGCGGGAAATACCACCGCAGCGATTGCGAAAGGTTTTGCCATTGGATCTGCTGCCCTGACCGCTCTCGCCTTATTCCTTTCCTACACGCAGGTGATGAACCTTTCCACTATTGATCTCATGGGAGTGGGTGGCTATAAAATCGTTGCAGGGGTCTTCATCGGTGCCATCATCCCCTATTTCTTCGCTGGGGCAACGATGATGGCAGTGGGAAGGGCTGCATTCAATGTCGTGGAAGAAGTCAGAAGGCAATTTAGAGAAATAAAAGGATTGATGGAAGGAACTGCCAAGGCGGAATATGCCCGCTGTGTTGATATTACCACTGCAGGCGCGTTGAAAGAAATGGTTATCCCCGGAGTCGCTGCTGTGGTTATCCCTATTGTTATGGGTGGTCTTCTCGGACCGGAGGCATTAGCAGGGATGTTGCTGGGTTCCCTTGCGACAGGGGTCCCCTTAGCTCTTCAAATGGCCAATGCCGGGGGGGCTTGGGATAATGCAAAAAAGTGGATTGAGGAAGGAAATCTCGGAGGGAAGGGTTCCGATGCCCATAAAGCTGCGGTCGTGGGAGACACCGTTGGGGATCCATTTAAGGATACTGCAGGTCCCTCGATGAACATCCTCCTGAAATTGATGACAGTTGTTTCTTTGGTTTTTGGCCCGATGATCCTCGTTTTTCATAAATGGTTGGTCTCGCTGTTCTAATTGATTGCGGATTTAGGAATTAAGGGATTTAGGAATTTAAAATTCCTTAATTCCTCATCCCTCAATTTTCAATTTTTAAATTTTTATTCACCCTTTTCAATCTCCATAAAAACCTTTCCATGGTGGAAGATTCGTACGCCCCCTGTTTCCTCAGAGATGACGATGGCCATAGCATCCGTCAGACGGGTAATCCCTGCAGCGGCTCGATGTCGACTTCCAAGGCCCAAGGGAATTTCGATATTTTCACCCGATGCATCCAGGTGGCGGCCTGCTGCGAGAATGACCCCATCTTCACGGAAGATGAAAGCCCCGTCAATGGAGGAAAATTCTTTAACCGTTTCTTTTAGCCGGTAGTCCAAGATATTTCTTTCCTCTTCAGGATATCCCCGGAAGGGATTGATGACCATGGGATGTGAAAACTTGAGGACCTCTTCATGTTTCCCAAGGACAAAGATGGTTCCTGCAGGTTTTCTTCCTTCCTTTCCCTCTGAGGAAAGCTCTAAGGCGAGGGTTAAAAGGGTATCGAAGACTTCCGGCATGACGATTTCCGAAATGACTGGGAGATCAGGAGAGGAGATGATTTCGAACTCTTTTCCAAATTCGAGGACGAGAAGGTTGTCCAGTGCTTTGGTTTGAGGAATGCCCGAAAGGCAGACCCATTTGTCTCCTTTTTTCACCAAGCCTTTTGAGAGGGCTTGGATGATTGCCATCTTAATTTGATTAATCCGACCCAGAGGGACGTCAGGGATTCGAAGGACTTTATTAAAGACTTCGCTGGCATCCTGAAAAGAGGCTTCATCCTTGATGGCCAGGATCAAATCCACTTGCTTTTCCTGGCCGATTTTGGCTAAGGCTTCATAGTCTTCAATCATATCCGCATAAAGTAAAACCCCTTTGGAATGGGTTTTTTTTGCAATGGCACAGGCCGTTTCTAACATGATCCGATTCTGCTGTTTCACTCTGACCTCCTTCAACCATTTAAAGACTTTATTTTCTTTTTGGTTTATTATACAAATATTGTGATAGAAATCTATAAAAATATTTGTTCTTAGATTTGCTTTTTTAATTTTATCCTTTTTTCGCTATGCGCTATGCCCTCTGCGCTTGGCGGCGTTATAGGGGGGATCAATGGGGTTTCGATGTGGGATAGTGGGTCTTCCGAATGTTGGAAAATCTACCCTGTTTAATGCACTCACTGCAGCCGGGGCAGAGGTGGCGAGTTACCGATTTTGTACAATTGATCCGAATATTGGCATTGTCCCTGTCCCGGATAAGAGGCTGGAAAATATTGCTAAGTTGATACATCCAAAAAAAATGATTCCAACCACTCTCGAATTTTTCGATATTGCAGGTTTGGTCAAAGGTGCGAGCAAAGGGGAAGGGCTGGGGAATCAATTTTTGGATCATATACGAAATGTCGATGCCATTGCCCATACGGTCCGTTGCTTCGAGAATGAAAACGTGGCTCATGACTTTGGTTCGATTGATCCGGTAAGAGATATAGAGGTCATCCACACGGAGCTCATATTAGCGGACCTCCAGACCCTGGAGAAGAGGAAGGCAAAGGCGGAGAAAATGCATCGTGTCGGCGCCAAGGAGGCTTCTTTGGCCCTGGAGGTCTACCAAGAGGTCCAAACCGTTTTAAACCAAGGCAATAGTGTGAGGAAACTCCACATGACGGGAGAAAAGGAAACGATCTTTTCGGATCTGCATCTCCTTATGGGAAAACCTGTTTTTTATGTTGCGAATGTGGACCAAAAAGAGTTAAAGGGAGAAGGATCTTGTTTGAAAGCAATGATAGAGTGGGCACAAAAAGAGGGAAGTAAAGTCGTAATCATCTGCGGTGATCTGGAGGCAGAGCTATCGGAGTTGGAAGAAGAGGAGCGAGAAGAGTTTAGAAGGGAGTTGGGCTTAGGGGGTTCAAGCTTAGAACGATTAGTTCAAGTTGGATATGAAATTCTTTCTCTCGTTACATTTTATACGACGGTCAGTTCGGAGCTGAGGGCATGGACTGTTTCAAATGGGACACCCGCACCAAAGGCCGCCGGGAAAATCCATAGCGACATGGAAAGAGGGTTTATTCGTGCGGAAGTCATTTCATTTTCTGATTTTATGACCTGCGGTTCGGATCATGTTGCAAGAGAAAAAGGGCTTCTCCGCTCCGAGGGAAAAGATTATTTAATTCGAGACGGGGATATCGTTCATTTCCGTTTCCATGTATAATTATAAATCCGAAGAACCGTGAGGGTCTCAGGGGGAAGTCGTTTTTTTTCGTTAGAGTGCGAGTTGTAAGTCGCAAGGGGGGTACACCTTACCCCTCACGACTAACGCCTAACGATGGGGAAAAATTCCTCACCCCTAACATTTTACTCCTTACGGATATGGGGTTTAGACATTTAGATTTCAAATTTAGGAAGGGCTGACAGATATGAAATCAATCCGGTATATCTGGTATATGGTTCCTATCCTGTGGACTTTCCTTAAAGATTTGATTTGGGAGGATCTCTCCTTGGGTGAGATCAGAACCAATTATCTTTTTGGGAAAGCCAATGCTTATGACCGCGCCAATTTTTTGCAGAAGGCGGTCAGGGTCTATAAAGAGATATTAAGAAGGGATGCTTACAGTATTCCCGTTTTTTTAAGTATGGGGGGAATTTATTATCGTAGGGGCATGTTTGAGATAGCTATCCCCTATTATGAAAAGGTAATTCGTGTCAACCCAAAGCACTATCAAGGTCATTATTGGTTGGCTATGTGTTTTTGGAGAATGCAACGGTATCATGCAGCCATTAATACCTTGGAAGAAGTGATTCAATTTTTGCCGACGTTTAAAGATGCCCTTAATTTAATGGGGGAATGCTATGAACAGATCGGAGAAGCAGCGAAAGCAGAGCATTGTTATCTCAAAGCCATCAGTGTTGATCCCAACGGGATCATCATCCATGGAGGAGTGATCGATCGTTGGGATCAAGAAAAAAAGAGGGAGGAGTGGATAAAACATTAAGAGGTTTCCGAAAACAGGTTAGTGTTTGGGACCGTCACCCGCGAACAATGAAAATCGATTTTCTGCGTAATCAAGGGAACATGCATTGGCATATGAGAGCTCTCCTGGAAGGAGGGGGGGATCATGGAGCAAAAAATAGAGAGGGAATGGAGTTCGATCCGTTGTCCCAGAGGAAAAGATAAAACGTTGGTGATGGTAGAATGGAACATTGTTTCAGAGAAGGGCCACATTCTTAAAAAAGGGTTACGGCAGATCGATTGTCATCACCCTCGTTGGACTCGATTTGGAGGGGCAGATTGTGAATGGGGATGCGAAAGGGTGATTGAAAAAATAGAAAGGTAGGGTTTTGGGACATTAAGTTTTTTCTTCTTTTGTCTTCTCCTTGGCGGCAACAAATTTCTCCTCATTCATGATCCGTGGGGAGATGCCCCGAAACCCTCCCAGGCTCTTATCAGGAGGAAGCAGGATCCATGCAATTCCCAATTTTTTGTCAATTTTGACGATCTCATCACCGGGTTGCAGTTTCTTCATATTTAGATCATAACGAACGATGCAAATGATATTTTCCCCACCTTAACCCTCCACGGGGGGTGGGGGCCACATTTGTTTCGTCTATTATTATTAGCACTACTTGCCTTTCAATTTCAAGGGGTCCAATGATCCGGGTGGTAATAGGCGATGGTTGATAGACCGAAAGAAAAATTAAGCTCTGTAGAACGGTATCTCAGGATCCGGTGGGTCTTGATTTATGTCCTTTTCCTAAATTGGGGAGTCGCTTCGGCAAAACTGTTTTATGGTTGGTTGACCCTTTCTGCGAGTATGACTGCTGATGGGTTCCATTCTTTTTCAGATGGATCCTCCAACATCATCGGCCTCATCGGGATATGGATCGCTTCACGACCCATTGATGAAACACACCCTTACGGCCACAAGAAGTATGAAACACTAACCTCCATCGGTATCTCCATCCTTCTTTTCATCGTCTGCTTCAATGTAGTGAGAGAGGGGATCCTTCGGTTTCTCCATCCCATTGTCCCACAGGTCAGCGCAAGCAGTTTTTTAATTATGGGGACCACTTTAGCCATCAACATCGTCGTGATGATCTATGAGAAGAGAATGGGAATCGCTTTAAAGAGTGATATCCTCATCTCTGATGCCATGCATACCCGGGCAGATATCCTGACCTCCTCTTCTGTCGTGATCACTCTCATTGGTATTAAATTTGGGTATCCCATTCTCGACCCGATTGCCTCTTTAGTGATTGCAGGCTTCATTGGATATGCTGCCGTGAATATTTTAAGGGAGAGTTCAAGGGTCCTCAGCGATGGCGTCGCCATTCCGACCCAGGAGATCGAGAGTATCGTCCTTTCCATCAGGGGCGTTCAAGAATGCCACCAGATTCGAAGCAGGGGGCGGGGCGACGATATCCATATTGATCTCCATGTCCTGGTCGATCCGGAGATGGATGTGCATCGGGCCCACCATCTCTCTTATGCCATAGAGAATAAGATCAAAAGAGACTTTCGGGGAGTCACGGATGTGGTGGTCCACATAGAACCGACAGAGAAAAGAGGAGAGAAAGATAAAAGGCAGATTTGAGATATTTTTTCAAATCTGCCTTTCGCCGCCATCCAGGGTTTTGTTTATCTATTTCTGTTCGGAAGACGTTTTTTCCTCTTTGCTGATTTCCAATTTCGATTTGATCTCACTGATGAAATAAACGAGGGCACCTGCTCCAATTAGAATTAAAAGGATTGGTAAGATTCCTTTAAAGACACCGACAAAACTGGACCACCAGGTGACCAAAAGGATGAAACCGATAATAACGACTACCACCCCAATAATGATCCCCAACACATTCGACATCATCATCACCCCCTTGTGCAAGTTCTCTTAACAATGAAAATTATCAAATGCTGGAAGGGAAGTCAAGACCAATTTCAAATATGTCAAATAAAATATTTTAGCACCGGATTAAGGAGTATGGCCTTATGAAGCCTTGAAGAAGGGTTTGTCCGGACCACCGAGGAAGAGAAGGGAAAACTGGGGGAAAGCAAGAAACAATTCATTATGGACAGAGGAAACGCGTTGAGGTAATATGAATGGGAACCTTATCACATGCCCGAGACATAAAAAAAATGTTAAAGGAGCTTCAACATGGCGATCCAGATGAAAGGTAAATCATTGGCCAGCCTCTATGATTTGAAAAACGAAGAGGTAGACCAGATTTTAAAGACATCAGCGTTATTGAAGTCTCAACTCCTCCGTGGAGAGGAACATCCTCTATTAAAAGGCAAAACCTTGGCGATGATCTTTGAGAAGCCTTCCACGAGAACGAGGGTCTCTTTTGAAGTGGGGATGTGGCAACTCGGAGGCTATGCCCTTTATTTGAGCGCCGCTGATCTACAACTGGGCCGCGGGGAAACCATTGCAGATACGGCCCAAACACTCTCACGTTATGTGAATGGGATCATGGCAAGAACTTTTGACCATCAAACCATCGTTGATCTGGTAAAATATTCAAGAGTGCCAGTGATCAATGGCCTTTCAGATTTCACCCACCCCTGTCAAGGTCTTGCGGACCTTTTCACCATCTATGAGAAAAAGGGGCGCCTATCAGGATTGAAACTTGCTTATATCGGGGATGGCAATAATGTGGCCCATTCTCTGCTCTTCGGCTGTTCGAAAGTCGGAATGAATATCACCCTCGCCTGCCCAGAAAGGTATGAACCCAATCCGGAAGTTGTTTCAAAAGCGAAAGAAGAGGGGCAGAGAAGTGGATGTAAGGTGGAGGTGACCCATGATCCTAAAGAGGCAGTCCAAAGCGCTGATATTGTTTATACCGATGTATGGGCCAGCATGGGGAAAGAGAAGGAGCATGAAAAGAGAATGAAGATTTTTAAACCCTATCAAATCAATCTAAAGTTAGTCAAGGAAGCCAAAGAGGATTATCTCTTTATGCATTGTTTGCCAGCTCATCGGGGGGAAGAGGTGGCCGATGAAGTCGCCGATTCGAAAAATAGCGTTATCTTTGACCAAGCTGAGAATCGATTACATACACAAAAAGCCCTTTTGGCACTGATCATGTGAACGAAAGTTATTCATTCGGGGTAGAAACCCAAGAAATATGAAAATCCTGATCAAGAAAGCAAGCCTAATAAAGAAGAAACCCGATGGCCTTGAGACCCTTGATGTCCTGATTAACGGAGAAGAAATTGAAGAGATCGGGCAGAACATTCTATCCCCGGGAGCCTTGGCCATTGACGCTCACGGCAAGATACTCGTGCCAGGTTTAGTTGATACCCACGTCCATTTTAGGGAACCTGGCCAGCAGCATAAGGAAGACCTCCGGACCGGCTCAATGGCTGCTGCGGCCGGCGGATTTACGACAGTCATAGCAGAACCCAATACCACACCTCCGATAGATACTCCTTTCCGGCTTCTGCGTTTATTAAATATTGCGAACAAAAAAAGTATAATTAATTTCTATTCTAAGGCCTCAATCACCAAGGGTATAATGGGAATCGGGCTGACGGATATCGCGAAGCTAAAAAAAACGGGGGCTATGGCCATTTCCGACGATGGAAATCCCATTCCCGGCCAAACACTAATGCGAAATGCTCTGATCCAGGCGAAGGAAAGCGGAATCCTGGTGAGCCCTCATTGTGAAGAATCAGCCTT
>Ga0209164_1001662_pt1 | contig 27227 bp, 31 predicted proteins | sample MTBNYHSulfiMetaG_FD_187458 | JGI IMG/M metagenome (GOLD analysis project Ga0209164, IMG submission 187458) | Enrichment culture microbial communities from rom New York Harbor, USA that are MTBE-degrading - MTBE-NYH (New York Harbor Sulfidogenic)... | ecosystem: Environmental > Aquatic > Marine >... | reverse complement strand
GGAGAGCCCTGATGGTCTCTCAGGGTAGCTTTTTGCCCATTTTTACAAGACCTGTGGCACTCTTGCTCTTTCTGATCATCTGTTTTACGATCTTCAGCCAAACGACGATCTATAAAAAATTAAAGGGAAGGGTCAAGATGAGAGTAATGCAGAAATTATCCCGCAATAGGAAGGACTCTCAATAATGGATTATCGACGCCTTGGTCGGTCAGGACTAAATATATCGTCCCTGATATTGGGGACCATGAATTTTGGAAATCCCACGAGTAAAGAGGAGTCTTTTCGAATCATCGACCGAGGGATCGATGAGGGAATCAATCTCTTGGACTGCGCTGATGTGTACGCTGGGGGGGAGAGCGAAAGAATCCTTGGGGAAGCCTTTGCCAGAAATGGCAAGAGAAAAGATGTGTTTATCACCTCAAAAGTATTCATGAGGACCGGTCCAGGATGCAATGAGGCTGGAAATTCAAAACACCATATTATTGAAAGTTGTGAGGCGAGTTTAAAAAGATTAAGAACCGACCACATCGATATTTACTTTCTCCATCGTACCGATGTTGGTATCCCCCAAGAGGAGTCTCTTGCCGCCCTTGATCTATTGGTGAGGCAGGGAAAGGTGAGATACGTTGGGTGTTCTACTCATCCGGCCTGGAGGATTGTTGAAGCCTTCTGGATATCGGATCGATATCATTATCCAAAATTCATTTGCGAACAGCCCCCCTATAATTTATTGGACCGACGAATTGAAAATGAAATTGTCCCGATGTGTCGGTCTTATGATCTCGGCCTCATCACCTGGTCACCTCTTGCACAAGGGGTTTTAGCCTGTCGTTATCAAGATCCATCAAACCTCCCTGAGGGGAGCAGGGGGACCCAAAAAAAGATATATGCCGAACGCATCACTCAAAAAGGCATTGAGGTAGGCTGGAAACTGGCAGAGAGGGCGAAAGGTAAAGGATGCACCGTTGCCCAACTCGCAGTCGCATGGATCTTGAATCAACCCGGCATCACCGGGGCCATCATCGGACCGAGGACATTAGAACAACTGAAAGACCTTCTGCCTTCAGCCGATATCAAACTGGATGAATCCGACCTTAGCCTCTGCGATAAGTTAGTGCCCCCTGGGACTTATGTATCCAACCACTTTAATACCTCTCTATGGATGAAATGATTCTCTTGGGTTTGAAAGGAATGTGGAAGGAAAAAAGGATCGATGCATTTGGATGATTCTGGAGGTATGGAAAATATTTAATTCACAGAATGGGATGAACTAAGATATGGTTAGGCCAATCATTGGAATCAGCGTGGGTGATCCAGCAGGTATTGGGCCGGAAATCACAGCCAAGGCACTTTCTCTTGCAGAGATATACGAACTTGGTAAGCCTCTGGCGGTTGCCGAAATAGAGACAATGAGCGAAGCAATCCGGTTCTCCAAACTGGATTTTCGAATTCATCGGATCTCCTCTCCGAAAGAAGGCCTTTATCAATTTGGAACGATCGATCTTCTCGATCTGAAAAACATCGACGGCAAATCCATTAAACATAAAACGATTTCAGCTGACTGTGGTCGGGCTTCATTTGAATATGTGAAAAAGGTGATCGAGCTAGCCATGGCAAAAGAGATTGATGCGACCGTCACCGGACCCATCAGTAAGGAGGCCATTAATTTGGCTGGGTTTCACTATTCTGGACATACTGAGATATATGCTGATCTCACTAAGACCAAAGACTACGCCATGATGCTTATGCATGACCATTTCCGGGTCATTCATGTCTCAACTCACGTCTCCTTGAGAGAGGCTTGCGACCGTGTGAGAAAGGAACGAGTCTATCGAGTCATTATGCTGGGATTTGATATCTTGAGACGACTGGGTATCAAGAACCCAAGAATTGCCGTTGCCGGTTTGAATCCCCACGGTGGAGAGAGTGGTATGTTTGGCCGTGAGGAGATCGAGGAGATCGAACCAGCCATCCGAATAGCACATGGAGAGGGTTTGAATGTCGAAGGACCTGTCCCACCCGATACCGTTTTTTCAAAAATGCAGGGCGGTCAATATGATCTCGTCGTTGTCATGTACCATGATCAAGGCCATATTCCGACCAAACTTATCGGTTTCCAGTACGATGATAGAACAAAAACATGGGGATCCATGTCAGGCGTGAATATTACCTGCGGTCTCCCCATCATTCGAGTTTCTGTAGATCACGGAACCGCCTTTGGTAAGGCTGGCGAAGGAAGAGCAAACCCTGAAAGCATGATCCAGGCTATTAAGATTGCTGTCCAATTGGCCTTGAATAAATAATGGTTTTATAACCCCATACGCTAAGGAAATTCCGACTTCTTCTTGTGGAACTTTTTTGCGGATCAGTCTCTCCATCTTCTATAAAACCCTCGCATAAATCATTTAAAAATAATACAATACTCGTAAACACTTTTCGAAAGTGAGGGGAATAAATATGGATGAATTAATGATTTGCGTTGCTCCTTATCCAGGTGAAAAACAGGAAGAGAAATTTCCTGGGAGAATGGATCTTCCGGAAGAGGTTCTTCGTTGCTATAACTCAGGGGCTTCCATTGTCCATCTCCATGTGCGGGATGAAAAAGGAAATCAGACTACGGATCCCACCGTTTTTAGGAGAGATGTTGAAAAAATCCATTCTCAATGCCCCATGATTATTGAAGGATCGACAGGAGGGTTACCCGAACATACCCTTCAGGAACGGTGCGTTTCATTTACAGTCGCGGGGATTGAAATGGGATCCTTAAATCTGGGTTCTGTCAATCTCTTTGGCGGCGTTTATCAGAATTCAATATCAGATATCCGGTTTTATGCCCAAGAACTAAAAAAACGAAACATTAAACCCTTTCTCTGCATCTTTGACCTTTCCATGTTCTACAATGTTCATAAAATTCAGGAAGAGGAGTTGATTCTCCCTCCCTATGCATATAACTTTGTGTTCGATATGCCAGACAGTCTTCCTTTTTCCACAAAGACACTTAATTTTTTCTTGGATTTTCTTCCGAAAGATTCTCATTGGACAATGACGCGTCACCACAGTAAAGGCTGGGAAGATTTCAAGTCAGTCTTGGAACAAGGAGGTCATGTGAGAGTAGGATACGAAGATAGTCCTTTTCTCTCTTCTGGGAAACGAGCCCAATCCAACGCAGAATTGGTGGAAGAGATAGTAAAAGCAGCACAAACACTTGGACGGAAAGTGATTGGACCTCATCAAGCAAGAGCGTTCTTAGGTCTTAAGGGCATTCATACTTCGACGTAAGACTTGAAATAAATAGGGGTAAACAATGCTAACTAAAAAGCAATACAAAGAGGCGCAGAAAAAGGCCCTTGGATACATGGAGAGGGCTGGAGTTGTTTTCTCTAAAAAGGAGAAAGAAAATATCAGTGTTGCTGACTTTGGATTGAGCGATTTGGAACACCAAGGTGGTCAGATCCTGACTTTTTTTAATACCGACCGTATCAGTGCAAAAATAATTGTTCTCTTTCCCTGGCAGATATTACCTGAACACTGGCACCCTGCCATTGGCAATGATACCGGGAAAGAAGAGGTGATGAGGGTAAGATGGGGGGAGGTCTATCTTTATGTGCCGGGAGAACCCACCTCCAATCCCAAGGGGAGAATTCCTGAAGGAGAAAAAGAGAACTTTACGGTTTGGCATGAAGTCATTCTAAAACCTGGAGACCAGTATATCCTGCCACCTCGAATGGTCCATTGGTTCCAGGCTGGGAAGGAGGGGGCCGTGATCGACGATTATTCAAGTACCACAAGGGACTTACAGGACGGCTTCACCAATCCGCGAGTCGTAAGAGAGACAAAGCTCATTGAAGGATGAATGCCAATTCAATCATTGGGAAGATATCAGAGGTGAGAACCCATGAAACATGACCAGGAATTTTTGGTTGGCGTGGATGTCGGAACCCTAAGTGCAAGGGCAGGCATTGTTGATTTGAAAGGCAACCTGGTGGGCATGGGCATTCAACCTATCTCAATCTATCATCCTCAGACAGATTTTGTGGAGCAGAGTTCAGAGGATATTTGGGAGAAGACAGGACGAGCTATAAAAGAGGCTATCAAACAAGCCCAAATAGAGTTTCAACAAATTTTAGGAATCAGTTTTGATGCCACCTGTTCATTGGTTTGTTTTGATAAAAAGCATGAACCTCTAACCATTTCCCCTACCGGCGATTCTAAAAGAAACATCATTGTCTGGATGGACCATCGAGCCATCAAAGAAGCTAATTTTATTAATCAAACTGGGCATCGAGTTCTAAATTATGTGGGTGGAAAGATTTCTCCAGAACAACAGCCTCCCAAATTGAAATGGATCAAAGAGAATCTTTCCGAAACGTGGGCCAGGGCAGGGAAATTCATGGACCTTGCGGATTTTATGGTTTTCAGAGCTACCGGGCAGGATAAGAGAAGCCTTTGCACCAATGTTTGTAAATGGACTTATTTGGGGCATGAAGGGAAAAAGGGTTCTTGGGATTACACCTTTTTTGAAATGATCGGATTAGGCGATTTGTTCGAGGAAGGGAAAGTACCGAAGTTGGTTTATCCTGTAGGGTCTTTTGCGGGCATACTGACCAAAAAAAGCGCCAGAGAGTTGGGTTTGAGGCCAGGAGTGAAAGTGGGGGTTGGGATCATCGACGCCCATGCTGGAGGAATCGGCTTATTGGGACACTGTGCAAAACTCGGCCTCAAAGATAGAAACCAATGGAACAAGGCTTTGGCCCTTATCGGAGGGACTTCATCTTGCCATATGGCTACATCTTCGGAACCAAGGTTTATCCCTGGGGTATGGGGACCTTATTGGGGTGCGATGATTCCTGATATGTGGCTGAACGAGGGAGGGCAAAGCGCTACAGGCTCCTTGATCGATTATGTCATTAAAAATAATTCTAGTTACGAAAATCTGGAGGAATTGGCAGAAAAGGCTCATACCGATATCTATCAGGTTCTAAATCAGGAAGTCAGCAGATATGGAGGGCCAGAGTGGACAAAAGACATCCATATTCTACCTTACCATCACGGGAACCGGTCCCCACGGGCCGACGTAAATGCCAGGGGAATGATGGTGGGTCTGACGCTGAATCAATCGGTTTCTGAGGTCGCAAAACATTACTATGCCACGCTCCAAGCCATCGCCTATGGGACAAGGCACATTATCGAAGTAATGAACGAGAAAGGTTACCAAATCTCTGACATTTATATGTGTGGCGGGCATACAAAGAACCAACTTTTTGTACAGGAGCATGCCGATATCACCGGTTGCAACATCTATTTGCCCGAAGAGAGGGAGGCGGTGCTCTTAGGAACAGCGATCTTAGCTGCCGTCGCATCTAGCAAATATTGCAGCGTTCGGGAAGCAATGCCCCAGATGTCGAAAGTGGGGGAAGTGATCCGCCCTAATTTTAATAATAAAAAATATCATGATACTCGGTACCGGATATTTAAATTAATGTATGAACAATTTAAGGAAATCGGGGCGCTCAGTAATGAATCTATCCTGGAAACCTAAGGACAACCCATGTCTTTAACCCTATGATTTTGGCAGTTCACCATTCTAAAATATAAAGCTTCGCCTATTTCTAACTATTTTTATCTTCCCATGGCCATCTTGATCTTCTGTTTCAAGGAGTTGAAATCAACTTTTTGTTCTTCGCAGGCTTTGTGCCGACTGCTCGGCATGAGAGTTTCTAACAGTAATGGCCTTCCCTCAGAGTCTTTTGGTGTGATGTGAAAAATTCCCCTTGAATTTGATACCCTGAATAACCATCTTTGGTTTGAATAAGAAGAAAAGAGAAAAAAAAGATCAAAGACGATAGGAATTAGCAGATATCATTTCCATAATCCGTTATGCAACCAAAGGTGGGGAATTGCTTACGGCTGAAAGAAGAGTCGATAGGGCCCTGATGAAGATAAAATCGACCGCTCCTTCACAGAAAAACAAAATAAATTGCTGGATATGATTCGAAGATCCCTCATCGAGAACCTCTTAATGGAAAAGGAAGGCATCGAAACCATTCCCATTTTCACTCGTGAGGGAGTTTCATGGATTAAATTAAATAAAGTCTTTAAAGGTAAATTGGAAAACATCATTCACGAAATCAACGAAGCCATAGCCGCCTGATACTTTAGTCATTCCCCTCTCCCTTGGCGGGAGAGGGTTTGGGTGAGGGGGAGAAAGGGTAATCCATGACCGATATCGTAGGTAAACTCTGGGGATTCTGTCACACCCTAAGGCATGATGGAATCGACTATGGCGATTACATCGAGCAGTTGACCTTTCTTCTCTTTCTGAAAATGATTGCAGAGAAAAGAGCGGAAATTCCTTCTGAATATTCCTGGTCAGTCTTAAGGGAGAAATCAGGCATTGATCTGACTGATCACTACCAAGCCACTCTCAGGGATTAGGAGAACAACCTGGCATGTTGGGAGCCATAGATGCCGGAGCCTTATCCCGATTCAGTAATCCTGTTCATTTGAAGCGTCTGGTCAACCTCATTGACGAGATTGAATGGACAGTTCTTAATATTGACGGAAAGGCTGCTGCCTATGAAGGTCTTCTTGAAAAATCGGCATCTGAAGGTAAAAAAGGAGCAGGTCAGTACTTCACACCTTGCATCCTTATCCAATCCATTGTCAGGTGTATGAAGCCTGATCCTCGAAAGACGAAAGACTTTACAATCCATGATCCTGCAGCAGGAACAGGAGGTTTTTTGGTTTGTGCCGATGAATGGTTAATTGAGCGTAATTCCACAATCAGTAATGGAGATATCGGATGAAAGATATCGACAAATATTGAAGATGGGGGCTTGGATGAACGTTTTACCCTCCATTAAACCAAAATAGGAGGACTTATGAGAGCTCGTCGACAAGCTGAATTTGTGCCAGCAAGATTGCATGCTAAACTGACGACTGGTGAGGTCATACGAATGCTTCGTGAATAAAGATGACTGTGCTGAAGATCATAAATGCGGTGAAGATATGCTGCTTCCTGTGGTGAATTCACCTCGAACTGGAGTGTGTGGATATGTCGGCTAATCTCATTTAGTCGATAGTCTCAAAAAAGGCATCTTTCACCCCATCTAAGAGCTGAAACGATTTAATCTTGATGGAAAAAATTTCAGCTCCAGGGTCATTTAAAAAATCAGATAAATGGGGATGCTTTTTTAAAAACTTCGAACGGATAAAGTCTTTTTTTCCAGGGTCATTGATCGTCTGAAATGCTCCACTCAAGGTCAGAGCTTTTATATAAATCCGTTTTTGCCCCCTTTCTTCTTCCCGCGTATCGATAAGAAGGCTGACCGTTGGGTTTTCCATTAAATTGGCATATTTTTTTGTCTGTTTATGGGAAATCAAATAAATCTCATGGCCTTCCTCATCCGAAATATAAGACATAAGAGAGCAATGGGGTTTCCCATCGGAAACGGTCGCCAAAACGCAGAGATCATTGACCTTAACGATATCTTTCATCTTTTCAAGCATTTTGTCCTTACCTACCTTCAATATTTTTTTGAAACTCATGATGGTTATAATAATATATCAAATAGGGAGAGGAAAATGAAGCAAGGCAAAGGGGTCAACCCTTGACCCAGGAGAGTTGGAGTCGTTAGCTATTCTGGCCCAAGAAAATGAATTGACCTTTCGCATCATGGTACCTCACCGGAGTATCTTCTCAAGTCGTCAGGGCTTTTCAAACCGGGTTTGAAAGACAGGCATACTGAAGAATATTTTAGAGCCAGAGCCAACATAGAAATAGGAAAGCGAAACAAGACATACAACTTTTAAGGCGATATAGGATCTTAACAATAAACGCGTATTGGTCTTTTCAAATTCTTTAATTGACACCTTAGTAGATTTCTGGAAAAGCCATATAGCCCCAAAAACCCTTTTACCACTATAATGCATCACGTGAGTATGGCTGTAATAATTGATGGTATACGGCTGGACGCTGTATCCATTTGTGAAAGTGAAGGCTCGTCGAGGTTATGCTAAAGCCTGTGCGAAAACATGTTGCCAGGGCTGCATAATTACTTGCCAAAGTTCTAACCGCCACAAAATCTGCATTTTTCTCTGCAAGGTGATACAACGCCCATTGATTGAGCGCAACCCCGAGCCCTTTATTTCGCACTTCAGGCCGGACTCCGATAAAGTCCAGACTGCCGCACAATCTTCCCACCTCCTGACTGAAAGCCAGATTCATCTTTGATATGATAAACCCCAGTACCTCGCCATGGGAATGGGCGACCAGCACATTGAACTGGTTATTTTCGAAGCAGTTTGTTACCAGACGTTCATATAATGATTTGGTGGCATTTTCATTGATGATAGGATCGTGGACAAACCGATTGTGGACATGTGTTTCTCCGGCTATTTGTACTACCTGATCCCTTTCTCGAGGAGTGCAAGGTATGATCTCGTAACCTGGATGGGACTCGGGAGGGGAAGTGGACTTTAGGACCTGCCCCATATAAATCTCGGTCCCGACATAGCGGAAGTCGCAGATTTCCAAAGCGTGGGCTGAATAGATATCGTCAATGGCCACCCTGCAATCAAGAAAATCCACATCCTGAAGCTCCTCAATCACATATCTCAAAAGGCGTGCATGGACGAGCGGACCGGTCGATCTTGCCAAAAGGTGGGGGACGGCAAACATTCGCAGACCAAAATGCTCGCTCATCCAGGGTAGCGATTGGAGAGCGATCATTCCTGCCAGTTGTCCTTTTTCCCTCAGACAGATGCTTTGAATGTTGGGTTTTGAAAGACTTTTTTCGAGATATTTAACCATTTGCTCTTTTGAAACGCCCATGACCTTCAACTGTTGATCTTTATGCTTGTAGTCACGAAAGAGTTGATCGATGTCGATGTCCCGGTGGAAATCATAAGGAGCAAACGTCAAATGATTCATTAACATATTAATCCTCCAGAGATTCTATTCGAATTGGAGCCTCTAATTGGAGTGTCTTCAACGGAATAGCGGGCCTCCACTTCTGATAAGGAACATGATCAGGTCCGGGTGCGATGAATAAAGGGATTCCTGTCGGTGTGACAGATGTGGACATCCACCCTTTGCCCGGGACATACACTATGGAAAAGAAATGACCGAAACGCCCTGCTGTACGGCATGGTATCCCCCTTGCCCTCAGGAAAGTACATTCCAGAAGAGATGTATCCGGGCAGGCGCCCAAGTGGCGGGATAGGGTAACCTCTATATCTTGGTACATGTCGTCCAGGTCGGAGTAAATTGCCTTCCCGCCAAAGTACTGGTCCCTTTTTTTCCCGTCATAGGTAACTGTATCCTTAAGGAATTTAGTTAAGCGGCGATATTCCGATCGCACATTGGGGGGACTTAATTTCCCTTGTATTGCCCAGGCAACAGCTTGAGGCAATCTGGCATCAATCTTATATCCGGAGTTCATGAAAGGGTGTATCTCTTCAGGGATGGGAGCGCTTTGAAGCTGTTCTACCAGCGTGAGGTCGTGGTCAAGCAATGCAGACATATCGACCAGATATCTGAACGCAAAGAACAATTTTATTGTCTGTCCGTACCTGACTTCTGGATAATCAACCCGGAACCACCGATTACCCTCAGAATCAGTGATGGTTTCGCCTGGGGCTTGCGGCCGAATGATATTCTCGGAAGATAACAATCGTTTTCCGAAACTGTTTCTCGGAGTTGTCACCTCAAGCACCAAAGGACCCAGGTATCCTTCTTTTTCCACTCTGAATCCTATACGATAGATTCCACTCATGATGAACCGATCCAGCAATTTCATTTTCATATGATCGGGCAGGGCCAGCCTATTCGTCCAGCTCCTGAGCCTTGTGGAAAAAATAGCTCGTCGAAATCCCATCAAAAGTGCAGGATCACGGTCACCAGGAACCAACCCTAGCTCTCCAAGGGTGGCAAGATCTTCGAGTGATAGTGCGCGCTCTGATTCAATGAGAATCAGAACTTTTAACTCTGGTTTTGACTTGGCTATGCGAGACCAATCGAGGGTCTTCCCTTGAGAAGACGCCTCGGTTTGAAAACTGATTAGGAGAAGTAATGCTATTAGAGCTACGAGAAAAAGTGAACGAAGATTCCTGTCGGCATCTAATTTATCTGTGTGTTTCTTCATTCTTTTTCTTCCTACCGTATGATCAGCTCTTCAGTAATATGAGGTTGAATTAGGGATCTCTCCCATATACTTGGATATTTTAGTTTTTGTCGCTCAGATTCTCTTTGCTATTTGAATTTGTTTTTTTCGCCAATCTTCATCTTTTTTCAACCCTTGTTCCGAATTGTTCCGGATGGAAAAAGCTATTCCCAACTCCCTTTATCCTTCTTTTCACCTAATTTTCTGTGACAGAAGGGACATGGTTTACCCTCCTGAATCAGTACCTCTTTCATCATCTCAGTCATCTGATGATCTTCTAAAATCTGTTTCACAATATAGGGGTGGGGCTTTCTATCGTATTTCCGGTAAGGAAAACTGCTTTTTTCTCTCATCTCTGCCCTCCAAGTTTTTCTGAAATTCCTTCTTTTTCCAGACAATCCTCCATTTTTCATCTTTACCCATGCGGATGAATGTTCTCCCTTCCGATCTTGATAGAGCTTCGTTCACTTCCGAATGGGATTCAGAATTCCGAAATCACTGTTCTTACCCCAGTTCAAACCAAATGTCTGTAGCCATAATCGCCTGATAAAATTCTTTAATTTCCAGGATAGCTTCATGTAGATCATCTTCTGGCTTAAAATCGAATCCCTTCGTGATATCTCCGCTCTCCTTGAGACAAAGGCATTTTTCCTCTGCAATTCACTCTCTCCTGCCTGAGAGTTGAAACTGGTCTCTGACGTCGCTGAAAATCAATCGGTTTTCAGCTAATTAATCGGTTACTTTAGTGAGGAGAGAAAAGTGGTTTTAGAACAAAAGTCTCGAGGGAGGAGAGATATCGAAGCCCCAAAACATAGAAATAAAGTTGGAAGAAGATTTAAGATTTAACATTTTTTGTTCCTCAGAATCTCTTCACTGATGGACTCGTAGGGTGAATCCTTATTTAAGACTATTTTTTATCATCAATCATTTCTTTTGTCAACCCTAGCCCGCGCGCCGCCCCGATTCCTACGATCCTTGTATGTTCTGCTCTTGCTGATTTCTTAATTGCAGTTGCTCTTCCTCCTTTCTGGTTTTAAAGGGTTCGGAAAGCAATGGTGAAAAACGGCCAAAAAGACGAAGAGGTCAGACACCCTACCGATGTCCAACCCCTTGAAGTCCTTGGTGGAGCAGAGGGGAGTTGAACCCCCGACCTCCAGAGTGCGATTCTGGCGCTCTCCCAACTGAGCTACTGCCCCCCCTTAACAAAAAATCGAAAAGAGCATGGCGCATAGAGCGTAACGCATGGAAAGAAATGAACACAACCGGAAGAATATTCTTAAAACTTAAAACCCAAAGCAATCAGACAATCACCCCCACTGACCCCCTTTTCTGATTTTCATGATAAACCCAAGAGTTTTCGGATAATGGATTTGAAATTTGTCAAATCTGCGCATTTGACGACATAGGCATCCGAAGCCCAAGTGGTGAGGTCCTGTTTGTATTCCCCATAGGCAGAGCAGAGAATGATGGGAAGGTGTCTCTCCTTCTCTCGAATTCGTTGGAGGGCTTCAATCCCATCCATCACGGGCATTTTGATATCGAGGGAGATGAGATCTGGTTGAAAGGCCACGAGCTTTTCAAGCGCCTCCTCCCCGTTCTTGGCGCACTCTACGATATATCCCTCCTCCTCTAACTCCTCCTTATAAAGGAAGCGGATGCTCTCCTCATCGTCTACGACTAAAATCTTTTTCATTGATCTGCCTCCGCACCTTTAAGCCTATTCTCTCTCCCTTTCTCAGAGGCGGGTAGAGTTATGATGAAATTCACTCCTATGCCTGGTTGGTTGTCCACTTCGATTTGACCTCGATGGGAGGTGATAATTTTATGGACAATGGGTAAGCCCAGACCCAGACTTGAATCCCTGGTGGTATAGAATGGATTAAAGATGTTATGGAGATTTTGAGGATCGATCCCTCCACCGGTATCCTCCACTTCCACCCGGACAAAGGAGGCGCCATTTTTTGCAATGGGATGGAGTCGGAGGGAAAGCATCCCCTGTCCCTTCATGGACTGATAGGCATTACCGATCAAGTTGGAGAAAACCTGCCTGAGTTGATGATAATCCCCATGGATTTGTGGGATCTCTTCAGGGAATTCTTTGACAAGTTTGACCCCTCCAGCATCGATTCTACTCTGGGTCATTGATAGGCTGTCCTCAAGAATTTTTCGGAGATTACATTCTTTAAAGGCAATGGATTCATCATGTGTGTAGTTGAAGATATCCGTGAGGATCTTCTCAAGCCGGGCGACTTCAATCATGATGGTTTGGGTATATCGTTTTTCCAGGGCGTCATCGGGTATGGCTCGATAGAGACGACGTGCAAACCCGCCAATGGAGACCAGAGGGTTTTTAATCTCGTGAGCGATGGAGTTGGAGAGTTCTCCCAAGGCAACCATCTTTTCCCGGTGGATAAGAAGGTTCTGTGTCTCCTTGAGTTCTTGATGAACTTCTTCCAGGTTTCGGTAGAGAATTGCATTCTCAATGGCTAACCCTGCCTGGTTGGAAAACATGCTGAGAAAGTGGATGTCTTTTTCAGTAATAGGATTCTGGTTGTAGAGGTTGTCCACCAAAATCACACCGATGATCCCTCCTTTCCCCATGAGAGGAACCGTGGCAAAAGAATAGACCTTGGGATCTCGGCTGAGATGTTCACTCACGTAGCATCCCACCTCAGAACCTAAATGGCAACCCCTTTCGCATTGAGTTTGTAACCTTCCCTCTTTCGATTGAGAAGATGGAATGTTAAACGGTTTTCCTTCCAGAACGGTTCTTGAAAGAATGCATTGTCCCTGTTCTAAGGAGATCTGAATTCCTTTGACGATTGCGTTTAATGCAGAGTGGCCCTGAGGATTGAGTTGGGTAATCTGATCCGAAAGGGTTCCTTGTCTCTGAGATAGGGCAGCCCATATCCTGCCTGCCTCTTCCGCACTATCTGGACCTACCGCCATGGCCCCTTCTAATGTCCGATTTTTCTCATTGACCAGGAAGAGCATCGCCCTATTGAACTTCAATCCCTCTCCAATCGTGATAGCCGTCAAGGTTAACTGGAGGATCCGTTCAAAATTCACCGTAGTCAGAAGGGCCTTGTTGAATTCCCAAAGGGAGGAAAGTTGTGCAACCCTCTTCTCGTTTTCCTGGGCCATATTTGAAATTTCATAATGGGTCAAGGCATTCTCAATGGCAAAGGACAACTGGTTTGTTATCATCTGAAACAGTTGAAAATCCCTCTCATCAAATTTTGAAGAATCAGAATCCTTATCATAGAAGGCCAAGGTTCCCAAAATCTTTCCCTTTGAGAGAAAGGGAGCGCAGAGCATAGAGAAGGAAAGGTTTTCTTCTCCGGGGTGATTGAGGGAGAGAGGAGTTTGGGTGAAGAACACTCTTCTGGCTATTTTCTCATCGAGAGGGTATTGATGATAATCTCCGACACTCCATTTTACTTCCAACTCTCTTGTCTTTTTATCCTCGACTCTCAGCACCCCTCCCTTCGCTTTTAGAATTTTTAGGCCGGTTGTGACGATTAATTGAAAGAGGTTCCCGAGTTTCAATGTAGAGGCCACCGCTTTTCCCATTTCATAGAAAGCGGTCAATTCCGAAATCGTTTCTTCTGCCTTTTGATGGAGATGGTCATTTCGAATCGTCCCCATCATCGCCTCCCCCATCAGGAGGAGAAGTTCTACTTCTTGAGGAGAGAAGTGATAGGGCTTTGAGAAACCGATATAAAGCATTCCCTGGAAGGAGGTCTCATCATACAGAGGAATACAGGCGAAGGTTGGGCAAAGGAGACCTTCCTCTTCTGGGAGGACATTCTCTTTCCGGAAAGATGTTCCTTCCTCCACCCATAAGGGTTTTTTTTCGGAGACGAGGCGAGAAAGAAATCCGTCTTCAATAATCTTTTCCGGCCTCAGCAGGAAACATCGATCTAATTGAAAAGCTGCGGAAACGGATTGAAGCATTCGGTCCAATCTGACGTGGATGGGAAGCGGTGTCGCGGAGAGTTGGACGATTGACTTCAGGAGATCGTAGGTATGAAGTGGGTTGACCATATCGAATTACTTCGCCTCTCTCATATACTCGGCTGCTTCCTCGGGAGGGGTAGGGTTGATATAGAATCCTGTCCCCCATTCGAATCCAGCCACCTTGGTCAACTTCGGCATGATCTCAAAGTGCCAATGGTAGTAATCCATGTCCACCTCTGGGAAAAAGGAGGTGTGAATGACATAATTAAATGGAGGGTCGGTCAGCACTCGGTTCATTCTCTGGAGAGTATCAGAGAGAATTTGAGCTGCCTGTTCATATTGGGAAGGTTCCATATGCTCGAAGCTGGGGTGATGGGTTTTAGGAAGAATCCATGTCTCAAATGGAAATCTGGAGGCAAAGGGAGCAATGGAGAGAAAGGATTTGTTTTCAAGGATGACACGAACTCTCTGCTGGAGTTCTTGCCGAATGATATCACAGAAGACACATCGATCTTTATAATTAAAATAGGTTTTAGCTCCATCAATCTCTTCGCTCACCCTTTTCGGGACGATGGGAAGAGCAATAATTTGAGAATGGGAGTGCTCCAAGGAGGCTCCTGCCGCCACCCCATGATTTTTAAAGACGAGGACATATCGAAGACGCTGGTCACGCCTTAGATCGATGATCCGCTCGCGGTAGGCCAGCAAGACATTTTCTATACCTTTTAATGGTAAGGTGATTAAAGTCTCTTCATGCCGAGGCGTTTCGATCACTACTTCGTGGGCGCCAATTCCATTCATCTTATCATAGATCCCCTCGCCCTCTCGACCTAATTCTCCTTCTATTCGAAGAGCGGGGAACTTATTGGGGACGACGCGGAGGGTCCAACCAGGAGTATTAGGAAGTGTTCCATTATCTCGAAGGGCAATGATTTCAGGAGGGGTTCTATCTTCGTTGCCTTCACAGAGGGGACAGAATCCACCCAAGGGCCTTCGCTCCTCTGGAGTAAAATCAGAGGGCCTTCGACTTCTCTCAGTGGAGATGATCACCCATCTTCCATGAACGGGATCTTTTCTCAATTCGGGCATAAAGGTTTTTCTTCTTGAGGGAGCTCAAATCTAAGAGGGGAAACTTCTTTTAACCTTTGTCCCCCTTTGCCTTTCCATCCGTTCTTGATTCTCCCCCTCGGTTTTGCATTCAATACACAGCGTGGTGACCGGTCTCGCCATAAGCCTTTTTTCAGAAATAGACCTCCCGCAGGATTCGCAAATCCCAAACGTCCCGTAATCAATCCGATCCATTGCTTCCTTGACTTTCATGATCAACTTCCTCTCACGATCTTTAATCCTCAAAAGAAAATTTCGGTCCGATTCCAGTGACGCTCGGTCGGTTGGGTCGGGGAAGTCCCCTTTGCTGTCTTGGCGCATGTCGCTACATGTCTTCCCAGCCTCCACTAATAGGTCATGGAGCATCCCCTCAAGCAGTCCTTTAAAATAGAGAAGCTTTTCTTGATCCATTCACACTTTCCTTAAGGATAACTCAGGCTTCTTAAAAAGGAAATGTCATATAAACTTAATCTCCTTATCATAATATCTTTTTGAAAAAAATCAAATGATAAATGGTTTTTTGAACTGCTTAGAGAATAAAATGGTTCTCTCCATGTATCATTATTCAATTGAACTTTTATGTCAAGAAAAAGGGGAGGGAAAAATTTCACTCTTTCGTTTCATCCAAAGGATTTGACACAGATTTCTTAATCGACTATGCTAATAATTTGTGAGACGGGAAGCCGACTCGTGGTGGAGCACAAAAATATGGCTATAGTTCAAAGAAATTTTTCTGAAGTTTTATTATTTCATATATAGTGTTAAATGTGCCAACACCATGAGGATCGTGGCGACAGGCATTAATGCTAAAATGATCTGTGTGTGAAATAAACCAGTGACCATCCGCAAAATTCTCATTATTACTCCCATTTTAGTCATCGTCTTCTTGCTCCAGTCTTATTTCTGGGTGCCCACCTACGAGCAGCAGTCAAGAGGAAATCCTGAGCGGCTTAACGAATACATCACCGCGTCCATCGGGGATGCGAGCATCCTGAACCCAATCCTTTCTGCCGATTCGGCCAGCAGCGACATCAACAACTTGGTCTATGAGGGTCTGATTGATTATAACGAAGACCTCCGCTTCAGGGGGCGATTAGCCAGATCGTGGAAAATCTATGAAGAGGCTTTTTTCTATGTCAATGAGAATGCATCCGTTCCTTCAATGGGAAAAGTGGGAGCAGAAGAAATCGTTGAACTTCTCAAGAGGGCCCAAAAAGGAGCCCCGCCATCCGATGCTCAGACGAAAACCTCTTTGGAGAACATCCAGGAAATCACTCTCCTTCCCGCCAGGGAATTCGTGGTGACCCGACAAGAGAAAGAGGGGAAGGGGCCCGGGCAATCTAAGGATATAACGATCCGGGCGAATGCTCCGGCCAGGATTAGGCTGGCTCTGAAAGAGGTGGATCAGTTCCTTTTTCAAAGTCTTTCTAAGGTCCTCGGCGAGGATTATTTCAGCTCCTTCAATGGGCAGAAATACGTACGGATGACTCCGGAGATTGAGCCGAGCAAGAGGATCAAGGTTGTCAATGAAGTTCTGCCTTCCACAGAACATAATCCCATTATCGTTTTTCAGTTGCGGCCCGATGTGAAATTTCATGACGGCCATCCCTTTGGCGCGCATGATGTCAAGTTCACCTATGAAGCGATCATGGATCCGAAGAACCTCTCTCCTCGACTCTCGGACTATGAACCGGTGAAGGAGGTAGAGGTTGTTGATCCCCTCACCGTCCGCATCGTTTACAAAAGACTTTATTCCCCTGCTCTTGGAACGTGGGTCATGGGAATTCTCCCCGAGCATCTTCTGAACGAAGAGATCCTAAGGAAGGAGGCCGTCCAATCCGGGAAGGATCCGGAAAAATTTTCCATGCGTCAGAGTCGCTTCAATCGTCACCCTATTGGATGCGGCCCTTTTGTCTTTCGTGAATGGAAGACGGATCAATACATTAAGTTGAATCGCTATGATGGCTACTGGGAGGGCCCCCCAAACTACAAACAATATATCTATCGCATCGTTCCCGATCCTCTGACCCAAGAGATGGAGTTCTATGCAGGCACGGTGGATGCATACGATGTTCTACCCCATCAGGTCAAACGGTTAAAACAGGATCCAACTTATCAGAGTTTCTCAGGCCTCTCCTTCGGCTACACCTACATCGGTTATAACATGCGACGGGAACCGTTCAATGACCCACGAGTCCGCCACGCCCTCGGCATGGCCATTGACGTGGACAAGATCATCAAATATGTCCTTTTTGGACAGGGAGAGCGGATTACCGGGCCCTTCGTCAAACAAACGGATTACTATCATCAACAGATCAAACCCATTCCCTATGATCCCCAAGGGGCCCTCAAGCTTTTAGAAGAGGCGGGTTGGAGGCGTAACAAGGAGGGCTGGCTTGTGAAGGAGGGGAAACGATTCCAGTTCACCCTTATCACCAATAGTGGCAATTCCCTTCGTAAAGCCATCCTGACCATTGCTCAGGATGAGTGGAAACAGATTGGCATCGATGTCCGCACGGATCTTTTAGAATGGACTGTCTTCATCCAGGAACGGGTCAATAAATTAGATTTTGATGCATTGATCCTGGGATGGGGCATGGGGATCGAACCAGATCTTTACCAGATCTGGCACTCTAGCCAGACGAATCCTTATCAACTCAATTTTGTGGGATTCAAGAACGAGGCAGCGGACGATCTCATCATCAAGATCAGGCAGGAATACGATCATGACCAGCAGGTAGTGTATTGTCACCGACTCCACGAGATCATTGCCAAGGAACAGCCCTATACCTTTCTCTACATTGGCAAATGGACGGCTGTCTTAGACAAAAAGATTGTGATCAAGGAAGTGAATGCCGAAGGAAAGGTGACCTACAAAAAGATAACGCCCACCCAAACAGGGAGCTTTAGGTTCTACTTTAATCGATGGATCAAGCTACCCGAAGCCCCCGTGTTCCGTGCAGAAGGATAGTCTATGTTGTCTTTCATCGCGAGGAGTAGTATTCAGAAGATCATCACCCTGTTTTTCGTCTCCGTGATCTCCTTCCTGGTCATTCACCTCGCCCCAGGCGAGCCGAGCCAAGTGGACCCACTCAATCCCAAGTTCACGCGGGAGATGGTGGAAAGATTCCGTCAGCAGTTTTATCTCGATCAACCCCTTTACATTCAATATACCTATTTTTATCGTGACCTTTTCACAGGAAAGACGGTCTCCTGGAAGGACAACCAACCGGTCCTCAAAAAGATATGGGAGCGGTTCAGGAACAGTCTCTGGCTCTTTGTGGTGGGAACTATTTTGACCTGGACCCTCTCCTTCCCTATCGGGATCCGGTCAGCCATTTTCCGGGGAGGACTGTATGATCGGAGCGCCACGTTTTTTTCCTATCTCCTGATCTCCATCCCCGGTTTCTTTTTCGCCTACATTCTGATCATACTCGTCGTGAGCACTTTTCACGTCCCAGTGATCGATATGGAGACGTTCGGATTGGGAGATCTTCCATGGTATCGGTGGCTCATGGACAGAGTCTGGCACCTCCTTCTTCCCTCCCTTCTCGGTGCTACCGGCGGCATTGCTGTCCTGTCACGATACGTCAGGAGCCAGATGATGGAGGTGGAAAGTCAGGATTACGTCCGGACTGCCCGGGCGAAAGGTGTTCCAAAAGAACAGGTTCACTATAAGCACGCTCTTCGGAATGCCCTCTTACCTTTTGTCACCATGTTTGGTCTCATTCTGCCGGGTCTGATCGGAGGGTCCGTGATCATCGAGTCCATCTTCGCATGGCCTGGAATGGGGCGAATGGCCTATGAAGCCATTCTGGCCAGAGACTATCCGATTGTCCTGACTGTCAATTTCATCTCTGCGGTGCTGGTCCTGATCGGCACTTTTATCTCTGACGTGCTTTACATGGTGGTGGATCCGAGGATACGATTGTGACGAAGGTCAATACGGAAAATCTTCTTCAAAAAACAGTCATGGAAAGTCCCCTTGCGCCCAAAGAATCCCGTTGGCGAGAGGGTTGGCGGCTTCTCAAGCAAAACAGACTTGCCTTTATAGGTCTTGTCATCTTTGTTCTTTTCTTCCTCACCGCCCTGGCGGGGCTCTTCCTCACCTCCGGGACGAAGCCTGTGTTTGATCCGGCTATTGTGCGGTTGGAGGAAAAATTGCGACCCCCCCTCTCCAATCCTAAATTGGAGATTTTGGGTTCTGACAGGATTCCCCGATTGGGGATCTATCTCTTCGGCACAGATGATCTGGGACGAGACATATTTTCAAGGATGATGCAGGGGGCATGGGTATCTCTGACGGTCGGGTTCGTGGCCGTGGGAATAGCAGTGCTCATCGGCATCTTATTAGGGGGCATTTCAGGTTATTATGGACAGAACTCGATGAGGGTAGACCAAATTTTTTTGGGGGCAGTTTTATTTCTGGGCGGAGGTTTGCTTGTGGCTGGAATTACCTTCCTTGGAGGTGTCTTTCTGGTCTCCGGGGTTATCATCCTGGTTTTCTTCCAATGGTTGAAGAAAAGGGAAAGCGAGTGGGTTGAAACTATAAGGGCAAGGCTTCTTGGGATGCGAGCCATTTCCGTAGATACGCTCATCATGCGATTTGTTGACATTATGTTGTGCTTCCCGAGCTTTTTTCTAATCTTGACCGTTGTGGCGCTCCTTCCGGCAAGCATTTACAACATCATGATTGTGATTGGCCTGACGAGCTGGATGGGTACGACGCGGTTTGTCCGGGCAGAGTTTCTATCCCTCAGGGACCAGGATTTTGTGACGGCTGCCCGCGCCCTTGGCGTTAGCAATTGGCGGATTATCTTTCGACACATGATCCCCAATGCCATTGCCCCCGTGCTTGTTTCAGCCACCATTGGCATTGCCACTGCAATTTTAACCGAGGCAGGCCTAAGTTTTCTTGGGTTTGGTGTACCGCCTCCGCACGCCACCTGGGGAAACATTCTTTCCGATGGCAAGAATTTCATCTTCGATGCCCCTTGGCTGACCTTCATTCCAGGAGTCGCGATCCTGATAGTCGTACTCTCCTTTAATCTGTTCGGTGAAGGGCTACGGGATATTATCAATCCAAGACTCAGAGAACGATTGTGATGCTTTCCATTCAGGACTTAAAGGTCTATTTCTTCAGTGACAGCCGAGTCGCTCGTGCCTTGGACGGTGTGAGCTATGAGGCCCATAAAGGGGAAACGGTCTGCCTGGTCGGAGAGTCCGGCTGTGGAAAGACGGTGTCAGCCCTAACCATTTTAAGAATTCTCCCACAGCCACCGGGTAGGATCATGGGTGGCAAGGTGCTGTTCGATGGCCAGAACCTTTTAGACCTTGATGAAGAGGAGATGCAGAGTATCCGTGGCAAGCGCATTGCCATGATCTTCCAAGAGCCCATGACCTCTCTCAACCCTGTGTTTACGATCGAAGAGCAGATTGAAGAGGCCATTTTAGTTCATGAGAAAGTGGACATAGAAGAGGCGCGGCAGAGGTGTATCCAACTTCTCAGAGACGTGGGGATCCCGTCGCCCGAGGAGCGCTTGAGAGATTATCCTCATCAACTGAGCGGTGGGCAGAGACAGCGCGTCATGATTGCGATGGCCCTGGCATGCAATCCCGAACTCGTCATCGCCGATGAACCAACCACTGCCCTCGATGTGACCATTCAGGCACAAATACTCAATCTGTTTCGTGAGTTAAAGCAAAAACGGGAGATGTCCCTCCTCTACATCACTCACGATCTCGGAGTCGTTGCAAACATTGCGGATCGCGTCTATGTGATGTATGCGGGGGTGATCGCAGAACAGGGAGAAGTCGCTCATATCTTCCGTAACCCCCGGCACCCATACACCCAGGGCCTTTTGGCATCCCTTCCCACCCGCGTCAAGCGGGGCAAGACACTTCATAGCATTCCGGGAACAGTCCCCAACCCTGCTTATAAGCCGGAGGGATGTCCTTTTCATCCCAGGTGTCCCTTTGTCATCGAGACCTGCCGAGTCCGATTTCCGGAGATGTGCGATTACGGAGGCGGGCATTTGAGTCGATGCCCTGTGCTTTATGAACGATAGAAGCCCTATGATAGAAAAGACCAACTTCCGAGACGGTCCCCTCCTCAAGGTCGAGGGGCTCAGAAAGTATTTCCCCGTACGCAGAGGTTTCCTGCAGAGGATCAAAGGATATATCAAGGCGGTGGATGGTGTGGACGTCGATATCTTTCGGGGTAAGACGCTGGGCCTTGTGGGAGAGAGTGGGTGTGGTAAATCCACGATCGGTCGGCTTATCTTGAAGCTTCTGGAGCTTGACGAGGGAAGGATTCTTTATAAAGGACAAGATATCAGCGGGCTGACCCAGGATGAAGTGAAGCCATTACGGAAAGAGATACAGATCATCTTTCAAGACCCTTTTGGCTCACTCAATCCCCGGATGACCGTTGGCCAATCCATTGCAGAGGGGCTTCGTACCCTTGGCGTCAGGAGCCATGGTGAAAGAAAAATCAGAGTCAGTCAACTCTTGGAAATGGTTGGAATCGCACCCGAGGCAGCGGACTTCTATCCCCATGAATTCAGCGGCGGTCAGAGACAAAGGATTGGGATCGCTCGCGCCTTGAGCGTTGAGCCCTCATTGATCGTATGCGACGAACCTGTCTCAGCGCTCGATGTATCCATACAGTCCCAGATCATCAATCTTCTTAAAGGATTGCAAAATAGGTTGGGTTTGTGTTATCTCTTCATCTCCCACGACTTGAATGTGATCGGTTACATCAGCGATACCGTGGCAGTGATGTACCTGGGCCACATCATGGAGTACGCCACGGCGGATGAACTTTACGATCATCCACTCCATCCTTATACATTGGCATTGCTTTCAGCCGTGCCTTCCTCCGATCCGGATCACCGCCGTGAACAACATGTACTCATGGGTGATGTCCCGAGCGCATTTAATCCCCCTCCAGGGTGTAAGTTCCAGGAGAGATGTCCCTTGGTGGAGGATCGGTGCCGAAAAAAGGAGATTGAAATCTATCAGGTCAACCAGGAACACAAGGTGCGATGTTGGAAGGTCGTTTGAGATTTTTCCTTCGTAAATCTGCGCTATGCACCATGCTATTTTTACCGGCTGGTTACCAAGACATTGAAGCCCATCTGGGAAAGTTTCTCGGCGATGGCCAGAGCGGCTTCTCTCGTTTCGAATTGCCCCACTCTCACCCGATGATATTTCTGGGTCACGGTTTCCACGATGGCTACATAAACGTTCTCAAAACTTTTTCGGAGCTGTTCGGCTAATCTCTGGGCATTGGTTTCATCGGCGAAGGAGCCCACCTGGAGAGTGAATCGCTGAACGGGTTCGATCCCAGGATTGATGACCTCCACTTTGACCAAGGCCGTTCCCTTTGCCCACATCCCGAGCATCTGGGCCGCTGCATAAGAGACATCAATAATTCTATCCTTCACAAAAGGACCCCGATCATTGACTTTTAACTCAAGAGATCTTCCATTTTCTAAGTTGGTTACCATTACGATAGTGCCCAGAGGGAGGGTATTGTGGGCGCAGGTGAGTTGATACATATCATAGATCTCGCCGCTCGAAGTGGGTCTTCCATGAAACTCCCCCCCATACCAGGAGGCCACTCCATGTTGAACCTCGTAAGTCTCCATCTTCACACCCTCTTTCTTCACTTCTCGTTTTTCAGGGGTAGGAGTACTTCTATCCATCGCAACATGTCTGGGCCCACAAGCGACTATTAGAAAAAAGAGGACTAACAAAAAAAATCTCCACATTTCGCTTTATGCTCCTTGGAAGTATGGTAAAAAACCATGAGGCGACTTAATTAATAAAGTTTTAGAATTATACCGGAAAAATCTATTGATTTCAAAGACTTTTCAATAAAAAGTTCGTTGACAAGCCCCCTTTACCCACTGTAATATGACAACATATTATAGAATAAGCTTAAAAAATAAGTTCGGAGGAAGAGAAAATGCAGACAAACTTTTTGGAGGAACTCGTCGCCGAATGGCTCGAATACAAGGGGTACATCGTGAAAAGGAACGAGCGTGTCGGACGGCGTGCGGCAGGTGGTCACGAGGGTGAATTGGATGTCGTGGCCTTCAATCCCAAGACAAATCACCTGATCCACGTCGAGACTTCCACCGATGCGGATTCTTGGGCCGGCAGAATCCGAAAGTGGAAAAAGATCAAAGAGGAAGGCAAGTTTCTCCGCGTCATCTTACTTCCAGATGGAGAAACGGTTCATAATGCTTTTTTTGATAGGGGTTTCAAGGGAGAAGAGAAATGAAAATAAAATATTTTTCAGATACTGACACGGCCCTGGTAGAGTTTTCCGACCTCGAAGTTGCCGAGACCAAAGAGATCAATGAGAATATCTACATCGACCTCGATACTTCAGGCAATTTGGTCGCCATGACGATTGAGCATGCCCGGAAACAAGCAAGTCTCCCCCATCTGTCTTATGAGCAGATAGAAGAGAAATCGCCTAACAAGGCATTCCAGCGGACGGCCAAGAGCCGCCGCTGATTTCTGTCGTTATGTCAAATCGCATATCATTATTATTTTAAATACTACACCATTATGCTATTATAATTTTAAAGAACGGTGAGAAATGTGAGGTGAGGAAATGGAAACTAAATTAAAAATGGTTTATTGGAAAGGAGAAAAGTTTTGGGTGGGAAAGCTTCTTGAATATCCTGACATAATGACCCAAGGTAAGACCCTGAAAGAACTTGAGGAAAATATGAAAGAGGCTTACATGCTTATGACAATGGAAGACGTTCCGGAAGAGCATAAAGTTAAAGAGCTTACCCTTGCGGTATGAAGAGAAAGGACCTTATCAAACAAATTATCTCAGTCGGATGTGTTCTCCTGAGACATGGTCAGCGACACGACCTTTACTTAAATCCTAAAACTGGTAAAAAACAACCCGTGCCACGGCATAATGAAATAGACGAAACCCTCGCCCGACACATCATAAAGATATTGACATAACCAAGTCCTTCCAGCGGACCGCCAAAAGCATCGCTTTTGCCGTTCGCTGAAGTCAAGCTTAGTAAAGTATGCAACACCTTTTCTAAGGCCCGAGAGATTTTCTATGGACCGAAACCTCTCCTTCTTGAGTTTGAAGCCCAAGGTACCCTTTTGGCAACTCCTGTCTCCCTTCGATTAAGATCTCGCTGAGTTTGAAATGCTTCTTCAGCTTTAAAATATTTTCATTTCTCTGGCCCCGTAGATTCGAAACTTCCTTGGGGTGACATAGGAATAAAACTCTGCCTATTTTTTGAGAAGCACGGAGAAGAGAAGTTGCCATATCAAAAAAGATGGACGAGTCGACGAGTTGGTGAAGTGCAGGGTGGTAGGGCCCTGCGAGATAATCTCTTTCCAATTCCTGGGTGGGCTGAAGACCAATGCGAGCTACTCGAATGGATGAATTTTCTAACTTGAGAATGCCTTTCTTAAGCCATTGAATCGCTTCCTCTAACGGCAGGGGAGAATATTCTTCATCTCTCCACAGGGTTTCAAGGGGAGCGCCTTTGAGTACGAGGGTGGGATGGATCCTGACAAAATCAGGTTTGAGTTCAATGACCCGATCCAGCGTTTGGAGAAAACGATCGAAGGAATCCCCCGGAAGACCGATCATCAACTGAAGCCCCACCTCGAAGCCCTGTTGTATTAAACGTCGAATAGCATCCACTGTATCTTCTACACAATGTCCTCTCCTGGAGAGGAAGAGGACTTCACCAATCATGGATTGCACTCCAATCTCTACAGTCTTCACGCCATATTCTTTGAGCAGGGAGAGAATCTCTTCATCCAGGGCGTCGGGTCGAGTAGAAATCCGAATAGAATCGATCAGACCGGAAGCCATGGAAGGCTGGACTGTTTTCAAATACCGGACTTGACTCTCCTTAGGGATTGCAGTGAAACTTCCGCCGTAGAAAGCAATCTGTTTTTCCCTATTTTTCTTATTGTAAGGAATCCCAATGATCGAGATTTCAATAGAGTTTCTGACGGAGGAAGGAGAGGGAAGCCCTTGAGAAGCTGCTTTCTGATTACAGAAGAGACAACGCTCACGGCAACCCAGATTGGGCAGAAAGATTGGAATGATCAATGGAGCCATGGCTGACGTTATAAATTGATAATCACCAAATTCCAAGCACCAAGCATCAAATAATAACCAACAGTCAAATTCAAATACCCAAACATTGTTTGGTTATTGATCATTGGGATTACCTTTATTTGGAATTTGGGATTTGGCTCTTGTTACTTAAATTCTCTAAGGCATTTTTTGCAGCGTCTTGTTCCGCCTCTTTTTTGCTTTTTCCCCATCCCAGACCTCTCACCTCCCCGGCAATCGCCACAGATGCTTGAAACTGCTTATCATGGTCTGGCCCTGACTCTTTCAATACTCGATATTGAGGCGATTGCCGATGAGATTGTTGGGAATAGATTTGTAGAAGGCTTTTAAAATCATCAAATAGTACAGATGGGGTTTTTGTTTGGAGATAGGGTTCAAAATGTTGTTGGATGATCTCAAGCGCCCGATTAAATCCCGAATCCATGAAGATGGCTCCGATCATGGCTTCATAGGCGTCCGCCAAGATGGAGAATTTTTCCATCCCTTTGTTTAACTGTTGGCTTTTTCCAAGGAGGAGGTAGCCTTCGAACTGAAGTTCTTTAAAAAGGGCGGCCAGGGAGCTTCTTTTGACCAATTGGGATCTCATCATGGAGAGTGTCCCTTCATGAGCGTCAGGAAATTTATTGAGGAGGAGGTGACTGACGGCGAGATTCAGGACGGAATCTCCAAGAAATTCTAAAACCTCATTGGCTACCTTTTCCGGATGATTGGTTTCATAAATATATGACTTATGCGTGAGGGCCTGATCGAGCCATTTGATCTCTTTGAAACGATGCCCCAAACGCCCTTCCAATTCTTTTAAAGTGGCCACCCTCTCTTCGTCCACACTATTTCTCCATAATTTTTCCGATCACAGATTTTTCAGTCAATTCGGTTACCCTAACGGTCCATTCCCGATTGACCCAATCCTCATATTCTTTGGCTCCGTTTTGATTGTTGAGAAGGACAGGGATGTAGTTCCGGGAAAGGCCTTTCCATCTCCCAGTTCCTGTTTCTCTTCGGTCCTCTATGAGGACACTTAGCTCCTGGTTGAGAAACCGGTGGTAATAAGTCTGACGTTTCTGTTTCCCCAACTCTCTCATGATCGTAGCTCTTTTCTTGATCTCTTTATCATTCACCCTTTGAGGAAATTGGTAAGCAGGGGTTCCTTTTCTTCGAGAAAAGGGAAAGACGTGAAGATAAGAGAAAGGGAGAGATTCCACTAATTCATAGGTATGTATAAAACTCTCTTCTGTCTCCCCCGGAAATCCTACGATCACATCTGCCCCGATGGAGAGATTTGGGATTCTCAGGAGGAGTTCTTGGATGAGCTTGGAGAGAAAAGAACGGTCATAGTCTCTGTTCATCTTTTTCAATATCTCATCGTCTCCACTCTGGATAGAAATGTGAAGGTGGGGGCAGATCTTTCTCGATTGAGAGAGAGCGGAAATGAGTTCTGGCGAGAAATCCCCTGGCTCAATGGAACTGAGTCGAATCCGATCAGGTGTTTCTTCTCTCTCCAATTCTTCCAATAGTTTTTTCAAAGGGAAGGGAGAGTGGAGGTCCAATCCATAGGCACCCAGGTGAATGCCTGTAAGTACCACTTCTTTAAATCCCTTCTCTTTGATCATCTTCAGATTTTCTAACACCCTTTCCGGCGGGAGGCTCCTCGATGGGCCTCTCGCATAAGGGACGATACAATAGGAACAACGGGCATTACATCCGTCCTGAATTTTTAAGAAGGCCCGTGTGTGACGGTGAAAAGAATGAAGGGGGATTTCAGAAAAGAGTCTTTCCTTCTGAATATCATCCACTTGAACGTTTGGAGATTCGCCTCTTTGCATTACAGAGAGAAGGGTGGGAATCTGGTTTTT
>Ga0209164_1001660_pt1 | contig 27262 bp, 26 predicted proteins | sample MTBNYHSulfiMetaG_FD_187458 | JGI IMG/M metagenome (GOLD analysis project Ga0209164, IMG submission 187458) | Enrichment culture microbial communities from rom New York Harbor, USA that are MTBE-degrading - MTBE-NYH (New York Harbor Sulfidogenic)... | ecosystem: Environmental > Aquatic > Marine >... | reverse complement strand
TTCTGCGACAGGATCCAAGACCGCGTCCCGGGCAGCTACGCCGCACGCCGCGCCGACCGATGGGACACGCCCGACCACGAAGTGCGCATCGGACGCTGGCGCACCAATCTCACCCCGGAAGAGCAACTCGCCGTCGAGAGCCTCACCGCGACGGCACGACGTCGGCTCGGCTACGAGGTCGACCCGGCGACCGAGACGGCAGACACCGCCGGCCCGCCCCGGGCCTAAGCCGCCTCAGCGCCGCAAGCCGGCGCGCAGGGCTTCGCGATGGTCGTCGGCGATCTCCCGGGCGCGCACCTGAGCGGCGAACAGCAACCCCATCAGAGATCCGACTCCGGTAACGACGGCGGTAACGGCGAGCATCGGCTCCATTATCCGCTCATCGTCCGCGAAGCCCGGGAGATTGAGCCCCCCGGCTGAGACCCTCCTCAGCCGGCACCCAGTTCCTCACGCACCAAGCGGTTGACCAGGGCCCCGTCTATCGGGCCGGCGGCCGCCTTCATGACCTGGCCGATGACCCGGCCCGCCATCTTGGGATCGGCGGCCCCCAGCTCGGCAATGACGGCGCGCACGAGTTCTCGGGTAGCCGCCTCGTCGAGCGTCCGCGGCTGCCAGCGCCCCAGGTACTCGATCTCCCAAGCCAGCTTCTCGGCCTGGGGGCGACCGCGCTCCCCGGCTGCTTCGAACTCCAGTCGGGCCTTTTCCATCTTCTTGCAGTAGGCGGAGATGACCCGCTGGTAGAGGGCATCGTCCACTTCTCCGCGGAAGCCCGGTTCGGTGCGGGCCCGAGCCACCTCGGTCTCCACCTGGCGGATGACATCCATCCGCCTGCGGTCGCGAGCCCGAATTGCGTCCTTCAATTCTGCAGCGAGTTCTTCGTGAATGGCCATGGCCTCTTCAGAGTACTCGGCTCGTCGGCCGGGTGACCTTCCTGGGAAGCGCTTTCAGAAGAACGGTTGACGAGTCTGCGCCTCGGCCCTATCTTGTGTACGGCCTGCTTGTGAACCACTTCACATACCAAGCCTGAACACAGAGAAAAGAACCGGATCTTGATGACCCTCACCATTACCGACTGGCGGGACACCGCCGCTTGCCGCGATTCCGAACCCAACCTCTTCTTCCCCATCGGCTCCACCGGGCCGGCCGTGGATCAGATCGAGGCCGCCAAGGCCATCTGCGCCGAATGCGCCGTCCGCGAGGAGTGCCTGACCTACGCGCTGGAGACCAACCAGGAGGCCGGGGTCTGGGGAGGCTACGCCGAGGATGAGCGTCGCCGGCTGCGCAAGCGCTGGCTCGCCGAGCGGCGCCGTCGCGCCAGCTAGGACCCCGCCTCTCCCCCCGGGGCCGCCCCGGGGTAACTCACTCTTTCCCGAAACCGACGCGCGTCGCCTTCTCGGCCTCGACGTCCACATAGGCGATCTTGTCCACCACCAGCCCGTGGCGATGCCCGTCTTCGTCCACGATCCAGAGGAGCTTCTCGCCCTCCTCGACGGCACGCTGGAAAGAGCCGATCACATCTTCCGCATCGGCCACGTCGAGGTCGAGTTCCCGCACCGTCATGGTCATCCCGATCCTCACCCGCATCCCCGCCTCCTCGACTACTCGACCGTCAGCTCCGGGCGCCGCCGGACTCGAGGCCGGATCGCCGCCAGCCGCTCGGCAATCGCCCCGAAAGCCTCTGCCGCCTCGGAGTCGGGGGCGGCGACGGCCGCCGGCTCGCCTCGGTCGGCTCCGGCGCGCAGCGCCGGCACCAGGGGCACCCTACCCAGCAGCGGCACCCCCAGCTCGTCGGCCAGGGCTTGGCCCCCTCCGGCTCCGAAGATCTCGTAGCGGCGCCCATCGTCGCCGGTGAACCACGACATGTTCTCTACCACTCCGGCCACTTCTTGCTCCATCTTCGTGGCCATGAGAGCAGCGCGCCGCGCCACCCGCTGCGCCGTAGGTTGCGGCGTGGTGACCACCACGGTCAGGGCCCCGGGCACGAACTGCGACAGCGAGATGGGCACGTCCCCGGTGCCCGGGGGCAGGTCGAGGAGCAGGAACTCCGGCTCATCCCAGAACACCTCGTCCAGGAACTGCTCCAAGGCCTTGTGCAACATCGGCCCCCGCCAGATCACCGCCTGGTCGGGAGGGACGAAGAAGTCCATGGAGATAACCCGGACCCCGTGTGCCGCCGCCGGCAGAATGAGGCCGCCGACCACCGCCGGCGGCTCGTGGATTCCGAGCATCCGGGGAATGGAGAAGCCCCAGACGTCGGCATCGAGCACCGCCACGTCGTGCCCGGCCCGGGCCAGAGCGACGGCGGTATTCGTCGTCACCGAGGACTTGCCCACCCCGCCCTTCCCCGACGAGATGCTGATCACCTGGGTGCGCGAGCCGGGGCTGCCCGGGCGCGGGGGGCGGCCCGCCTTGAGGCGCTCGGCCAGGGCATCCAACTCGGCCGCGTCCATGGGCCGCGCCACCACCTCAGCCTCGGCTGCTCCGGCCCCTCGCGCCGCGCTCGCCACGGCCGACTCGACGGCACCCGGGGGCTCGACGCCCTCGGGGAAAAGGAGTTCCACCCGCACCGATTCGCCGGCCGCGGGGGAAACGGCGGTGATCAAACCCAACTGGTCGAGGGTACGGCGCAGCCGGGGCGAGGTCTGCGCCCCGACGGCGTTACGAACGACATCCAGATCCACGATGAGGCTCCCGGGAGGGGGGACCCGCCGGAGACTAGCGACGCCGTTCCCCCTACCCTCCGACCATGGCAGTAGCCGACTTCGACCGCGCCCTGAGTCGCCTCACCGGGGCCCTGGGGGATCCCACGCGGCGCACCATCTACCTGACCGTCCGCGAGTCGGAGGAGCCGGTCACCGCCGCCCGCATCGCCGACCTTTTCGACATCCACCCCAACGTCGCCCGCCATCATCTCGACCGTCTCGTGGCCGACGGCTACCTCCGCGTGGCCGACCGGCCGGCCGAGCGTCCCGCCGGGGTGGGCCGGCCCCCTCGGATCTTCGAAGCCACCGAGGCCGACATCTCCGTGGGCTACCCGGTCCGCCGCCACGACCTCCTGGCCGAGCTCCTGGTGCGCGTGGTGGAACGGGTCGCCCCGGAGGATGGGCCGCGGGTAGCCGAGGAGGTCGGGCGGGCCTACGGCGAGGAGCTCGCCGCTGCCATCGGGCTCCCCAGCGAGACGGGGTTCGCCGCAGCCCTAGAGGCGGTGGCCCGCACCCTCACCGGCGCCGGCTTCGAGATAACCGCCGATGCCGCTTCGGGCCGGCTGGTCACCGGCACCTGCCCCTTCGGGCGCACCGCCGCCGAACATCCCGAAGTGGTGTGCCGCCTCGACTTGGGCATCGTGAAGGGCCTCATGGCCGCCGCCGGCGAGCCGGCGGAGAAGGTGGTGATCACCCCCCGTCAGCGGCCCGCCCGCCCCTGCACCACCCCCTGATCGGGCCGCCCGGCCCCGTTATCCTCCCCCCGCCCCCTGCACGGAGCTGACACCCCCAATGGCCACCGACCGCTTCCACGCCCGCCGCGAGATCGCCACCCCTCTGGGCCGGCGCACCATCTTCCACCTGGGAGCACTCGACGCCGACCTCTCCCGCGTTCCCTACTCGGTACGGGTGCTCCTCGAGGGGGCACTGCGCCATCACGACGGGGCAATCGTGGACGACGCCCAGGTGCTCGGCCTGGCCGGCTACGACGCCGCCGCCGTCCCCGAGGCCGAGGTCGCCTTCCGTCCCGGGCGGGTGATACTGCAGGATTTCACCGGGGTACCGGCCGTGGCCGACCTGGCGGCGATGCGCTCGGCCATCGTCCGCCTCACCGGGAAGCCGGAGGCCGCCGAGCGGGTGAACCCCTTGGTCCCTGCCGATCTGGTCATCGACCACTCGGTGCAGGTCGACGCCTTCGCCTCCCCCCTGGCGCTCGAAATCAACAGCCGGCGCGAGTTCTCCCGCAACCAGGAGCGCTACCGCTTCCTCAAGTGGGGGCAAGGCGCCTTCGGCAGCCTGCGCGTCGTGCCTCCCGCCACCGGCATCGTCCACCAGGTGAACCTCGAGTACCTGGCCGGCGTGGTATGGGACGATGGCGACACCCTCTACCCGGACACCCTGGTAGGCACCGACTCCCATACCACCATGGTCAACGGCCTCGGGGTGCTGGGCTGGGGAGTGGGCGGCATCGAGGCCGAAGCCGCCATGGTGGGCCAGCCGATCTCGATGCTGCTCCCCGAGGTGGTCGGGGTGCGCCTCAGCGGGAGCCTTCCCGCCGGCTCCACGGCAACCGATCTGGTGCTGCGCGTCACCGAGATCCTTCGCCGCCACGGTGTGGTGGGCCGCTTCGTGGAGTTCTGCGGCCCGGGCCTGGACAAGATGCCGGTTGCCGACCGGGCCACCATCGCCAACATGTGCCCGGAGTACGGGGCCACCGTCGGCTTCTTCCCCGTCGACGAGCAGACCCTGGCCTACCTCCACCTCACCGGACGCGCCGAGGCTCACATCGAAGCCGTCGAGCAGTACTGCCGCCTGCAGGGCCTGTGGCGGGACCCCTCCGCCGAGCCCGCCTACAGCGAGCTCGTCGAGATCGACCTGAGCGGAGTCGTCCCTTCCCTGGCAGGGCCCCGCCGCCCGCAGGACCGGGTGGACCTCGATTCGGTGCAGGAATCGTGGCGAGCCGAACTGGCGCAATCCTTCAAGGCCGACCCGGAGCGGCGCGCCCTGGTGGAGCACGATGGCTCCTCCTACGAGCTCACCCACGGGAGTGTGGTGATCGCCGCCATCACCTCCTGCACCAACACCTCCAACCCCGACGTGATGGTGGCCGCCGGGCTGGTGGCCCGCCGGGCGCGCCGCCGCGGGCTCACCCCGCCGCCCTGGGTGAAGACCTCCTTCGCCCCCGGCTCCCGCGTGGTGACCCGCTACCTGGCCGAGTCCGGCCTCCTGGAGGATCTCGAAGCCCTCGGCTTCCACGTGGTGGGCTACGGCTGCACCACCTGCATCGGGAACTCGGGCCCGCTCCCCGAGCCGGTGTCCGCCGCCGTCCGCGCTCACGACCTCGTGGCCGCCGCCGTGCTCTCGGGGAACCGCAACTTCGAGGGCCGCATCTCCCCCGACGTCCGCGCCAACTACCTGGCCTCGCCCCCTCTGGTGGTGGCTTACGCCCTCGCCGGGACGGTGGACCGGGATCTCACCCGCGACCCCCTGGGATACGACCGGGAAGGCCGGCCGGTCTTCCTGCGCGACCTGTGGCCGACCCGGGAAGAGATCGCCGTGGTGGTGAGCGACTCGCTCTCCGCGGCCCAGTTCCGCGAGCAATACGCCGCCGTCTTCACCGGTGCCGCCGAGTGGCAGGAGATCGAGGCACCCTCCGGTGATCTCTACGCGTGGGAAGCAGACAGCACCTACATCCAGGAGCCTCCGTTCTTCGCCGGCCTCGCCGCCGATTCCCGGCCGCTGGCTCCCATCCGTGGGGCGAGGGCCTTGCTTTCCCTGGGCGACTCGGTGACTACCGACCACATCAGCCCCGCCGGGTCCATCCATCCCGACTCCCCCGCCGGCCGCTACCTGATCTCCCGAGGAGTGGCCCCGGCCGACTTCAACTCCTACGGGTCACGGCGGGGCAACGATCGGGTGATGGTGCGGGGCACCTTTGCCAACACCCGTATCCGTAACCGCCTGGCCCCGGGGACCGAAGGAGGCTTCACCACCGACTTCACCGACGGAGCGGTCAAGCCCGTGTTCGACGCCGCGGAGTCCTACCGCCGGGAGGGGACCCCCCTGGTCGTCCTCGCCGGAAGGGACTACGGCATGGGCTCCTCGCGGGACTGGGCCGCCAAGGGGCCCTACCTGCTCGGGGTGCGGGCGGTGCTGGCGGAGTCCTTCGAGCGCATCCACCGCTCCAACCTGGTGATGATGGGCATCCTCCCCCTCACCTATCCCGAGGGAGCCACCGCCGCTTCTCTGGGTATCGAGGGCACCGAGGTCTTCGACATCGCCCTCGACGACGGCCTGCAGCCCCGGGGCACCGTAACGGTCACCGCCCGCCGGGCCGGTGGCGCCTCCGTGGAGGTCTCCGCCACCGCGCGAGTGGACACCCCCATCGAAGTGGAGTACCTGCGCCACGGCGGGATCCTGGCGATGGTGCTGCGCCGCCTGGCGGCGGATGCCGCGTAGCGGCTCCTGCCTCCCGCCGTGGGCCCCGGCCGGGGCCACAGCCGGGCTCGGCTCGGGGATCATCCCCAGCCGGGAACCGGCGCACCCGATGGCTCTACGCCGCCGTGACCCCGTGGCGCCGGTATCCGCTCGGATTCCCTAAGGTTCCACCCGCATGCCCCGAAACCAGGTTTCCCCCGCCCGCGGCTTCGGGCGCACTGCGCTTCTGATCTCGGCGGCCGCGCTGTGGCTCAGCGCCTGCGGCGCCTCCGGCCCCCAGTTGACCTCCACCGCCGCCGTCCCTGCCTCTTCCTCCTCGTCCTCCGCGGCGTCCTCCGCTACCTCCACGGATCTGGCCCCCGCCCCGGCCTTCCGGGTAACGCTCTTCGACGGCGAGGAGTTCGACCTGGCAACGCATTTGAGTCGCGACGGGCGGCCGGTGGTGCTGAACCTGTGGGCTTCGTGGTGCCCGCCCTGCCGGGAGGAGATGCCGCATTTCGACGCCGCGGCGCGCCGCCATCCCGAGGTGCTGTTCCTCGGAGTGGCGGTCCAGGACGATCCCGAGGATGCCGCCGCCGCCGCTCAGGAAATGGGTATCGCCTACCCGGTAGGCGCCGATGTCGAGGGCACGGTGGGCGGCGCTTTCCCCTACCCCGGGCTGCCCACCACCTTCCTAATCGGTACCGACGGCCTCCTCATCGGTGCGGTGTACGGGGGCCTGGGACCCGAGGATATCGAGGACCTGATCGCCCGCTACCTGCAGGGCTGACCGCCCGCTCAGACGCCGGCGCAGCCGCGCCGCTGCAGCACCCGGCGCAGGGCGGCCAGGATCTCCGGGTCGTAGTCGTAGGCCACCCCGCGATGCAGCACCTCGAGGGCATCAACCGGCTCCATGCCACCCCCTACGGCGTAGTCGTAAGCGGTGGCCACCTTCACCACCTTGGCGGCGGGAGCCAGGCCCGGGTTGCGGGACTCCCCCGGCCGGCGGTAGGGACGCGGGGAGTCGGCCACCACCGCCGCCACCGGCTGCAGCGTGGGCGCCTCGGCGATGATCGCCGCGCTCCATCGGGCCAGGTCGGTCGTGGTGTAGCCCCCACCCGCCGTCAAGGTGGGCCCGCCCAGGGCCACCCGCCCGATGTCGGCCAGGAGAGCAGCATCTTCGGCACGGCGGATCTCCCGCGGCGCCAGCCCCAGTTCCCCGCCGATCGCGACCGCGAGGTCGGCCGAGCGGGCGGCGTGGCCGGGCAGCGAGAAGCCTCCCGCCTCCGGCACCCGGCCCAGGGCACGTATGGTCTGACGGTGAGTGGCCGCCGCCGTCGCCAGGCGATGGGAGGCCAGGTAGACGAATCCGTAGGGCAGCCCGGCGAGGAGCAGCGCCCACGGCCCCAGCGCGGCGACGGTGAACCCGTAGAGGCTGCCGATGGCCGCCAGCATCAGGTAGATGGGCCACTCCCGCAGCGCGGCACGCCAGATCAGGCCGGCCGAGAAGCGGCGGCGGGTCTCGGTCCATCCGGTGCGCGCCGCCCCCGAGGCCAGATACCAAGCGGCGGTAGGGAGCAGGAGGATCGCCAGCTGCACCCAATCGTTGCCCTGGTGCGGCACCACGGCGTCCATCGCCCAGAACACCGCCAGGAAGGCAGCCGACCCGATCGCCTCGCCTGCCAGCACGTCGGCGGAGCGGCGATCGCCGAAACGCAGCCGGGCGACCAGCCAACCCAGGGGGAGGCCCAGCGCCGCGCCCCAGGCCAGGGGCGGGAGGGAGTGCCCCAAGGCAACGGCGGCGGCCACTGCCGGCCCGCCCGGCTGCAGACGTCCCTCGGCGGCGCGCAGCGGCACCAGATGAGCCACGGTGAAGGCACCGGCGACCAGCAGTGTGGACAGGACTTCACCGCGCGCCACGGCCAGGCCCAATCCCACTAGGGCCGCCGCCGTCGGAAGCACCGCTCGCCAGAAGAATCGCTCAGGCACGAAGGGCTCTCTCTTTGACCAGGCGGGCCACCTCGGCGGAGCTGGCATCGTCGGGCGACCCGTACACCTCGCCCCGCCGGGTGATCCCGGCGATCAGGGCCTCCACCACTTCCGCACCGAAGGCCTCCGCTCCGGCCCGCAACTGGGCGAAAGCGTGCTCCTGGGTGACCGCGACCCGGTAAGAACGGGTGCTGGTCATGGCATCGAAGGCATCGGCGGCGGCCAGCAGTCGCGCCTCGCGTGAGCCGCGGCCCCCGGCCGCCACCCGGTGGTACTCGTCGATGATCCGCAGGACCGGCGCCAGCACCTCGATCTCGGCGAGGAGGTTCTCCACCACGCGCATATGGCGCACCACGGCGCGTCCCTCGTCGGGGGTCAGGGGCTCGGCCTTGCGCAGCAACGAGGCCGGCACGGCCAGCTTGCCCACATCGTGCAGGAGCGCCGCCGACTGCAGCCGCTCCATCCGCTCCGGCCCCAGCCCCAGCTCCTGGCCGGCCACAGCGACGAAATGGGCTACCCGGTCGGTGTGCCCCCGGGTGTAGGAGTCGAGGGCCTCGACGGCCTTGACGAAGCCGTGGACGGTGTCGAGATGGGCCCGCCGCAGCCGGGCATAGGAGGCAAAGCCGATGTGGCCTCCCACGAAGGTGAGTCCCATCAGGGGCAGCACCACCGGGCCCGCCAGCAGGTAGGCCACCCCGCAGAGGCTGCCCAGAACGGCGAGCAGGGTCATGGCCAGGTGGTTGCCCAACAGCGCCGACCAGGGCTGCACCGGACGCTGCGGGTAGAGGCGGTGGGTCATGAATGCCACCAGGCGGTAGTTCGTCCAGTCGTAGACCAAGGCCGCCGGGATGGTGGCGGCCAGGACGCGCGTCAGGTCGCCTCGAGTGAGCGGCCCCGAGGGCAGCAGCAGCGCGAGGAGGCCGAGGCCCACCGTCGAGGAGAGCACCAACTGGCCGAAATTGGCCACCGGGAGAGTCCAGCGGCGCCGGGCGAAGTAGGAGGGGTGCAGCATCGCCAGAACGGCCATCGCCACCCCCGCGAGAACCCCAGCTTCGCGCCCCATCACAGGGACGGCGCCGAACGCGACCATGACGGCGGAACTGATGAGCAGGCTCTCACTCACCTCGACGGCGGAGTACTCGAGAGCGGCGTAAGCCGCGGCGAGGAGCACCCACAGCCACCAGGGGCTGGGCACCGACTGGTGAAACGCGAGTAGGGCCAGCGCCGCCGCGCCGGCGGCGCCCAACACTATCGCGGGGAGGGTGGTCCGGTCCCGTGCTCTTGTTCTCATGCTGGGTAGCGGGCCCCCGGGTCTCGGCCTAGCCGATCTTCCAGTTCATGGGAGGACCGGCAGGCTCCTCATCGGCCTCTCGTCGTTGACACGTTCGACCTTCCGGCTCACCTACCGACCCCCTTCTTCGGGGCTCGACGCCGGCGCTAATCCGGCGGCGGCGCTCCGCTTCGCTCTTCTATGGGGAATCAGTTCGTAGGTTGACCCGGGCGGCCCGTCTCCGGAACGGCCGACCGTGCGGGAAAAGCATCGGCAGGTCACCCGCCGACCTTCACCCCTCTTGCGTCGACCGTCCCTGCTACCCGGCCGGCACGGGGCCGGCCGCAGCCACTGTACCCCGCCGGGCGACTTCCTCCGGGCAGGGTCGGTAGACGCGCCGAGAGGAATGACAGAACGTTGCCGCGATGACTACGCTATGTGGTGGGGTTGCGTCGGGGAAGGCGGAGGCATGGACTACCGGGAACTCGAGGAGACTCTCGCCCGCCTGCCTTCGGTCAACGCGGTACGGGTGACCGGCGACCGCCACCGGGTGCGTGAAGTCCACGTGCTGGCCGCCCCCGACAAGGCGGCCAAGCAGGTGGTGCGTGACGTCCAGACCCTGGCCCTCGCCCGCTTCGGCATCGATCTCGACCGCCGCATCATCTCGGTGGTCCAGATCGGGCCCGACCGTATCCGCCCCGAGGAGGACCGCCCCGCCATCCTCGGCGTCCATGAGATCCCCGAGGGGGCCCGCACCACCGTGGCCGTTTCCCTGCGGTGGCACCGGGAGGAGTACACCGGCACCGCCACCGGGCCGGCGGCCGCCTCGGCCCGGCTGCGCCTGGTAGGCGAGGCGGCCCTGCGGGCGGTGGAGCGCATCGTCGGCGACGAGGCTCTCGCCCTCGATGCCGTCGGTGCCCCGGCGGTGGGCATGCGCCGGGTCATCGTCGTGGTGGTGCTCAGCACCGGGCCGCGGGGAGAGGCGGTGGTCGTGGGCTCCGCCCTCAGCCAGGGGGACGATGCCGAGGCCACGGTGCGCGCCGTGCTCGACGCCCTCAACCGGCGCATCGTCCGGCCCGACTGAGTCCGCTACCGTGCGCCGCAGATGGCGGCCACGGATTCCCCCTCCCCCCTTCGCATCTCTGCAGTGCGCACGACCGGCGCGTTGGCGGTGACCCCGCACTACCTGGCTACGACCGCGGCTCTCCACATCATGGCCGCCGGAGGCAATGCCGCCGATGCCGCCATCGCCGCCAACGCCGTGCAGGGCATGGTGGACCCGGCCACTTGCGGGCCGGGCGGGGACCTCTTCGCCCTGGTTCAGCGGCCGGGCACCGCCGCTCCCGAGGCGCTCAACGCCTCCGGACGGGGCGGCTCCGGCCTCGACCCCGCCGCCCTGCGGGCCGCCGGCCATCGCTCCATCCCGCGGCGCTCCCCCGCCGCGGTGACCGCCCCGGGATGCGTCGACGGCTGGCTGGCGCTGGCGGGCCGCTACGGCACCCGACCTCTCTCCACTCTGCTGAGCCCGGCCATCCGCCTGGGAGAGGAGGGCTTCCCCGTTTCCGCCGAATTGGCCGATGCCCTCGAGCGCCTGCACTCGTTGATCTCCTCTCAGGCCTCTGCCGACGAGCTCTACCCCGAGGGACGCCCGCCCCGGGCCGGCGCCCTGCTGCGCCGGCCCCGGCTCGCCGCCACCCTGCGTGCGGTGGCCGCCGCCGGCCGGGAGGCCCTGTACACGGGGCCGGTGGGAGCCGCCATCTGTTCCGCCACGAGCGGCATCCTCGGCCCGGCCGATCTGTCCCGGGAGCATGCCTCCTGGGTCGAGCCCATCGGCATCGACGTCTTCGCCCACCGGTTCTGGACCATCCCCCCCAACAGCCAGGGGTACCTGACCGGGGCGGCAACCTGGCTCTTGGAGCAGTGGGTCCAAGACCCGGACCCGGCTTCTCCCGACTTCCACCACGCGGTCATCGAGTGCTACCGGGCCGTGGCCCCAGAAGCCGACGACCTCGTGGCCGATCCCGACTACCTGCCGCTTCCCGCGGAGCACCTGCTCGACCCGGAGAGGCTGCGGCCCCGGCTGGCCACATTGCGCTCGGACCGCGCCGTGCCCCGCCCCATCTCCCGGCCCGACCCCGGCGACACCGCCTACCTGGCCGTCCTCGACGCCGCCGGCATGGGGGTATCGCTGATCCAATCCAACTACACGGGAATCGGCAGCGGCCTCTCGGCCGGCGGCACCGGCATCTGGCTCCACAACCGCGGGGCCGGCTTCTGCCTCCGGCCGGGGCACCCCAACGAGGCTGCCCCGGGCAAGCGTCCCCGGCACACCCTGTCTCCGACTCTGTGGACGCGCCGGGGAGACCCGGCCTTGCTGCTGGGCACGCGGGGCGGCTACCAGCAGCCCCAGTACCTGCTGCAGATGGCGGCCCTGCTGTTCGTGGCCGGGCTCGACCCGGAAGCCGCCCAAGAGCGGCCGCGCTGGCACATCGAGTCGGCCCCCGCCGACGGGAGCTCAGCCCTCGTCGCGGAATCCCGGATGCCGGAAGATCTCGTCGCCGGGCTTGTCGGCCGGGGGCACGCGGTGGACCGGGGCCCGGCTCTCTCCCCCGGCTGGGGCCCGGTCTCGGTCATCGCCGTCGCGCCGGACGGCACCCGCTCCGCCGCCGCCGACCCGCGAGTTGCGACGGCGCAAGCCGCCGCCCACTGAGGGCCGCACCGCGGCAGGCGCGCCTGCCGGGCCCGGGGCGGCCGGGGCAATGGCCAACTGCCGCAGCGCCTCCTCGGCTCGGAGCCGCGAGACCCTCCCCAGCCAGGCGAAGCCGATGGCGGCGGCCAGCAGCACCGCGGCGGCCACCACGCCGGCAATCCATCCCTTCGAGCCTCCTGGGATGGCCCCCGACTCGTCGAAGAGCGCCCGGCGCCAGCCCTCGTCGAGAGCCACCAGGCGTTCGGCATCGGGAGCGGCCAGGAAGGAAGCGCCCGCTACGTCGACGACGTACGCCGTGAAGTCCCCGGCTCCGCCGTAGCCGTACTCCGGCCGCCACAGGATTGGATCGGCCAGCGTGCTGACGCTCCACGGGAAGGGGGGCCAGGGCTCGCGCAGCCCGATCTGCTGGCGCAGGAAGATGTTGTGGATCGCCTCGGTAGTGCCTGCCAGGCGGCCCAGGTACCACCCGGTGACGTCGTCGGCGAAGGGCTGCGGGTAGGTTCCCCCGCCGGTGCGCCACAGGGCGATGTGGATCAAGCCGGCCTCGCCGGCGGCCCGCAGGTAGCGAGGCAGCCAGGCGGACACGGCCACCACCCCTTGCTCGCCGAAGGCCACGGCCCGCAGCGGGATGCTGGTGTCCCAGCCCAGGGCGGCGGCATCGACCGCAATCTCATCGGCGAACAAGCACACCTCCACCCCTTCGAGAGGGGTGATGTCGGCACCGAGCCACTCGACCACCTGGGAAAACTCGCCGGCGAAGCGCTCGGTCATCTCCCGGTTCAGGCCGGCGCCGCGCACCACTACCGGCCCCGCGGCCACGGCGGTGTCGAACTCGGTCTCGGGGAACACCGCGGCGCAGCCGGCGGCCTGCTGGGCGCCCGCCGAAGCACCCGGCAGTACTCCGGTGAGCACCACCAGGAAGAGCAGGGTGATGAGGGGCCTACGCATGGCGTTCTCCGGCAAAGGGCCTTTTATGGTACCGGGCCGGCCCCACTCGGCCGGCGGGCCCCGGTAGACTCACGGGTGGAGGCTCTCATGAGACGACTGCTGCGCTTCCTGCTGCTTCTCGGGGTTCTTGCCGCGTTGGCCATCCTGGCCGACCGGCTACGCCGTCGCCTGAGCACCCCGGTCAGGTTGGGCGGCCCCGGGGCCGACGAGGCCGTGCCGGAGCCCCTGCGGGAGGAGCCGCCTTCGGCCGACGACCTCGCCGAGGTCTGGGGCATTGGCCCCGTCTATCGCGGCCGCCTGGCCGAGGCGGGCATCACCACCTTCGCCGCCCTGGCCGCAGCCGACCCGGCCGCGGTAGTGGCGGCCACCGGAGTCCCCGAAGAGCGCGCCGCCCACTGGATCGCCCAGGCGGCCGCTCTCGGCTCCCGCTGAACCCGGTGCCCTACTTGACGGCTCCGGAGGACCTGGCGACGCTGCTGCCGGGCGAGCCCCCCTACCGGGTGCGCCAATTGCGGGAGTGGCTCTACCGCTCGCCCGTGCCGGCCGCGGCCGACATGACCAACCTTCCCGCGGCGCTGCGGGCCCGACTCGAGCCGCTGTGGCCTTTCACCATCGAAGCCGAGCAGGAAGGGGATCGCGGGCAGACGGTCAAATGGCTCCTGCGGGCCTCCGACGGCGCCTCTTTCGAGGCGGTGCTCATGGCCTACCCGCGACGAACCACCCTCTGCCTCTCCAGCCAGGCCGGCTGTGCCATGGGATGCACCTTCTGCGCTACCGGGCAGTTCGGCTTCGAACGGCACCTCCAGGCGGGTGAGATGGTGGCCCAGGCGGCCTACGCGGCCGCCCGCTTGCGGGCTCGCCCCCTCCCGGGGGGCCCGGGGCGCCTGGGCAACATCGTCTTCATGGGCATGGGCGAGCCCCTGGCCAACTACGAGAACCTCCGTGAGGCGCTGCGCCGCCTGATCGAGGAGATGGGCCTCTCGGGCCGGGCGATCACGGTGTCCACCGTCGGCGTGGTGCCGGGAATCGATCGCCTCGCCGCAGAACCCTGGCCGGTGACGCTGGCCCTCAGCTTGCATGCAGCCGACGACGACACCCGAGCCTCCCTGGTGCCCCTCAACCGCCGCTACCCCATCGACGAGCTCATCGCCGCCGCCCGCCGCTATGCCGCGGAGAAAGGAAGGCGGGTCACCCTGGAGTGGGCGCTGATCGAAGGGGTCAACGACACCCCCGAACAGGCCCGGGGCCTGGCGGCCATCGCGGCCGAGTTGCGGGCCCACGTCAACGTGATCCCGCTCAACCCCACCCCGGCCACCCGCTACCGGGCACCGTCGCCCCAGCGAGTGCGGGCCTTCGTCGAGCAGGCCCGGCGCGCCGGAGCCAACGTGACCCAACGCGATACCCGGGGACGCGGTATCGATGCCGCCTGCGGCCAGCTGCGCACCCGCCGGGCCGCGGAGACCGCCTAGGGCAAGCCGAAGAGGAACTCCAGCGGCCTCCACACCCGGGCCGCCCAGGCGTCCTCGTTGTGCTCCGCTTTCGAGTCGATCACCAGGTTGAGATCCTCCCCGGGGCAGAAGCCTTTGGTTTCGAGGATCGCCAGCATGCGGTCGAGGCCGGGCTGGAGCTCGGCGTCGAGGCCGACCCCGCCGTTGTCGAGGTACAGGCGCAAGGGGCGGTCGGGCCAAGGGGCCGCGGCCACCCGCTCGCATAGGGTGTCGGGGAAGGCGGGCGACAGGCAACCCGCGCCGCCGAACACATCGCCGTGGAGGAAGACGGCGAGCAGGGAGATCAACCCGCCCATGGAAGACCCCATCACCGCGGTCGACTCCCGCCCGGGACGGGTCCGGTAACGCCGATCGACCAGGGGCTTCAGCTCCTCCACCAGGAAGCGCAGATAGGCGCGGCCGGCATCGGTGTCGCCGTACTCTTCCATGCGGTCGGGGGTGCATTCGGCCCCCACGATGAGGATCGACTCCATCCGCCCGGCGGCGATGAGGCCGGCGGCCACCTCGTCCACCTGCCAGTCCGCCCCATAGGATGCCGTCTCCGGGCTCACCAGGTTGTGCCCGTCGTGCATGTACAGCACCGGATGGGGCCGCCGGGGGTCGTAGCCGGGCGGCTTCCAGACGAAGGCGCGGCGGGGCAGGATCCCCGGAGCCGCCAGCACCCCGAGCTCGTCAAGGTCCCCGACGACGTCGCGTCGGCCGGTCGGCAGGAACGGCGTTGGCGGCACGGGACCGGAGGCTAGCGCCCCGTTAGGCTCGGTCCCCCCGGCCGAGGAGGCCCCGTGCTCGCTGTAGGCGATCCCGCTCCCCCTTTCTCTCTCCCCGACGAGACCGGCCGCACGGTCGCATTGGCCGACTTCGCCGGCCGCCGGGTGCTGCTCTACTTCTACCCGAAGGCCTTCACCCCCGGGTGCACCACCCAGGCCTGCGACCTGCGCGACGGCTACGACCGCTTCCGAGCCGCCGGATGGGAGATCGTGGGGATCAGCCCGGACCCGATCACCCGGCTCGAGCGCTTCCGCCGGGAACATGGCCTCCCCTTCCCCTTGCTCTCCGACGCGGACCACCAGGTGGCCGAGGCCTACGGAGCCTGGGGGGTGAAGAAGCTCTACGGACGGGAGAGCCGGGGCCTGATCCGTTCCACCTTCGCCGTGGGGCCCGACGGCCGCCTCACCGCCGCCTGGCGCAACGTGCGGGCCGCCGGCCACGCCGCCCGGGTCGCCGCCGACCTGGGCTTGGAGGAAGCCGCCGCGCCGTGAAGCGCGAGCACATGTCGCCGGCCCGGGTAACATCGCCGGGCCGCAGATATGCCGAAATCACTACGCATCGCCCTCATCGTCCTCCTCGTCCCCGTCGGCCTCGCCCTCCTGGTGGGGCTGGCCTTCGCCGGTGACCGCCTCGGCAACGGGGGCCAGGTCCTAGGAACGGTCACCGTCGCCGGCATCGACCTCGGTGACCTCAGCGAAGCGGACGCACTGGCGGCGGTCCGCCAACTCGAAGACCGCCTGCAGGCCACCCCCATCCCCGTCGCCGTAGCCGGACGCGACTTTGCCCTCGACCCCGCGGCGGTGTCCTTCGACATCGATGAGGCCGCCATCGTCGCCCGCGCCCTGGAGCATGGGCGGGAAGGCCACCTGGGGACCCAATTCGGCTGGTGGGCAGGCCAGTTCTTCGAGGATGAGAATCTCACCCTCGACATGCCCTACACCTACGACGAGGGTGCTCTCGCCGAGATCATCACTCGGTGGGAGCTTGAGGGCATCGACGACCCGCCCTTCCCCGGCGAGGTGACGGTGACCGACGGACGGGTGAGCTTCCGCTACCCGGAGGCCGGCACCGGCATCGAGCGTGCCCCCGCTCTGACCCTGCTGGGCGAGGCGCTCGGTGACCCCGGCCGGGCGGCGTCGTCCCTCCCCAGCCGGCCGCTCCCTGCTCCCCTCACCGAGGCCGACATCGACACCGTCGTCGCCGAGGCGGAAGGGCTCCTCGGGGGCGACGTGACCCTGCACAGCGCCCCAGTGGAAAGCGAACTGGTGGTGCCCGCCGTGGTGCTGGGCCGCTCCCTGCAAGTTGCTCGCGACGACTCCGTCGTGCCGCCGGCCTTCACCATCTCCTGGGACCCGGCGCCCCTACAGGAGTTCCTCGAGCCCCAGATGGCCCGGCTATCCACCGAGCCGGTCGACGCCGAACTGCTCATCGACGTGGAGACCGACGAGGTCACCATCGAGCCGAGCATCGCCACCCAGGAGCCCGACTCCGACGCCCTCGTCGGTGCGGTGAACGAAGCGGCCCGGTCGGCCGGGCGCACCACGGACCTCCCGTATCGGGAGGGGGCCGAGCCCGAGGTCACCACCGCCGATATCGAGGCCCTGGGCATCACCGGCCTCATTGGGGAGTTCACCACCCCGCATCGGTGCTGCGAGCCCCGAGTGACCAACATCCACCTCATCGCCGATGCCACCGACGGCGCCTTGCTCATGCCCGGTGAGGTCTTCTCCCTCAATGCCCACGTCGGCCAGCGAACCCGCGAAAAAGGCTACGTGCCCGCCCCGGCGATCATCATGGGCGAACTGGACTGCTGCGACAGCCCGATCAACATCGGCGGGGGCACCAGCCAGTGGACCACCACCTTGTACAACGCCGCCTTCTTCGCCGGCCTGGAGGATGTGGCCCACACCCCACACTCGGAGTGGATCTCGCGCTACCCCGAGGGCCGCGAGGCCACGCTGGGTTGGCCCGCCCCCGACCTCAAGTTCCGCAACAACACGGGCCACGCCCTGATCATCCGGGCGGTCTACACCGACACCTCCGTCACCGCCAAGATCTACGGGGACAACGGGGGCCTGCAGGTGGAGGCCGGCCTCTCCGGCCGCTACAACTACACCACACCGATCACCCGCTACAAGGACAACCCCGGCCTGGAATGCGGCACCGAAGAAGTGACCGCCAACGGCTCGGGGGGATGGTCGGTAGATGTCTACCGCTACATCACCTACCTCAACGGCGAGCAGACCACCGAGAAGTGGACCTGGCACTACACCGGGCTCTACAAGATCATCGAGCGCGGCCCCGATTGCCCGCCGCCGGAGCCCACGCCTTAGCTCGCCGCCGCCTCACCACCGCAGCAGCATCGACCCCCAGGTGAAGCCGCTGCCGAACGCGGCCCCGCAGACCACCATTCCCTTTCCCAGCAACCCAGCCCGCAGCGCCTCGTGCATGCCCAGAGGGATCGTGGCCGCGGTGGTGTTGGCGAAGCGGTCGATGGTGTTGAAAACTCGCTCGGGGGGAAGGCCGAGGCGCTCGGTGACCGCCTCGTTGATGCGCAGATTCGCCTGGTGGAACAAGAAGAGATCCACGTCCTCGACCTTCATGCCGTTGGCGGCCACCGCCTCGACCACGGCTTCGGCCATCCGCTTCACCGCGTTGACGTAGACCGCCCGCCCGTTCATCTGGGGGAAGTGCAGCCCGCGCTCGAGGAGGTCCGCCGACATGAAACGCTCGTAGGCCATGCCGGGGGCGGGCAGCCACAGGTCGGTAGCCCCGGAACCGTCGGCGTGCAGATGGGTGCTCAGGACGCCCGGGCCGTCGGCCGCCGTCTCGGCAGCCTCGAGTACCACCGCCCCGGCGCCATCGCCGAAGAGCACCGCCAGATCCCTTCCCGGAGTGGAGATGTCCAGGCCCTTGGAGTGCACCTCGGCCCCCACCACCAGGGCTTTCCGGGCGAAACCGGTGCGGAGGAATTGGTCGGCGACGGATACCGCGTAGATGAAGCCGGTGCACTGCTGGCGCACATCGAGGGCGGCGCAGCCGGCCACCCCCAGCTTGGCCTGCAGGAAGCAGGCGGTGCCGGGGAACTCGTGATCGGGGCTCAGGGTGGCCAGGATGATCATGTCCAGGTCCGAGGCCGCGATCCCCGCCGCCTCCAGCGCTTCGGCGGCCGCGGCCAGGGCCAGGTCGGAGGTGGTCACTTCGGGATCCGCCCAGCGGCGCTCCCGGATACCGGTCCGCTGGATGATCCACTCGTCGGAGGTGTCCATGAGAGCCGCCAAGTCGTCGTTGGTAACCACCCGCGGCGGCAGGCAGGAACCCACCCCGGTGATGCGCGCCCTGATCACGAAGCCCTCCCCGTCGGCGACGCCGGGAGGGTAGCCGGGGCGCCTCGGCTCTGGGTCCGGACCAGGGCCCGGGGGTACCATCACCGGGCGCGACCAGGAGGCAGCATGAGCGGGGTCACCTTCTACCGCGAGCAGGACGCCGACCCGGGGGCCTTGCGGGGGACCTGCGTGGCGGTCGTCGGGTACGGGAACCTGGGCCGCTCCATGGCCCTCAACCTGCGCGACAGCGGACTGGAGGTGGTCGTCGGCAACATCGACGACGACTACCGCCGCCGCGCCGTCGAGGATGGCTTCGAGGTGCTCGACATCGCCGATGCCGTGACCGCCTCCTGCCTGGTCTACCTGCTCATCCCCGACGAGGCCCTGCCGGCATGCTTCACCGCCGACATCCGGCCTCACCTGCGGCCGGGGGCGGCAATCGTGGTTGCCTCGGGGTACGCCCTGGCCTACGGCCTCGTCGAGATCCCCGACTTCATCGACGTCATGATGCTGGCCCCCCGCATGCTCGGCGAGGAGGTGCGCCGCTCCTACCTCGACGGCAGCGGCTTCTTCGGCTACGTATCCGTGGAGCAGGATGCCTCGGGCGAGGCCACCCGGCGGATCCTCGCCCTGGCCCACGGCGCCGGTTGCCTGCGCAAGGGGGCCATGCCGCTCAGCGCCCGCAACGAAGCCCTGCTCGACTTGCTGATCGAGCAGACGGTCGGCCCCTACCTGGGCACGGCCATCCAGATGGCCTTCATGCTGGGAGTGGGCGCCGGCTTGCCTGCCGAGGCCATGGTCCTGGAGATGTACATGTCCGGGGAGATGGCCCGTACCTTCCAGGCATTCGGAGAGGTGGGTTTCATGGAATCGGTCGGCTGGCACGGCGCCGTAGCCCAGTACGGGGGTTTCCTCCGCACCCTGGAGGTGGACCGCGAGGCCATGCACCGCATGTTCACCGCCGTGCTGGAGGATATCCGCACTGGGGGCTTCGCCCGCCGTTTCCAGGAGGAGCACGCCGCCGGCTACCCGACCCTGGAAGCCATCAACGCGGTCAAGGCCGCCGGGAGCCTGATGACCGAAGCCGAGCAGCGGGTACGGGCCGCCCTGGGGAGCTGAGCCGGGCGGCTCAGCGGCGCGCCAGCAAGCGCAGCAGGCGCAGGCGCAGGCCCAGGCCCCCCTTCCGAGGGAACCAGTAAGGCTCCCGCCGGAGCCGCCACCGGGCTTCGGTCACCGCGACCGGGTAGCAGAAAGCCCGCACCCCTTCGGCGCCCCCGGTCCGCCCCCACCCGGAGGCCCCCACCCCTCCGAAGGGCAAGGCGGGCACGCCGTAGTTCACCAGCGCGTCGTTGATCGCCACCGTCCCCGCCCGAAGGCGGGCGGCTACTCGCCTCCCGGCTGCAGCACTAGAGGTCCACACCGAGGCCTGCAGGCCGTAAGCAGAGTCGTTGGCCCGGGCCACCGCCTCCTCTTCATCGGCCACCCGCATGACGGGAATGACTGGACCGAAGGTCTCCTCGCGCATGATCTCCATGGAGGGGGTGACGTCGAGCAGCACGGTGGGAGCGAAGTAGTCGTCCCCCACCCGCCGGCCACCGGCCAGGAGCGTCGCCCCGGCGGCGACGGCAGCGGCCACCTGCGCTTCCACCACCTCGATCTGCCCGGGCCCGAACACCGGGCCGATCCCTCGTGCCGGGTGGCCGGAGGCCTCCACTTCGGCAATGGCGTCACCCAGGGCAGCCACGAAGGCTTCATAGGCCTCGGCCACCACGAACACCCGCTCCACCCCGACGCAGGCTTGTCCGGCGTTGAGGCACCCGCCCCACACCGCCCCGCGGGCGGCCCGTACCGGGTCGGCGTCGCCCAGCACCACCATGGGGTGTTTCCCCCCCAGCTCCAGCACGGTGGGCACCAAGTACCGGGCCGCCAGAGCGGCCACCTCGCGCCCGGCGGTCGAGGACCCGGTGAAAGACACTACGTCCACCCCGCCCGTCACCAGGGCCCTGCCGGTGTCGGCCCCGCCCTGGAGCACCTGCACCAAACCATCGGGCAGGCCGGCCCGGACCGCCAGTTCGCCCACCAGGGCCCCCGAGAGAGGGGTGGCGCTGGAGGGCTTGAGGACCACTCCGCAGCCCGCCGCCAGGGCGGTCACGGTGGGCTGGAAGGAGAGGAAGAAGGGGAAGTTCCAGGGAGAGACGACCCCGGCCACTCCCCGCGGGCGGTATTCCACCCAGGCTCGCTTGTGCCAGATGGGCTGCGGCGCCACCCGGCGCGGCGCCAGGTGCAGGTGGGCGGTGCGCGCCAGGTAGCGAGCGTGGATCGCGGCCGGGAGTACCTCGGCCTCCAGGGCGTCGACGGGGAGCTTCCCGGTCTCGGCGGAGATGGTCTCCACGAGGCGCGCTGCCTGAGTCACCAGGGCACGCTGCAGCGCCCGCAGGCCGTCGCGGCGTTCCCACACCGATAGCGAGGCCCACACCGCCTGCGCCGCCCGGGAGGCAGAAATCGCGTCGGCTAGCACCTCCGCCTCGGTGGGTGCCACAGGCGCCTGGGCCTCACCCCCGTTCAGACGTCCCGGATCCCATCCACCGCCAGCCATAGCGCCACCAAGAGTAGGACTGCGCCCAGCACCCGGGAGGCCCACACGAGCACCCGGTCGGGCAGGGGGCGCCGGGGCAGGAAGCCCAGGACGAAAAGAACGACCAGAGCCCCCGCGGCGGCGCCGACCGTGGCCGCCACCCCCTCCTGCGATCCGGTGGCCACGGCGAGTGCCAGAACTTCGGGCCCCAGCAGCAGGGGGAAGGCCACCGGCCACAGCGCGGCTCGCCAATGCCGCGGCAGCGGTTCCGCAGCCGGTCGGGGCACCACCAGGACCACGGCGGCGGCGATGACGCCGGCGAACCCCGCCGCGATGCGGAACGTCTCCGGAGTGATCTCCAACACCCGCAGCAGCGGGCCGGAGGCGGCCGCCAGGGCGGCCACCACGCCAAGAGCCAGCAGGGCGCCGCCGGCCAGGACGGCCCGGCGCGCCCGGCCGCCCTCGTTTTCGGGCACCCCGAGTCGGGTGCGCGCCACGTTGAAGGCCGCTATGTAGGCGGCCGCCAGCAGCCCCGCGGTCATCCCGCCACCTCCCGTTGCTCCAGCATGGGCCGCGCCGCCAGCAGGCCCGACAACACGTGCTGCACATCATCCATCTGCACGTAGCCCCGGTAGAACCAGGCGCCCTGCACCAGGCCGGGCCGCGGGTACCCGGCCGCCTCGGCCGCGGTGGCCTGCCGGGAGACCATCATCCCGGCAAAGCAGGCGAGACGCTCCTCCACGTTGGGCAGGAGGTCCGCCAGGCTGGGCTCGGCCCGAGCCAGGCGCCACAAGGCGGCCATACCCTCGCCGGCGGTGCCTACCCCCGCCGGGGTGCCGGGCACCCAGCGCAGCCAGAGGTTGATGCCGGTTCCCCGCCGCTGCGCCTCGAAGCGCAGGCGAATGCCGAAGTAGCCGGCGAGTTGCCTCGCGTAAGCCCGCCTCACGCCGTCCAGGCCGGCGGGGCCGACCTCGGCCAGGGAATAGGCCGCCCAGTGATCGGGCATCCGCGTCAGGTTGCCTTCGTCCCGGTCGCGGTGCAGGGCGAGGTAGTCGAGGGTGGGCAGGGCCGCCCGGCCCCAGCCCTCACCGGGGAACTCCCCCTCGAGCAGCGCCAGGGCCCAGGCCGCCTCACCGGTGGCGAACTTGCCCGACACGGGTACCGCCTCACCGGTGGCCTCGTCCCACAGGGCGTACATCCGGCCGTCGGGCTGCTGCTGAGCCAGCAGGAAGCGCCCAGCGGCACGCATCACATCGTCGTAGGCCGGGTCGCCGGTGGCGTCGCGGCGCATCACCAGCGCCGCCACAAAGAGGGCGTTGGCCCCGAGCTGGATGCCCTCGCCGGGCGGTTGCCAGGCCTGCCAGCCCGGCCCCACCGTCAACCGCTCGAGCATGAACGCCAGGCCGCGATCGGCATCCGCAACGACCTCTGGGCGGCCCGCGGCCACGGCGTACTGGTACAACGACATGGTCACCCCGGCGTGGCGGGTGCCGTTGTACTGGGCGCTGGTCTCGTCGACGTCTCGGTCGTAGCCGTAGAGGTAGCGGCCGTCGTCGCGCATGTTGCGGACGATCCAGGCGGCGGCTTCGTCGGCGGCATGGGACACCTGAACGGCGCTCACCACCGGGCACACCTCTGCCGGCACCACGGCCAAGCGGAGCCCGGCGAAGCCCAGCCCGAGGAGAGTCAGATGCAGCAGAAGGCGCCGAGCCACGGTTCGAGGTTAGGGGCCCCTCAGTCGAGAGGCAGGCGGAGCACTTCCTCGCCGTCGTCGACTTCCCCGGTGGCGATGAAGCCCAGCCTCTCGTAGAAGGGCCGTGGGCCGCCCTCGCCGGGGACGCAGGAGGTCAGCAACTCACGGGCCCCGGGCAGGGTACGCAGCCGGTCGACCACCAGGCCGATCGCCTGCTGCCCGTAGCCCCGGCGCTGGTGCCCTCCGGCGATCATGAGCCGCCACAGGTAGTACTCCGCCTTGTCCGGGTCCTCGTACAGCATCACGAAGCCGACCATCTCCTCGTCGGCGTAGACGGCCCGAAACCAGGCCTTGGGCTGGAAGTAGGCCTCGGCGATGGAGACCGCATTGGACGCCACCAACCCCTCCTGGCCCGGTGCCACCTGCAACCGGCAGACCGCCCGCACCGTATCCCGGGTGACTTCGCGCAAGCTGACCGCGGCCACCGATCCTCCTTCTGGGCCGGCCCGAGACTACCGCGGCTGCCCCACCTCGCCCGGGACCCCGGCACCCCCGGCGAGTCGAACCGGGAGCAGCCTCCCGCCGGGTACCATGCCTCATGCGTCGCACCTTCCCGCGGGTGGTGCTCGCCGTGGTAGGACTGGTCCTGTTGGCGGCCGCGTGCGACGACGGCGAAGGAAACCCATTCCTCTCCACCACCGCGCCACCGGCTACCACCACCGCGGCACCGGCTACCACCACCTTCCCTACGACCACCGCGGCACCGATCACCACTCTTCCCACCACCCTGCGAGTGGCCCCGGACGGCTCCGGCGACGCCCCCGACCTGGCCACCGCGGTGGATCTCGTCCCACCGGGAGGCACCATCCTCCTCGACGCCGGAGAGCACCGCCTCGCCGCCCCGCTGACGCTGGAGAAGCCCCTCACCCTGCGCGGCGCCGGCAGCGACCGCACCACCGTCGGCGGCGGGCAACCCGACGCAGTACTTCGCCTCAGCGGGCCGGGCCCCTTCGCCCTGGAGGGCCTCGCCGTGGCCTACAACGGCACCGAAGCCGGCAACGCCTTGGTAGCCGAGGACGCCGTCATCGCCTTGGTCGATGTGCGGGCCACCGGCGCCAAACGCGTCGAAAACGAACATGGCTCCGGCTTCTGGCTCGGAGGCACCACCACCGGCACTATCGACGACTGCACCGGCCATGGCAATCAAAGCTACGGCTTCCACTTCGACGGCGCCGCCGACGTCACCGTCACCCGGTCCACCGCCCGAGACAACAGCCGGGCCGGGTTCCGCTGGAGCGACGCCGCGGCCGGCACGGCCGACGGCAACCTGGCCGAGCAGAACGGCCTGCACGGCTTCGTGGTGGGCGGAGAGGCCACCCCCACCCTCACCGCCAATACCGCCCGCGAGAACACCGAACTCGGATACCGGTGGGCCGACTCGGCGGCCGGCACCGCCGACGGCAACCTGGCCGAGCAGAACGGCCTGCACGGCTTCGAGGTCGGCGGAGAGGCCACCCCCACCCTCACCGCCAACACCGCCCGCGAGAACACGGAGGTCGGATTCCGCTGGATCGACTCGGCTTCCGGCACCGCCGAGCAAAACACCGCCGAGGGGAACGGCCTCCATGGCTTTGTCATCCGCAATCAGACGGCCCCCAGCCTGACGGCGAACACCGCCCGGGGGAATGCCGACACGGGGTTCATCTGGTTCGACGAAGCGACCGGAACGGCGCGGCGCAACCAAGCCGACGGCAACGGGCAAGACGGGTTCTGGGTCGCCGATGAGGCCGCCCCCACCCTGGTGCGCAACAAGTCGTTCGGCCATCGCAAAGCCGACGGCAGAGGGTCGGGGTTCGTCTATGCCGGCACCGCCGGTGGCATCGCTCGGGAGAACGAGGCCTACGACAACGACCGGGGCATCGTGGTCGGGTCCGAGGCAGCCCCCCGACTAGTCGACAACGACCTCCACGACAACGACCGGGACTTGGTCACCGGGGTGGTTTTCACCGGCTGAGCCTTGCCGCCCCGCTTGCCGGAACCCTCACCCGGCATCTCTTCGGATCTGCCAGGCTACGGGCCGCACCCCAGCGAGGAGCCCAGCCATGGAGAACATGCTGATCGCCCCGGAGATGGCCGCCGGCTTCAGCGACGGTCCGGTGCTAGCACGGGACTGCAAGGTGGTGGTGGCCAACGCCGTGGCCCACATCCTGCGTGCCGTAGGAGAGGACCCGCAGCGGGAGGGCTTGCGCGACACCCCGGCGCGAGTGGCCCGCATGTACGACGAGATCCTCGCCGGCTACGCCGTCGACCCCGTGGCCCTGCTGAACAACGCCCTCTTCGATGTGGACTACCCCGAGATGGTGATCGTCGGCGACATCGACTTCTGGAGCATGTGCGAGCACCACCTGCTGCCCATCTTCGGGAAGGCCGACGTCGGCTACATCCCGCGCGACAAGGTGGTAGGCCTCTCGAAGATCCCCCGGGTCGTGGACGCCTTCGCCCGCCGTCTGCAGGTCCAGGAACGCATGACCCGCCAGATCGCCGAGTTGCTCCAGGAACTGGTCAACCCGTTGGGGGTCGGGGTGGTCATCCGCGCCACCCACCTGTGCATGTCGATGCGGGGAACCATGAAGGCCAATGCCCACATGCGAACCACCTACCTCACCGGCGCCTTCCTGACCCACCCCGACACCCGCGCCGAGTTCCTCGGCTCCGTCGGCGCCACAAGCTGAGACCGAGCACGCCCGTCCCGGGGACGGCGCTCTCGGCGGGCCGCCGTGCCGCTCGCTCCTCCGGCGCGCTTTGGGACAACGGGCTAGCCTCGTCCCACCGGCGATCGCCGCCCCACCTGCCCGCCAGCGAAAGGCCGCTCGAGATGAGGTTCCGTGTTGCCGTAGATGCCCAGACCGGTGACGTCTACCTGCCCGTGGAAGAGCGGGGGCGCGCTCTGCTCGAAGAGCCGCTGCTCAACAAGGGCTCGGCCTTCACCAATGAAGAGCGCGACGCTCTCGGATTGCGCGGCCTCCTGCCGTTCCGGACCAGCACCATGGAGCAACACCTGCAGCGGGTGCGGACTCAATGGGAGAACAAGCCCAACCCTCTGGAGAAGCACATCTTCATGGCGGGCCTCCACGACCGCAACGAGACCCTCTTCCACCGCTTCATCCTCGAGAACCTCGAGGAGGTTGTGCCCGTCATCTACACCCCGACGGTGGCCGAGGCCTGCCGCTACTGGAGCCGCATCTTCCGTCACGCCCGCGGCATCTACGTGACTCCCGACGATCGGGGCCAGATCGCCCGCGTGCTGCGCGCCCGGGGGATCCGTGAGGCGGCGGTCATCGTGGTCACCGACAACGAACGCATCCTGGGCATCGGCGACCAGGGCTGCGGCGGCATGGGCATCCCCATCGGCAAACTGGCCCTCTACACCGTGGCCGCCGGCATCCACCCCTCCCTGTGCATCCCCATCTCCCTGGACGTCGGCACTACCAACGAGGCCTTGCTAAACGACCCTCTCTACCTCGGCTGGCCCCATCCCCGGCTGCGCGGCGACGAGTACGACTCCCTGGTGGAGGAGTTCGTCATGGCGGTCAAGGAGGTGTTCCCCGAGGCTCTACTCCAATGGGAGGACTTCGCCAGCAGCACCTCCTTCACCAATCTGGAGACCTATCGCGACGTCCTGTCGTCGTTCAACGACGACATCGAGGGCACCGCGGCCACGGTCCTGGCGGGCATGCTGGCGGCCAAACGCCGCATGGGCGGCCGACTGGCCGACCACATCTACGTCATCTACGGCGCCGGCTCGGCAGGCAACGGCATGTACACCCTGCTCTGCAAGGCCATGGAGGGCGAAGGCCTGAGCCCGGCTGAGGCCCGGCGGCACATCTTCGTCCTCGACAGCCGCGGCCTCATCGTCAAGGGAACCGAGGGCCTCGGGGACCGCAAGGCCCTCCTGGCCACCGATCCCGAGGTGATCAAGCCGTGGAAGGTGCGCGGAGACGTCATCACGTTGGACCAGGTGGTGGAGCACAGTGGTGCCACGGTGCTCATCGGCGTGTCGGGACGCCCCGACCAATTCACCGAGCCGATGATCCGGACGATGGCGGCGCGTACCCCGCACCCCATCGTGATGCCGCTGTCGAACCCTACGGCCAACGCCGAGGCTTTGCCCGAGGACATCGTGAAGTGGTCCGAGGGGCGGGCCCTGATCGCCACCGGCAGCCCGTTCCCCGAGGTGAACTATGAGGGCCAGCACCACGCGATCGGCCAGGCCAACAACATGTTCGTCTTCCCCGGGGTGGGTCTCGGCGTGCTGGTGTCCAAGGCACGCCGGGTCACTCAAGGCATGTTCCTCGC